>Ga0209737_10000045_pt1 | contig 104880 bp, 93 predicted proteins | sample TergutCu122P3_FD_187284 | JGI IMG/M metagenome (GOLD analysis project Ga0209737, IMG submission 187284) | Cubitermes ugandensis P3 segment gut microbial communities from Kakamega Forest, Kenya - Cu122 P3 (SPAdes) (version 2) | ecosystem: Host-associated > Arthropoda: Insects > Digestive system...
ATTGGGGTAACAATTTCGATCCTTTGGAAGATCTTTATCCTTCCAATGTTTATAATTATGCTCCTACCTGGGATTTGTACAAATCGGGCTCACAAACATCTGATATGGATGAAACGCTCTACCAAACCGGCTTGGATTATTTTTCAGAAAAAGACTATATCAATGCTGAAATCACTTTTAAAGAACTGATTGAAAATTACCCACAAAGTCATTTTGCTAAAGCTGCTCTGCACGAGCTTTTTGCTTTAGAGCACTTTAGAGGCAATGACTTTGTAACTTTACATAATTATTTTGTTTCTATTTCACCTAAGGACACCGTTTTATTTAATACGGCAGACTTTTTAGCTACCCGCTGCCATGTAAAAGACAGAAACTGGCAACCGGCCATAGATTGGTACGAGAACCGTATAGAAAATCCACCCAGCTATCAAGACAGTGTTTTTGCCGTAATTGATTTGGGTGACATCCATTTAATGATGGAAGCAGAACCTGCGAATGGTGCAAAATCAGGCTCAATTTTCCGTTATCGCCTCTTGAATATTAAACCAAAATCAAAACAGGAATATGAAACCAGCAGGGCAAGTCTGTTGGCTACTTTACCCCAAATAAAGAAACCGCAAACAGAGAAACCTCAAAATCCAAATTCGTTTACGGATAAAAAAGGTGCATTGGGTCAGTGTATTCCTAACCCTGCTACCGGAAACGCAACCATTACTTACGAGATCTATTCAGAAGGATCGGCAGAAATCCGGATTTACAATATCGCCGGACAATTATTACAGACGTTACCGCAAGGAACCTTAGTAGAAGGAAGTTATCAAACCAAAATATCTTTGGCAGGTATTCCTACGGGTATGTATCATTATGCACTTTTTGTGAACGGTGAAAGAACGGATGCTAAAAAGTTAGTCGTAAACTAGTAAAAAAAGAACGGTAATACCTTACAGTCTGTTAATAAAATAGATTGTAAGGTATTTTTTATTGCATCAACATCAAATACAAATTTTTATATACGTTTGCACATTATTTTCACTTAAAATCCTAAAAGTATGAAAGCTAAATTATTTTTATCGTTAATTCTGCCTTTTCTTCTTATAAACCTTTGTTTTTCGCAAATATACAGAGGTCAAGAGGCAAATAATTTAATTAATAATGTCGATTTAATAAGGTTTAAAAATTATTCAAAAGTTCCCAATTATTTTCGTTTTTCTGAAAATATAACACGCTCGGAACAGGAGGCTATCGAAATTGTGAAAAGTTTTATCACAAATAGCCATTCCGATTTGCAGTTGAGAAAAGTTCAAAACCAAGGCAATGGTATGCAGACTCACCGCTATTATCAAACGGTTGGCGGATTTCCCATTGAGTTCACTGCTTTGAATTTACAAGTTAAAAACGGTGAAGTTATCGAAGTGAATGGAGATATTTTAGACCATCCTGAGGTTAGCCTGAATTTTCTCATTTCGGAGGCTGAAGCATTGCAATTAGCGTTAAATTTTGTTAATGCGGAACAATATATGTGGGAAGAAGATGACGCCCATTTTCCAAGTGGAGAGCAAGTAATTGTTCCGGATAAAATAGTTTTTGAAAAATCGGTATTGAGAGCGGCATACAAATTTGAAATCTATTCAAAAATGCCGTTTAACCGACAAATGATTTATGTGGATGCAGAAAACGGAGAGATTATCTTAAATTTATCGTTAATTCATTTTTCCAATGTTGAAGGAACGGCAGAAACCGCTTATTACGGAGAACGCCCAATAAGTATGAATTATAACGGTAGTCAATATACTTTATATGACAATTCGCGAGGAAACGGTATTCGTACCTACAACTGTCATAATGGACTTTATGGCAGCGCCACCGATTTTTTTAATAACAGCACCCATTGGGATAATACGCCTTATGGCACGGATGCACATTTTTCAACGATAATGACTTATGATTATTTTTTTGAAAAACATGGATATAACAGTATTAATAATGCAGGTTTCGCTCTAAATTCTTATGTTCATTTTAATTTAATGCAATATGGATATCCGAATAATGTAAATGCATTTTGGAACGGACAGTGTATGACTTATGGTGATGGCAATCCCTCACAGGGAATTACACCTTTAACTACTATGGATATTTGCGGGCACGAAATTACGCACGGTTTAACACAATTTACTGCAGGATTGATATATGACTACGTTGAGTCCGGAGCATTGAACGAAGCTTTTAGTGATATTTTCGGTACAGCTCTCGAATTTTTCGCCATTCCCGAATATGCCAACTGGTTGATGGGAGATGCCATGGGACTTGTTATTCGTAATATACAAAACCCTAATGCGCTTGGATACCCAAGTACTTATAAAGGCAATTTTTGGGATTTTGGGCAACAAATGCATAAGAACAGTACGGTGTTCAGCCATTGGTTTTATTTAGTAACCGAAGGTGGAAGCGGAACAAACGATTTAGGAAATAGTTATAACGTTACCGGTATGGGCATAAGTAATGCGGAACAAATTGCTTTTAAGCTACTAACACAATATCTTTTACCAACTTCCGGCTACCATGATGCATGTTTTTACGGATTACAGGTAGCTTCCAATTTGTTCGGTGAGTGTTCCGATGAGGTAAAATCGGCTACGAATGCTTTTTATGCGATCGGCGTTCTCGAAGAGCCTTATAATCAAGAATTTCCTTCATTTTATGCCGATGTAACAAGATCTTGTGACGGAATCATCAATTTTACAGATCGTTCTATCTGTGCAGAAATAAATTCATGGTTGTGGGATTTTGGAGACGGACGAACCTCTACGCTCCAACATCCTACGCATCAATATTATGAAAACGGTGAATATACGGTTACACTTATCGTTGAAGATGCAGAAGGGCAACATTTTTTAACAAAAACAGATTATATTGTAATTAACAAAATGAGTGAATTGGATGATCATGAGTTTGAAGTAGAAAACAATGAGCCGTTTGAGTTATATATTCCTAATGCGAGTTCAGACTTGAGATGGTACACAAATAATGATGATAACTTATGGGAGACAACGCCTGAATTTGTGGGAAATCCTATTCAACATCCCGCCATTACGGAAGATAAGATATATTACATATTAGACAGTTATGAAGGAGAAGAACATCATGTTGGAGAAACATCTCATAATGTAAACGGCGGTTTTTTTAATTCGGATGTCGTACATTATCTTATTTTTGACGCTTATCAAAATTTTGAACTTAAGTCGGTTCTTGTCAATGCAAGTTCGGGACGCGACAGGCAAATTATGTTAAGAAATGCGTATCAAAATGTTATCTGGACGAAAATTGTTTACATTCCTGCCGGCATCAGTAGAGTTACAATTGATAAAGAGATTCCTGCCGGCACAAATTTGCAGTTAGCTTGTGAGACTTATCCCGGACTTTTCAGGTCGGATTTAAGCGCCAGTTTGAGCTATCCATATACCATTGAAGATGTTGTTAAGATAAAAGAATCAAGCGCCAGTTCCGATCCTTTAAGATACTATTATTATTTCTACGATTGGGAAATTAAACTTTCCGACTGTCACAGTGAATTAGCCATGGTTACAATTAATATTGAAGAAGAAGAGGAAGAAGAGAATGTTCAAGACAATATTTTGCAGAATGTTATCATTTCTCCCAACCCAAGCAACGGACTTTTCAAAATAGAGAACTTGCAAAATATAGAAAATTATACTGTTACTATTTCTGAGATCTCGGGTAAAATTTTAAATATCAACAATTTAATTAATGGGAATATTATTGATTTATCCGATTTTGCGAATGGAGTTTATTTTGTAAAAATTGGAAATAGGGTTTTTAAAGTAATTAAGAATTGATAGTTTAATCCAAATTTTTATGTACGTTTGCATATTATTTTCACTTAAAATCTTAAAAGTATGAAAGCTAAATTATTTTTATCGTTAATCCTGTCATTTTTTCTTATAAATCTTTGTTTTTCGCAAATATACAGAGGTCAAGAGGCAAACAATTTAATTAATAATGCAGATTTAATAAAATTCAAAGCTCATTCAAAAGTTCCCAATTATCTTCGTTTTTCTGAAAACGCAACACGCTCGGAACAAGAAGCTATTGAAATTGTGAAAAGTTTTATCACAAATAGTCATTCCGATTTGCAGTTGAGAAATGTTCAAAATAATGGAAACGGCACGCAAACACATCGTTATTATCAAACACTTAGCGGTTTTCCTATTGAATTCACTGCATTAAATTTACAAGTTAACAACAATGAAGTTTCTGAGGTAAATGGAGATATTTTAGATCATCCGGAAGTCAATCTGAATTTTCTTATTTCGGAAGCCGAGGCATTGCAGTCGGCGTTAAATTTTGTTAATGCGGAACAATATATGTGGGAAGAGGATGACACCTATTTTCCAAAAGGAGAGAAAGTAATTGTTCCCAATAAAATAAATTTTGAAAAATCGGTACTGAAAGCAGCCTACAAATTTGAAATTAATTCAAAGACGCCCTACAACCGACAAATGATTTATGTAGATGCCGAAAACGGAGAGATTATTTTAGATTTACCGTTAATTCATTTTAATGAACCGGGAACAGCGCAAACTGCTTATTATGGTATGCAAGACATAGATATTACTTATAATGGCAGTCAATATATTTTACAAGATCTTTCGCGGGGAGCAGTTATTCGCACGTACAACTGTCATAACGGCACAAATCATAATGCTGCTACAGATTTTTATAGTAACACCACCCATTGGAATAATACGCCTTATGGTACCGATGCGCATTTTTCAACGATAGCTGCTTATGATTATTTCCTTGAAAAACATGGGTTTAACAGTATTAATAATGCAGGTTTCCCGCTACGTTCTTATGTTCATTATGATGTGAATTTCTTTAATGCCTTTTGGAACGGACAAGCTATGACCTATGGCGACGGCATTCCCTCACAGGGAATTACTGCATTGACTACCATGGATATTTGCGGACACGAAATTACGCACGGTTTGGTACAATTTACTGCAGGATTGATATATGCTAACGAATCGGGAGCGTTGAACGAAGCTTTTGCCGATATTTTCGGAACCTCTATTGAGCATTTTGCTGTTCCTGAATATGCCAATTGGTTGATGGGAGACCTCACCGGGCGGACTATTCGTAATACCGAAAATCCAAATGCATTCGGAAATCCAAGTTGTTATAAAGGCAAATATTGGGATAATAATCAACAAGTTCATAACAACAGCACCCCGTTTAGCCATTGGTTTTATATGCTATCTGTAGGTAAAAGCGGCGTAAACGATTTCGGAAATAATTATAACGTTAGCGCTATTGGTATAAGTAAAGCAGAACAAATTGCTTTTAAATTACTGACGCAGTATCTTTTACCCGCTTCCGGCTACGAGGATGCGTGTTTTTATGGGCAACAAGTAGCCGTCAATTTGTTCGGCGGTTGTTCCGATGAGGTAAAATCGGTAAATGACGCTTTTTACGCCATCGGTGTGCTTAAAGAGCCTTATGAGAATCACGCTGTTGCCGCATTTAAAGCACGCATTGCCGAAACTTGCATTCCTGCCCCGTTTACAGTACAATTTTTAAATCAAAGTTATAATAGCGATTCCTATTTATGGGATTTTGGAGACGGCTCTCCAACCTCTACTCAAAAAGATCCGATCCACACCTATAATGCAAATGGACAATATACGGTAACCCTAACAGTAAGCGGAGACGGCTGTGGCACAGATATGAAAGTAAAACAAGATTACATCCATATTTCTCCGGATTTACCTTGCAACTTTTTCATGACTTCGGGTATTCAAAATATTGATATTTGTAGTGGCATAATTTATGACGATGGCGGACCTGATGAAAATTACTCACTTGATTTAACTTCTCAACTTACCCTTCATTCTCCCGATGCAGCAGCTTTTGTATTGAATTTTATTGAATTTAATGTAGGACACAACACGCCTGCCAATTGCATGGTGGATTATTTGGCGATTTACACAGGAACCACTGTAACACCTTCAGCTTTAGTAGGAAGATATTGTAACTCTAATCCTCCTAATAGTACTATGTCAATTAACGGAGAATATGTTACCCTTTATTTTAGGTCTCGTGGCGCTGTAAATTTATCAGGATTTAAAATGGAATTTTTCTGCTCAGGAGTTGGTGTTCAAGACAATACTTTGCAACATGTTACAATTTCTCCTAATCCAAGTAATGGTATTTTTAGAATAGAGAACTTGCAAAATATAGAAAATTATACCGTTACCGTTTCTGAAATTTCGGGTAAAATTTTAAATACCAACCATTTGATTAATGGTAACACCATTGATTTATCCGGCTTTGCGAATGGAATTTATTTTGTAAGAATTGAAGATAGGGTTTTTAAAGTAATTAAAAATTAGCCCCACATCGCCTCATTCTTCTCTATCTCTTTCTTTATTTTCTTCGGCAACTTATCCACACAATGATGACATTTCATTTCAATGGAATACATTCTGCCGATACAATAATTAGAGTGTTTACATTCACTTTTTTCTATTTCGCCGTCTTTTATTTTGTTAATGAAATCGGTATCGTAAATGAGAGGACGTGCCAATTGAAAAGCCACAAATCCCTCACCTAATACTTCTTCCATTTTCGATTTTGAAATCATGCCACCCACGTAAATCAACGGGATTTTCAGATGTTGTCGAAATATTTTTGCCGGTTCTAAAAAATAGGCTTCTTCGTAGGGAACGGTCGGAATCATCCACCTGCCAATCATGCTTATTCCGAGCTTGAGCCACCAAAAACGCAGTGTATCCATATAATAGGTTAATGTTTTTAGCGGCATGGCGCCCCGAAGAATCTCCATGGGTGCTTTGCTTACAAAACCTGCGGTGAGCACCAAAGCGTGCACGTCTGTGTTTTCCAATTCTTTGGCAATTTCTAAACACTCCTCTAATGTTAATCCGCCTTTAAAACCGTCGTACATATTGGTTTTCACCACTACAGCAATTTCGTTATCGGCGGCTTTCATCACTTCGTGCATTACCATTTTCATAAATCGCATGCGGTTTTCGAGCGAACCCCCAAATTTGTCTTTCCTTTTATTCGTATAAGGTGATAAAAATTGACTAATCAGATAGCCATGTCCGGCATGAATTTCCACACAATCGAAGCCGGCTTGTTTGGCGAGTTTCACAGCGTTTCCGAAATCGCAAACCAATGCTAAAATTTCCGATTCTTTAAGTGCACGCACTATGGTTGGGGAGTAAATGTTTATTCCGCTTGAGGCGCCCACAGGTATTTGTCTGCAGCTATACCAATGCGTCATATTTCCGCAATGCCCTAATTGAATCGCTGCCTTTGCGCCTTCTTCGTGAATGGCATCGGTCAGTTTTTTCAACTCCGGCACCACTTCTTCGCGCATATAAAGCTGCCCGTTGAATGAAACGCCGCTTCTGTTTACCGCAGCGTAGGCAATGGTGGTCATTCCAATTCCGCCGCGGGCTACGGCAGTGTGATAATCGAACAACATTTCCGTAGGCATGTTATTCTTACACATATTTTCAAAAGCTGCCGAACGAATGGTGCGGTTACGGAGCTCGATGGGGCCTATTTGGCAAGGGGTAAAAATGGGGGACATAGGATTTTTATCTGTAAATATTTGGATTATTATATAACTAAAATTAGCATTAATTATTTCCGAATAATTCCTTCTTCTTTCAAAATAGGAATTTCCCTGTCAAAATCGAAATTGGCGCCTGTCCAAATTCTGGTGTATTTTCCACTATCCACCAAGCCAATGAAAGGTAGATAAGGAGCAGGAAGGTAAGTATAAAAAGTATCTTTTGGAATGATTTTGTAAGGGAATGAAATTTCTTTATTATCAAATAGATCGGCAGTTGTAGCAATGCTGTCTTCACAAATAAAATAATATACATTTTGCAAAGGATAAATTCTGTTTAGTGTTTCCATATTTCGCACCATTTCTTTACATTTTGGGCATGTGCATGTTAAAAATATGGTTAAATGTTTTTCATACAGGTCTGTTCCTTCAATCTGATAATTTTCACCATCTACATATCCGGAAAAGAATGGTTCTTTCAATTCGATTTCACCCAAAAAAAGGGGTATCTTGTGAGTCATAAAAATGGTAAAAATTGAAAACGCTAACACAATAACTCCTATCCACCAATACTTTAACGAATGTTCTTTAGCATTATGATAAAGGAATATGGTTATGGCGATAAAAACAATGTTTTTGAGTAATGATTCAATATTTGAAAAAGGCAATAACTCTCCGAAACAACCACAATTGGGTTCATTTCCAAAACGAATTAACGAATAGATAATGATGCACGTGAAAAATCCCAACATGGCTAAAGTTAACGGATATACTACACGACGTAGCCACAAACCTGCTACAATAAATATGCCGAGCGCCAACTCACATGCAATAATCAGGCGCGCAATTATCATCGAAAATGTCCATCCTAAAAATGGAGCGGTTTCTACAATTCGGGCGTCGAAGGCTTCTATGGGGAATAGTTTTAGAATGGCTGAGGCGATGAAGGTTAAGCCTAAAAAAATACGGAGAATTGTAATAAATGCTTTCATAATTTTGATTTTTAAATTTTATATAAACTACCCCGTCTCGCTTTGCGAGACACCCCTTCAAATTTTGAAGGGGATTATTCATCATCTAATCACTAAACTTTTCTTTACTGATGTTTAATAACATTCCGATAGCGGCGCCGGAAATGGCAAGGGAGACGCCCCCGCGGCTTATGAAAGGCAATGTTTGTCCGGTGGCGGGAATGAGAAAACTATTTACCCCGATGTGTACCAATGCTTGCATGCAAAACCAAAAACCGATGCCCCATGCCAATAGCATCCCGAACGCGCCATCTGCATTTCGGGCAATGCGCATGGTTCGGTATAGGATGATTAAATAGGCGAACAGCACAAAAAGACCTACTAAAATTCCCATTTCCTCTACCAATACGGCATATACATAATCGTTGTCTTTTTCGGGAAGCACTTTTTTAATATTGCCTTTTCCTACATTGGTGGGCAGCCAAGGCGCCGTAGAAATAGCAGCGCGCGAAAGAATAGCTTGCCTGCCATAATCTTTGTCCATTCCGGGTGCTATTTTATCGTTTTTCCAATAGCTTACACGATTTTTAAACGTTTGCACACGCCCAATGTTTAATGCAAAAGCTAAAAACACAGCTACCACAATAATACCACAAAAAGCGAGTAAATACGATGTTTTCACGCGTCCTACAAAAAGCACTATAATGCAAGTACAAAACAAAATGATGGCAGTAGATTGATTAGAAAGGAAGATGCCTCCACAGAAAATAATAATAAGAGCAAAAAGTTTAATTACTTCTTTTTGAGACAATTCTTCTTCATAATTCAATTTTTTTGCCATATATTTTGCCATATATAGCAGCACGCAAAATCCGATAAAATAAAATATTTGCAAGTCAATGCCTAAAATACTTACAGTTCGTGCGCCGGAAGAGTCTATGAATGAATAGAATAGCAGTATGCCTGCAAAAATAAGCGCCGGAGTTGCAAAACGCGAAACACTCCTATAATCAATATGATAAAATAGAAAAAGAAGGAAAAATCCTACTCCAAAGTTTCGCAGTTGCTCCACCCAACGGTCGCCCGTGCTGGCAATCATCATCACGGAAAGTAGTGATAATAATATGACAATTGATAAAATGATTTTGTCGCCTTTGAATTTTAGTTTTTCCATTTCTTCTATTTTATATTTTGATTTTTGATTTTCGTTTGTAGAGATGCAATATATTGCGTCTCTACAACTGTGCCACCGCCTCCTTAAACTTCTCCCCACGCTCGCGATACGTACGATACATGCCCGCACTCACTACACCTGGCGAAAAAAGTATCGTTTCATCGGAGCTGCTGGCGTAAAAAGCGGTACGCACCGCGTCTTCCAAATTCATTACCATATAAACATCCTTGTTCATATTCTTAAAAAAATCTTCCAATGCAGAGTTATAAACGCCTTGAATGACAATTATTTTTACCTTTTCATGAACGATCTGTTTTAAATCTTCTGTAATCATATTTATACTATTCATGTTGGTAATCCAGGTAATGGGCTGAGGCATGTTTTCCATAGCAAACCAAACGGCATTAGCATTGGTAGCTCTTGAATCGTTGATAAAAGCAACACCCTCAATGGTTTTCACAAATTCTAATTTGTGTTCCGAGTTTTCGAAATCGGATAGCGACTCCTGTAAGCTTTCGCTACGAAGTCGGATGAGGTTTTGCGATAAGGTTGCCGCCCTGTCGCGCGCGGTTTGAAAATTTGATAAGGCTTGAAACATGCCTGTTCGTGTTTGCTGTGCCATATTATCTTACTTTTAAGGTTGCTAATGATATGATTATTAATAAAATACTGACAATAATAAAATGCTGCACAATTTTCGATTCGTGCATGCCTTTTTTCTGGTAATGATGATGCAAGGGCGTCATCAAGAAAATGCGCTTTCCTGAAAACTCTTCCAATTGCTGCGGAGTTGATCTATAAATTTCATAGGCTTTGAGCCATGAGATATTTTTGGCTTTCCGATAATTATTAATTTTTGTGGATCTGTAATAAACTACTTGAATGATAACAGATACGGATTGTATTAAAAACACACCGCATAAAATAGGAATTAACAGTTCTTTACGAATAATGATGCAGAGCACGGCAATGATGCCGCCAAGGGTTAAACTGCCCGTATCGCCCATGAAAATTTGGGCAGGGAAGCAATTATACCAATAAAACCCAATACATGCACCTACCAAAGCAGCGGTAAAAATTACGACTTCACTAATATTGGGAATGTACATAATATTCAGATAATCAGCAAATATAGCATTTCCGGATACATACGCCAAGAGCGCAATTCCCACCGCAACCACAGCTGAGGTTCCGGCTGCCAAACCGTCTAATCCATCGGTTAAGTTTGCGCCGTTGGAAACCGCCGCGATAATAAAGATGATGATAGGGATTAGAAACAAAAACGTCCATTGCCCGCTCTCATCGCCTAACCAACGTGTAAATACCGCGTAATCAAATTCATTGTTCTTAAAAAACGGAATAGTGGTTTTTGTAGAATGCGCCGCTTCACTACCGGTAAAAACGGTGTGCGTTTTATCTACATTTTCTATAGAAAATGCGTGTTCCCGCTCCATTAGAACGTTTTGAGCATCACGTTTTTTCTCTTTAATAACTACATCGGGATGAAAACAAATAACCATGCCGACAATGAACCCCAAAATAATTTGTCCCAACAATTTTTTCTTTCCTGATAGTCCCGCTTTATTTTTTTTGAAAACTTTAATATAATCATCAATAAAACCGATCGTTCCCAACCATAATGTGGTAAAAATCATTAAGATAATATAAATATTGTCTAATTTATTTACCAACAAAACCGGAATTAAAATAGAAGCGATAATGATAATTCCTCCCATAGTGGGCGTACCTTTTTTGGCGAGTTGTCCTTCTAATCCCAAATTGCGCACTTCTTCTCCAATTTGTTTGCGTTGTAAAAAGCAGATCATCTTTTTCCCGAAAATAATGGAAATGAGGAGCGACAATACGATAGCCGCCGCCGCCCGAAACGAGATATATTGAAACAGCCCCACTCCGGGAACATTATATTGTTGTAGCCATTCGAAAAAATAATATAACATGTTTTAAGTTTAAGGTTCAAAGTTATTGCCGTCAGTTTTAACTGACGGAGTTTTGTGATTTTATTTCCTCTACATCATCAAAATGATGTCTCACCCCGTTAATTTCCTGATAAGTTTCGTGTCCTTTGCCGGCAATGAGAAGCACACCGTTGTCGGGAAGCAGGTGACAGGCAGTTTTAATCGCTTCGCGGCGATTTTCAATGGTGAGCGCCCGTTGTTTAAAAGCAATAGGGATGCCGGTTTCCATATCGGCAAGGATTTTGTGCGGATCTTCCGTGCGCGGATTATCGGAAGTGAGTATCACTTTGTTGCTAAGCGTACACGCCGTTTCTGCCATAATGGGTCTTTTCAAAACATCTCTATCACCACCGCAACCCACCACCGTAATCACTTCTGCACTGTTTTGAATAATATCTTTAATAGTAGAAAGTACATTTTTGAGTGCATCAGGTGTATGCGCATAATCTACAATAAATGTGCGATTTCGATGATCGCGAAGCACCTGAAAACGGCCATTTGCTCCTTCCAATTTACTCAACGCCAACAAAACCTCATCTTCTTTCATTCCTAATAATAAAGCGGTGCCATAAATTGCCAACAAATTGTACGCATTGAATTTACCACACAGTTTTACATACACCTCTGTACCGTTAAATTCACAAGTTAATCCTTCAAAACTATTATCTATAATTTTGCCTTTGAAACTTGCGCCGGTGCGTAAGCTGTACGTGTAAACTTTAGCTTTTGCACTCTGAACCATTACCTTACCATTTTTATCATCTATATTGGTAAGCGCAAAAGCAGTATTGGGCAACATTTCAAAAAATTGTTGTTTTGCTTTAATATAATTAGCAAAAGTTTGATGAAAATCTAAATGATCGTGCGTGATATTACTGAAAATGCCGCCTGAAAAATGCACGCCGGCAATGCGTTGCTGTACTACTGCGTGTGAAGAAACTTCCATAAAACAAAACTCGCACCCGGCTTCCACCATTTCATTAAGCAGTTGGTTCAATGTCAATGCATCAGGAGTAGTATGCGTAGCAGGAATTTCAGCATTATTAATCTTGTTTACAATCGTGGAAATTAATCCGGTGGGGTAGCCCAAATTCATAAACAAACGGTACAAAAGCGTAACGGTGGTTGTTTTTCCGTTGGTTCCTGTAACTCCCACTAATGTAATCTTTTTAGAAGGAAAATCGTAAAAGGCTGAGGCTAATTCGCCCAATGTCGTGGCCGCATGTTGAACTTGAATATACGTACAATGTTCGTTTATGTTTTCCGGTAACGTCTCACAAACAATTGCCGTAGCGCCTTGCGCAATTGCCTTATCAATAAATTGATGGCCATCGGTTTGAGTTCCTTTTTGCGCCACGTACAATGTATTTTTCTCTGACACTTTCCGCGAATCGAATTGAATATTTGAAATTATAATATCTCTATTTCCAATAATTTGAATTGGATTAAGGTTTTCAATAAGATTTGTCAGTTTTTTCATCTTTAAATTCTTAAATCTCATTTCCCAAGATTTTGATATATCGTCGTTTTAATCCCTCCACTTTTATCTATTTTATTTAACATATCGGCATTTTCTGTAATCCAAATTCGTTTGGCGATAGTGTGAAACAGTTGTACCGCTTGATTACTCATGCCTTCAACATCATATATATACACAATCATGCTGTATTTGGGTTTATCTGCCGGAAAATATCCGCAAAACGAGATACTGTTTCTTCCACCTCTTCCACTGGTTAAGTGCCATTTGCCGTCATCCGATTGTATTAAAATATCACGAGTGCCTGTTTTTCCGGCAAAAGTGAACGATGTGTCTTTGAATGCTCTTGCAGTTCCATATGGTCCGGTAACGACCGCTTCTAAATATTTCTGAGCGCGATCAATCACATCTTTGCGTGCCATTTTTTCTTTGAGCACCACCGTTGGGAAAGCTTCCACCACTTTATCCTGTTCGGTAATATGACTTACAATTTTCGGCGCCACCAATTTCCCGTTATTTGCTACGCCATTGAAGTAGGTAAGTGTTTGAATGGGCGCCATATTGAACCCACCCCAAGTGGTGATGTAAAAAGTGCGCATATCTTTTGCATCGCGAATAATGCGCGGTGCTCCTACTTTACCCAGATGCGTCTCTAACGGCATGGTGATTCCTATAGAATCCAATGCTGCTAAATAAGCTTGAAAATTGTTGTTAAATGCATCAAAAACCATGGTACCTGTGCCTTCATTCAGTGAGCGTTGAAATATTTCAATAGGTTTTCCAAGGCGGTGGCGAGAGCCAAGTTTGCCATCCACATCTCCACATCGTGTTTTAAACTTTTTACTGTCTCTTGCAAAATGTTTGGCAATATCGCAACCACAAAGCATATAGGATTTAACGGTGTCGTTGGGAACTTTCTCTAAATAAGCCAATAATGACGCCAATTTGAATGTCGATCCCGGCTCACACTCAGGACGAAACGCATGATTAAATATTTCATAATATCCAATTATTCCTCTATCATTTTTATTTCTTTTCAAATTTGCCATGGCTTTAATATCGCCGCTTTTAACCTCCATCACAACTACGCAACCCCATTGTGCCTGCTTTTCAAACAGTTTGTCCGCAAGTGCTTCATACGCTATGTTTTGTATATCAACATTAAGCGTAGTATGAACGTTAGCACCATCACGGGGATTAGAAAATTTCTCAGAAGGCACGCGAATGCCGTCAATATAGAGCACTTTTTGTGCCCCTTTTGTGCCTGATAACCAATCGTTAAATGTACTCTCTAATCCACTGGGCGCTCCGGGCGGAACAGTTCCGATTACTCGTTTCGCCAATTCGCCATACGGATAAATGCGTTTAAAATAACTTGGAAATCCGATGCACTTTTTTTTGCAGTTATCTTGAAATAACGGCAATTTTCGAATAAAAGCCGTATCCTTAGAATCTACTAACGTAGTTTCACTTAATCTATTAGATTTCAAAACGTCCACATTTTTGTACTCTAAAATCGCTTCCGAAAACTTTTTACGATAATAATCTTTGGTATGCGGAAACTTATGTCTGAAATGAAAATAAAACTGATCGGTTAGTTCAGTAATTAATTTGTTAACTTCCTCTTTATCAGATCTTGATATTTTTCGTCCTTTTGCTGCGTAAAGCGTGTCGTTAATCAATACTCCTTTTTTCGTCTTTGTAGTATCGGGTTTTAGCTTACGCCCATCAATCACCACATCAAAAACAGTAAAATTGCTGGCTAAGGTTTTGCCCTGATCATCTAAAATATCTCCGCGCACGGGAGCAATATCACTAAGAGTTACGATGCAACGACAATTCGGGTCTTTAGCAAGCGGATTTTGCTCCCAGTTTGGTTGGGTTTTATCTAAACAATATTTAGGATCACCGCTAAACAACGAACGTTGCGCAGTAGCAAGGTATAATATTTGAATAAAGCAGAAAGTTGCAAATAGTAGCACCATAGCATATACTACCAGGGCTCTTCTTTTAAATGATTTTTTATAGTCTGACATATTTATTATAAGTTACGAGTGACAAGTTACGGGTTACCATCATCTAATTATCTCATCACCTAATCGTTTACCGGTATTTTATACATATTTTTATGATTTTCTATAAATCCGCGTTTTGTGGCTTTTCCTCTAATTTCTTTCTTTTGATTATACGGAAGATAGTGGTTGTTTTCTTTCAGTTGGTTGAGGGCTACTTTATATTCGTATTGTTTTTTTTGAATGAGTTTGTTTTTATGATTGATGACCTTTTCATTTACAATTGAAATCACTGCTAATGAAATCAATAACAATATGTAAGGATACCATTTTTGCAATCTTGGATGATTCAAGAAATCGCCGCTCATGAATTGGAAGAATTTGCTCATATTTTAATTTAATTTTTAATTTTTTCCGCAATCCTCAGTTTCGCACTTCGGGCGCGGGGGTTCCGTTCTATCTCTTCTTCAGTTGGAATAATTGCTTTTTTAGTAATGAGTTTAAATGGAGTTAAAGGGTTGCCGTAAAAATCTTTATGGAGTTTGCCTTCCACGTTTCCGGTTTTGAAAAAGTTTTTCACCAATCTGTCTTCTAAAGAGTGATAAGAGATAATGGCGATTCTTCCCCCCGGTTTCAACGCTACTAAGGTTTGTTCTAAGAGAGATTGCAGCACATTTATTTCTTCGTTTACTTCAATTCGCAGAGCTTGAAAAATTTGAGAAAGTATTTTGTTTTCTTTTCCTTTAGGGAGTGCCGGCATTATAACTTCCGCTAATTTTCCGGTAGTTTGTATCGGATTGGTTTGGCGCGCTTTTTCGATGAGTGCGGCAATTTTATGCGCGTTTTGTACTTCGCCGAAAGCAAATAGAAGTTTGGCTAATTTTTGGTTAGGGTACGTATTGATAATTTCCGTAGCCGTTGTTCCTTTACTCGTATCCATTCGCATATCTAATGCTTCGTCGAAACGATAAGAAAAGCCGCGTGTAGGTTCATCAAATTGGTGCGAAGAAACGCCGAGGTCGCCCAAAATGCCGTCCACCGGATAAGCTTTATAAAACTGCAAGAATTTTTTAAGATGCTTAAAATTGCTTTGAACAAATTGAAAACGCGGATCTTGTATCGCATTTTTTGCGGCGTCCGTATCTTGGTCAAAGCCTAATAAGCGACCCTTAGTAGAAAGTTTGTTTAAGATTTCGCGTGCGTGCCCGCCACCACCAAAAGTAACATCAATATAAACGCCGTCAGGGTTGTTGACGAGTCCCGCAATAGTTTCTTGTAAAAGCACGGGTTGATGATACATATATTATATGGTAATTTAATTGTTTTCAAAAGGATCGAGTTGGTGAGTACTGTATATTTTTTCGTTCAAGAGTTCGTATTCTTCGGGGGGCATATTAAAATCTGTGTGGTATTTCGATGCATTCCAAATATCAACTTTACCGTTATCCAACAACAATACCACATCTTTTTCAATTTTATAAAAATCCATTAATTTTTTGGGAATCACAAACCTGTCTTGGGTATCACATTCCACAGCAGCCATGTTACAAAGAAAAGCATTACGATAATTCCGGTTCTGAACAATATTCCGGTTCAACGAATTAATAAAATTCATTTTTGCACGAAAAGCGGTTTCAGTCCACAAGGTGATATGTGTTCCTTCTCCGCGTGTTACCCAAAAATGTTGACGTTCGTTTTCGGGCAATGACTTCAATAAAGCGGCAGGCAGCTTGAGCCTTCCGTGCTTCTCAATTGCTATTTCCCAAAAACCATAATCAAAGGTTGACATTTTTTATTGTTTTTTTTCGCGACAAAAATAAAATAATATCTTTATTAACTCCAGATTTTTAATATTTTTTTTCTGAACTATAATTTTATTATTTAAATAATTGATAATCAATGTGGATAAAAAAGGAGTCTAAAATTTATTAACAATCAACTTTTAATTAAAATGTTTTTAATCAATAAAATAATAATAATACTTTTTTGACAAATATAATTTATTTAAAATCAAAGTAATAAATACAATCATATAAAAACGGTGCGAAAATATATTTTAATTTTGGAAGAAAAATCTATTTTCTTGGAAAAAAATGGAAACTTTTGGAGTGCTAATAAGGCAACAAAATCAAATAACAAAAATTTATTTGATTTTTGTTATCTTAAAAAAAAATTATTACTTTTGTGCTCATTTTCTTGAAAAATTAACCTATTAATAGGTATTTTAATAAACAAATTATTAATCAAAATTCAGGAGGTATACATGAATCAAACCAAACAAGTATCCCAAAAATTACCTGAAGATCACGTTCAAAAATTAGAACAAATTGCAGAAGTAGTTGCAAAGTATGAGGCGAAACCAAGCAATTTGATTATGGTTTTGCACGCGGCGCAGGGTATTTATGGCTATCTACCTTATGTGGTCCAAAAATTTATTGCGGACAAAATGAACATGCCCGTCTCGGCAGTTTCAGGGGTAGTTACTTTTTATTCTTTTTTCTCTACTACACCCAAAGGTAAGCATACGATACTCGTATGTATGGGAACCGCCTGCTACGTTCGTGGCGGCAAAAAGTTAGTGGAAGGTCTTCAAAAACATCTTAATGTGGACGTTGCCAAAACAACAGAAGACGGCAAATTTACATTGAGTATTGCGCGCTGCATCGGCGCATGTGGGTTAGCCCCCGCCATGATGATCGATGATACGGTATTTAAATCTGTGAACCCCAAAAGATTAGAATCTATTCTATCTAAATATTAGGAGGAATCATTATGAGTAAGAAAATTAAATCAATCGCTCAATTAGAGGAAATCAAGAAAGATTTCCTTAAAAATCAGGAAAAATATAAATATCAGGTTTTGGTATGCGGAGGCGCAGGTTGTATTTCATCCAACTGTGTTGACGTAGAAAATGCTATTAAAAAAGAGCTTAAAGAACAAGATATTGAGAAAGAAGTGAAAGTATATCAAACCGGCTGTATGGGTATTTGCGCCATGGGACCGGTAATGCTCGTGCTTCCCGACAGAACATTCTACACCGAGTTAAATCCCGAAAAAGCTAAAGAAGTTGTTCAAAAACATTTGGTTAAAAATAATCCGGTGGAAGAATATACTTTTTACGACAGAACATTATTAAAACATGTCTCAAAAATTGATGATATTGAGTTTTTTAAATCTCAAGTGAAAATCGTTTTGGATTTGTGTGGTATTATTGATTATTCAGACATTAAAGATTATATCGCTCACAATGGTTATTTGGCGGCTGCTAAAGCGATTACCGGAATGACACAAGAAGAAGTGGTGAAAGAAGTGGAAATCTCCGGACTTCGCGGTCGTGGCGGCGGTGGTTTCCCCACAGGAACCAAACTTCGCGCCGGCTTCTCGCAAAAAAGCGACATCAAATACATGGTTTGTAATGCCGATGAAGGCGACCCGGGCGCATTTATGGATAGAAGTGTTATTGAAGGTGACCCACACTGCTTAATTGAAGGTATGATGCTTTCGGCTTATGCTATCGGCGCGCAACAAGGCTATGTGTATATCCGCGCGGAATATCCGATTGCTATTGACAGATTGAAAGTGGCTTTGGATCAAGCACGTGAATACGGCTTATTAGGAAAAAATCTCTTCGGAACCAACTATAATTTCGACCTCGAAATAAGAATTGGCGCCGGCGCATTTGTTTGCGGTGAAGAAACCGCGTTAATGGCTTCTATTGAGGGTGAGCGCGGCGAGCCGAAACAAAAACCCCCATTCCCATTCCAAAGGGGGTTGTTTGGTTATCCTACCATCATCAATAATGTGGAGACATTAGCCAACATTCCCAAAATTATACGCAACGGTGGCAAATGGTACGCCTCTTTCGGCTTAAAAGAAGCGCCCGGCACTAAAGTGTTTGCCCTTGCCGGCGACATCGTGAATGCCGGTATTGTTGAGGTTCCGATAGGAACGCCCATCGGCAACATTATATATAATATAGGTGGCGGAATTCCTAACAAAAAAGAATTTAAAGCAGCGCAAATCGGAGGTCCTTCCGGTGGCTGCATCACCAAAGAAAACCTCAATGTTCCGGCAGATTACGAATCGTTGAACAAAATGGGCGCCATTATGGGCTCCGGCGGTTTGATCGTAATGAACGAGGATACTTGTATGGTGGACACCGCCCGTTTCTTTATGGATTTTATTCGTGATGAATCGTGCGGAAAGTGTCTCGCCTGTCGTGTAGGAACCAAGAGAATGTTGGAAATTCTGGAAAATATTACCGAAGGCAAAGGAAAACCCGGAGATATTGAACTCTTAATCGAAATTGGCGAAACCATTCAGGAAGCGGCCATGTGTGGTCTCGGACAAACCGCGCCCAACCCGATTCTTTCTACTATTCGTTTCTTTAGAGATGAATTTGAAGAGCATATCAATAAAAAGCATTGCAGGGCAGGCGTTTGTGCGGCAATGTTCACATCGCCTTGCGAAAATACTTGCCCCGCCAATGTGAATGTTACCGGTTATATTTCCCTAATTGCTGCGGGCAGATTCCAGGATGCGTATAATTTAGTAATGCGCGAAAATCCGTTTCCTGCTGTTTGTGGTAGAATTTGTACGCGCCCCTGCGAGCGCAAATGTCGCCGCGCTACGGTAGATGAGCCGGTAGCTATCCGCGACCTGAAACGTTTTGCAGCAGATTATGCGTTCAAAAACGAACTTCCTTACAAATTGCAACTTACTTTTGCAAAAAAAGGAAAACGTGTTGCCGTAGTTGGGGCAGGTGCCTCTGGGTTAACTTGTGCTTACTATTTGGTAAATATTGGTTATGATGTGGATGTTTTTGAATCACAAAGCGTTGCCGGAGGCGTATTGGCATTCGGTATTCCCGAATATCGTTTACCTGAAGCCATTCTGCAACATGAGATTGATTTGATTAGACAAGCCGGTGTAAATATTCATTTGAATAAAGAAATTGGTAGAGATATTGAATTCCGACATTTACGTGAAGATTACGATGCCATTTATGTAGCTATCGGAACTCAATATCCGGCAAAAGTAAATATCGAAGGCGAAAATTTACGTGGCGTTATTCATGGAATCAACTTCTTGAAAGATACGAATTTAAAAGACGACATGAAATTACATGGCACGGTTGCTGTTATCGGTGGTGGAAACACGGCGGTTGACTCGGCGCGTTCTGCACTTCGTATCGGCGCCGACCGTGTGATTATTATTTACAGAAGAACGATTGACGCAATGCCGGCTTACTACGAAGAAGTGGTAGAGGCGCTTGAAGAAGGCGTTGAGATCATGGAATTGACCGCTCCGGTTAAATTCATCGGCAAAAACAATAGGGTGGCGGGTATTGAATGTGTGAAAATGGAATTGGGTGAATTTGACAGTTCCGGAAGAAGAAAATCGGTAGAAATTAAAGGCTCTAATTTTGTTTTGGATGTGGATTATGTGATTCCTGCTGTGAGCCAATATGCTGACTTACCGTTTATTGGTAAAGATGAAATCGGTGTAACCAAATGGGGAACTTTTATCGTTGATCCCGAAACGCAAATGAGCACCATGGAAGGTGTGTTTGCCGGCGGCGACGTAGTGAGAGGACCCGAAGACGTAATCTGCGCTATTGCCGACGGTAAAAAAGCTGCCTCCTCTATTGACATCTATCTTGGTGGAAATGGTCTTTTGAACAAAGGCGCACCCATCAGTATTCCTGATGTTTACGACGACGATGAAGTTGTCGCACACCCGCAATTCGAGCAAGAAATGTTGTCTCCCGAAGTGAGAAAACAATCATTTGCCGAAGTAGTTTTAGGTTTCCATAAAATTAACGCCATTGCAGAATCTATGCGATGCTTACATTGTGAAAGGAGATAATTATGATACAATTAACAATCAACAACAAGAAAATCAAGGTAGCGCCGGGAACCACAATTCTTGAGGCTGCCAAACAAAATGGAATCAACATCCCTACTTTATGTTATATGGACGGCGTTCACAAATTTGGCTCTTGCAGAATTTGTTCTGTAGAAGTAGAAGGCGCGCGCACGCTTCAAATTGCCTGCATGGCAGAAGCAAAAGAGGGAATGGTAGTGCATACCAACTCCAAAAAAGTGCTTAAAGCACGTAAAATATTATATCAATTGATGCTTTCCGACCACTCCAAAAATTGCCTGAGTTGTAACCGCAACCAATCGTGCGAGTTGCAACAGTTGGGCGATATTTTGGGTGTAACGGAGCCGCGCTTCGATACAGGCAGCGCACGCGAACAGATTGATATTTCACCTTCCATCACACGCGATTTGTCGAAATGTATTCTTTGCCGCCGCTGCATCACGGTTTGTAAAGGCGTGCAAGGCGTTGGAATTTTAGATGCTCAAAACCGCGGTTTTGATTCTTTGATTGCGCCGGCGATGGATCATTCCATCAACTTTGCCAAGTGTGCATTCTGCGGACAATGTACCGTAGTATGTCCGGTAGGCGCCCTGAAAGAAACCGACCATATTACAAGAGTATGGGATGCTATTAACGATCCTGAAATTAGAGTGGTCATGCAACCCGCTCCGGCAATACGTGTAGCATTAGGTGAAATGTTCGGCTATCCTGTGGGAACTTCTGTTACCGGAAAAATGGCAGCCGCCATGCGCGCTCTTGGCGTGGATGACGTGTTCGATACCGATTGGGCAGCCGACTTAACCATTATGGAAGAAGGTACGGAGTTCTTGCACAGAGCGATAGATGCGATTGCAGGTAAAAAAGCGGTACTCCCATTGATTACCAGCTGTTCGCCTGGATGGATTAAGTACGTCGAATCTTATTATCCGCAACTTATCCCACATTTGTCCACATGTAAATCACCTCATATGATGTTGGGCACTTTGGCGAAAACGTATTACGCCGAAAAAATCAAATTGGATCCAAAGAAGATGTACACAGTATCTGTGATGCCTTGTACGGCCAAAAAATTTGAGGCCGGTCGCGAAGAAATGGAAAACAACGGTGTTCGCAATGTGGATGCTGTGCTCACTACCCGCGAGTTAGGACAAATGATTAAACAGGCGGGTATTGATTTCCGTAATTTGAAAGATGAAAAATTTGATGACCCGATGGGACAATCTACCGGTGCTGCCGATATTTTTGGGGTAACCGGCGGAGTGATGGAAGCGGCACTCAGAACCGTTTACGTGATCATTACCGGAAGAGAACTGCCTTTCGATGGATTACACGTTGCACCCATTGTGGGACTTGATCAAATTAAAGAGGCTACGATAAAATTAGAAAATGTGCTTCCCGAGTACAAAATGTTCGAAGGCTTTGAAGTGAAAATAGCGGTAACCAGCGGTTTAGCAGGTGCAAAAATCTTGATGGATCAAATCGTTGAAGGCAAGTCACCTTATCATTTCATAGAAGTGATGGGCTGCCCCAGCGGTTGTATTTGCGGTGGCGGGCAACCGCGTAGCGATGATCCGGATGTGAGAATGAAACGTTTGAAAGCGATTTATAGCGAAGACGAAAGCAGAACGCTCCGTCAGTCGCATCTCAATCCGTCTATTACTGCTATCTATCAAGAATTTTTAGGCAAGCCCTGTGGACATCTGTCACACGAACTTCTTCATACGCATTATTTTGACAGAAGTAATGAAAATGCGGAATAAAAATGTTAAGGCTGTCTTTACTTTTAAGGCAGCCTTTTTTTATTATAAGGTGTAGTTTTTTAATTATTCTGTAAAACCTCTGTAGCTCTTTCAAAAATTCCTGTAATATAAGCAATCAACATTCCGTAATTAGTAATGGGAATACCGGCGTCTATAGCAGGTTTTAAACGGTTAAGAGTTTGTTTTTTGGTAATCATGCACCCGCCGCACTGTACCACCAACGCATATTTTTCGATGTTTTCAATAGGAGTTAATCCGGAAACAAAATCAAAATGTAAAGTTTTACCTGTGTATTCTGTGAGCCATTTCGGAATTTTTACGCTACCGATGTCTTCACAAGAGCTTAGGTGTGTGCACGATTCCAAAATGAGCACAGAATCTCCGTCTTTTAAATTTTCGATTTGCGGTGTGCCTTTCAAATAATTTTCATAATCGCCTTTAAATCTTGCAAATAAAATGCTGAAGCTGGTTAATGGGATATGTGGCGGAATGAGTGGCGCAACCGTTTTAAATACCTGGCTGTCTGTAATAACCAGATTGGGTTGTATGGGTCGAAGATTTTCGACCCGTACGTTATTTAGTTTCATCACAACGGCAATCGCGTTTTGGTCTAAAATAGCGCGAATGGTTTGTACTTGCGGTAAAATCAGCCTACCTTCCGGAGCTTCACTGTCAATAGGCGTAATGAGTAAGACCACATCATTTTCTTTTACAATACCTTCCAATAATGAATGGATGTGATATGCCGAAACGGGAATTTTATGTTTTATCGCTTCTATTAATGTAAAAATTCCCTTTCCGGTTTTGGCGCTCAAAGAAATCACTGCTTCATTTTCAATAATAACATTTTCAACATTAATAATATCCGATTTATTATTTACAATGATGAAAGGGGTATCTAACGCACGGAGTTTATCCAACAGTTTTTTTTCAGTTTCGTCAAAATGATAATTCGTAAGTACAAGAATTGCCAAATCAATATGTTTGAGAACGTTTTCGGTTTTTTCTACGCGCTTTTTTCCTAATTCATTTACATCGTCAATTCCGGCAGTATCGACCAGTACTACAGGTCCAATGCCGGAAATCTCCATGGATTTTTTTACAGGGTCGGTGGTAGTGCCGGCAACATCGGATACGATGGCAACTTCTTGACCGGTAAGTGCGTTAATGAGTGCGCTTTTCCCGTTGTTGCGCCGCCCAAAAATGCCAATATGAGGTTGGGAGTGATAGCCTTTCATTATTATAATAAAATTGATGGCACAAAAATAACAATTCTGAACATAATACATATAGAGCAAAATCATCAAATTTTTATTTTATTTATTTGGGCGTGCCCACTCGCTTTTCCCTCGCACACGTTTGGCATTGCACGTTCGGCGGCGGTTGCACCGCCGTCGTCATATTTGCCCACCCGCGCTCGGGTCGCGTGGCTACAGGGTTCGCTGTCGCTCCCGTGCTCACTAACGTTCGCACCGGCTTCGCCGCCTTCCGCCCCGCTCACGCAAGGAAATGGCATATTTTCTTTGAAATTCAAAAAGATGAAAAAGCAAAATACAGAGGGCAAAACAACCTGATTTTTACCTCATAAAACAAAAAAACAACCTTAGCAGCAATGATTTATAGTAGATTTATTTTATTGCCTTAACGCCGTAGGCGTGACACCTGAATAACCCTGTGCAAGCGTAGTGCAGCGCAGGGCTAAAGATACGCTTTCTCAAACTTGTGCTCCTACGAAGCACAACATCGTAATGAAAAAATGTTGAACTACATACGTAGTTCAGATTTATATAGTACGCATTTTTAGCCCCGAGCTGCGCTACGCTTGCACAGGGTTATCCATGTTTGTCTCCTACGGAGACATAGAGTGAATATCTATTTATGACGCAATAGCTTAGAAACATTTTGAACATGACTGGGCGACGGTCCTATGCTATTGATTACAATTCCCAAATTTTCAGGTGTCAATTTTCCAACGATGTCGAAAAGATTATATAGAGGGTGAACGGTATTTTTATCCAAGAACCGTTTTCTAATATGAATTTCTTTTCTTAATAATAAAATCTGTGATGTTAAAGGTAAAAATGTAATCATTTACGGTTTCTTGTACTTGAAGAGGTAAAAGTATTTTGACAGTTTTTCCGATAAAATAATTTGCCATATGATTCAATTCTTTCTTTGTATCTGCTTTATTTGGAAAAATGGGTTGAGTTTTCCATCCCGCCCCACTATATCCCCATAAAGGCGACCATTCTTCAAAATAAACATTTTCTGTAGGAATGACTAAATCATCTAAAAATGTGTATTTTGGAATTACTGTAGGAGGTTGTGGGTAATTTCTTTCATTATATTTAATTCCCGCATGAAAAATTCTACCACTCGATCCTCTTGTACTAACGTAGGCAGCATCGTCCCAAATGACTTTAATTGAATACTCTGATTTATTCTCTAATATAAAACCAAATTGTGTTGATGTTGGGAACCAAGCAATTTTGATTAATTCATCTTCATAAATATATGAAATCCCATCGCCTTCTTTAAAATTAATGATTTTCTGTTCCCCATACCGTTCATTTGCACTTTGTGGACGTTCAACTTCTGAGAGATGAAGAACATAAACACCCGAAACTCTACACCCAATTAATACAATTGATAATAACAAAACTAATAAGATTTTTTTCATAGTGATTGATCTAATTCAACTAATATTATTTTCTGATTTCCTTACCGCTGTCCCAAAATGGCGACTAACTTCTTAAATACGCGCAAAAATATTGTTTTAATTGAAGTTTCGAAGCTCCCATTTGATTTTTGCAGCGATAAAATAAGTAATCCAATGAAGTAATAAGGTTATAACCATCTGTACGTAATCTATTTTACTAAGATTGTTTTGTTGTTCTATTAAGGTGAAGATCACCTCTGTATTTTGCTTTTTCATCTTTTTGAATTTCGGAAAAAATATGCCGTTTCCTTGCGTGAGCGGGGCGGAAGGCGGCGAAGCCGGTGCGTATTTATCTTCACCTTGCATAATTGAAAAATTTCATGTTTATTTGCAAATTAAAATTCAATATTAAAATTCGTTAACGAAGTATGATAAATCCGAAATTATTAAACCCGAAAAGTGTCGTGGTAATAGGTGCATCGAATGATGTGCAAAAACCGGGAGGTAAAGTGTTTAAAAATTTGTTAGACAGCCCGTTTACCGGAAATGTGTATGCCGTAAATCCGAAAGAAACCAACGTGCAAGGTGTGGCTTGTTTTGCCAAAGTAGAAGATTTGCCACAAGTGGATTGCGCTATTTTAGCAGTGGCTGCAAAGTTTTGCCCACACGCCGTTGAAGTGTTGGCACATCAAAAAGACACCGGTGGTTTCATTATTCTGTCCGCCGGTTTCTCCGAAGAAAACGAAGAAGGCGCGAAATTGGAAAAACAGATCGTGGAAATCATCAATAGCGTGGGTGGAACTTTAATAGGACCCAACTGTACCGGATTTCTAAACAGAAACTATACCGGAAATTTTGCTACTCCGGTGCCATCGCTTCAATCTAATGGCATTGACTTTGTTTCCGGTTCGGGCGCTACTGCCGTGTTTATTACAGAATATGGAATGAGTAACGGATTAACATTCAACTCTATTTGGTCAGTAGGCAACTCCGCACAAACCGGCATTGAAGAAGTATTGGAACACTTAGACGAAGCTTTTGATCCTGCCACCAGCTCTCGCGTGATTATGTTGTACATGGAAAATGTGCGTAATCCGCAAAAATTGCTGAAACACGCAGTGTCGTTATATCATAAAGGCGTTCGTTTAGCCGCAATAAAATCGGGAGGTTCGGCAGCCGGTAGCCGTGCAGCTTCCTCGCATACAGGCGCATTAGCCACTAACGATGTTGCTGTAGATGCACTATTTAGGAAAGCAGGGATTGTACGTTGTCACACCCGAGAAGAATTAACGACCGTATGCTCCGTTTTCATGCACCCCGAAGTAAAAGGGAAAAATATTGCCATTATTACACACGCCGGCGGTCCGGCAGTGATGCTCACCGACACACTTTCCAACAACGGTTTGGAAGTGCCACACCTTGAAGGTATAAAAGCAGAAGCGTTGCTATCCAAATTGTTTCCCGGCTCTTCCGTTGCTAACCCCATTGACTTTTTGGCAACCGGCACGGCAGAACAACTTGGATTTATTATTGATGCTTGCGAAAACGACTTCGATAATATTGATGCGATGACAGTAATTTTCGGATCGCCCGGACTTTTCCCAAATTGGGATGTCTATGAATTGTTAGACAACAAAATGAAAACGTGCAAAAAACCAATCTTCCCTATTCTTCCCTCCATTCAAAACGTAAAAGAAGAGATTGCCGATTTTATTGAAAATAAACATCGCATTAATTTTCCCGAAGAGTGCGTATTTGGAAATGCGTTGGCAAAGGTGGTCAACACGCCCAAACCACAACCGTTACACCCCGAAATGCCGAAAGTAGATCACGCAGCCATTAGAAATGTGATAGATAATTGCAAAAACGGATATTTACGTTTGGATGAAATCAGTGCATTATTAGATGCCACCGGAATTACGCGAAAACAAGAAATAGAAGTCATTACCGTAGGGGATGCCCTCGCGGCATCCCAACAATTAGGATTTCCGGTAGTAATGAAAGTGGTCGGTCCAATACATAAATCCGATGTAGGCGGCGTAGTATTAAATATAAAGGATGAAACCACCGTAATTCGTGAATTTGAACGTCTTATCAAAATAAAAGATACGTATGCCGTTGAAATCAGCCCGATGTATTATGGCACGGAAATCTTTGTTGGGGCATCGAAAGAAGAAAAATTCGGGCATCAAATCTTATTCGGATTGGGCGGCATTTTTATTGAAGTATTGAAAGATGTAAAAGCCGCATTAGCGCCGGTAGGAAAACAGGAAGCCTTAAATTTGATGAAAACATTACGAGGCTATAAAATATTAAAAGGCGTTCGCGGACAAGAACCTGTAAACGAAGAATTGTTTGCCGATACTATTACGCGCATTTCGGCGTTAGTACAAATAGCCCCCGAAATTGCCGAAATGGATTTAAATCCCTTATTAGGAACTTCAAAAAGTATAACCGCGGTAGATGCCCGCATCAGAGTAGAAAAATAATGAAACTGTTGGTGCTTCTTCCTCGCGTTCCGTATCCGCTTGAAAAAGGGGATAAGCTTCGTGCATTCTATCAAATCAAAGAATTATCGAAATACCACGATATTTATTTAATAGCGCTGCAAGATGCACCGCTCCATCCCGAAGCGTTGGAAAAAATTAAGCCCTATTGCAAAGAAATTCATCTGATTAAATTGTCGTGGTTTAGTAAATGCTGGGGTATTACACGAGCGTTTCTCAAAGGACTGCCCATGCAATGCGGTTATTTCTATAGCAATAAAGTCAAACGAAAAATAAAAAACCTCATCAACAAAATTCATCCCGAGCATATTTATTGTTTTATGATTAGAATGGCGGAATATGTAAAACATCAAGACTGTCATAAAACATTGGATTATCAAGATGTACTTTCCGTGGGGATGAAACGGAGGTACGAGAGCGCACCGATTTGGAAAAAACCGGTTTTTTTATATGAGTATCAAGCATTAAGACGGTATGAGAAAAATATTTTTCCCCATTTTACCAATAAAACCATCATCACAAGTATTGACCGCGATTTGATTTCGCATCCTCAAAAACAATATATTCAAGTAGTACAAAATGGTATTGATTTTGAAAGATTTGCCTGTACTGAGAAAGAAAAAAAATATGATTTGATTTTTGTTGGAAATATGTCATATCCGCCCAATGTAGATGCGGTTTTATTTTTGGTAAAATCTATTTTCCCAAAACTTTTAGCAAAATTCCCTAATCTGAAATTGTGTATTTGTGGCGCTACTCCGGCTCCGGCGATCAAAGCATTAGCCTGTGATAACATTCATGTTACGGGCTGGGTGGATGAAATACCGGAATATTACGCGCAATCGAAAATTTTCGTTGCACCCATGCGGTTAGGCACCGGTTTGCAAAATAAACTATTAGAAGCCATGGCAATGAAATTGCCCTGCGTTACCTCTCCTCTTGCCGGAAGACCGCTTGAAGGTGCACAACATCATCACAGCTTATTAATTTGTAACACTGTAGATGAATATGTAGAAGCTGTTTCAAAACTATTGAACGATAACGATTTTTACCGCACCATAGCCGAAAACGGATACCAATTTGTGAAAGCCAATTACGATTGGGAAGAGATTGGAAAAAAATTAGAAGAAATAATAAACGAAGATTAGATGATGAGGTAATAAGATGATTAGAAGATGAATAATCCCTTTCAAAATTTGAAGGAGTGGCTCGCGAAGCGAGACGGGGTAGTTTATATAAAATTAAAACATAAATATTATGATTCAACGCAAACAAACCATTTATCTATTTTTCGCAGGATTAGTTACTTTTGTTCTGCTTTTTATTCCTTTGGGACATCTTTACACAGATGTAGCAGGTTATCAATACACCGCTTTTTCGGTTCGCGATATAACGCCGGATAAAACATTTATATTAAGTACGGTTGGAAATGCAGCGCTACTTGTTACCACTTCAGCGCTTTCATTCATCACGATTTTCCTGTATAAAAATCGTAAACTTCAAATGCAATTAATATCGGTGAATATGCTGGTTATTTTAGTAGCCATATTTACCATTATGTACATCTATCCCAATTTTGTATTTCCGAAAAATCCAAACTTGGCGGGTGCCAAAGTAGAGTACAATTACACCATTTTAATCAGTTTTGTTTCGGCTATCGGCATATATTTAGCCAAAAAGGCGATTGCCAAAGATGAGGCGTTGGTGAGGAGTACGGAGAGATTGCGGTAAAAACGTAGAGGCACAAAATTCGTTAAATAAAAAAGGGCGCAAAATTTTGCGCCCTTACACTTGTTATTCTACAATTTTCATTGAAATAATTTTAATGTCTTCCAACGGACGATCGGCCGGATCTTTCGGTTGTGCGGCAATTTTATCTACCACTTCCATGCCTTTTAATACTTCACCGAAAACGGTATATTGTCCATCTAAAAAGTGGGCTCCGCTTGGGTGATCTACGATATAAAATTGCGATCCGGATGATGCGCGTTGCGGGTTTACCTGATCGCCCATACGTGCAGCAGCTAAAGCACCACGTTTATGAGTCAAATTCGGATTAAATTCCGCAGGAATGGTGTAGCCAGGTCCACCCGATCCCAAACGTGCGCCTTTCGCAGCATTTTTAGAATCCGGATCACCGCCCTGAATCATAAAGTTTTGAATAATTCTGTGAAACAAAACGCCATCATAAAATTGCTCGCTTACCAATTTAATAAAATTGTCGCGGTGAAGCGGCGTCTCATTATAAAGAGCGATCACGATGTCGCCCATAGAGGTTTTAATAATTACTTCTTGCATAACTTCTTTTTTAGGTTCTTCTGTAATTTCGGTTTCTGTCTGTACGGGTGTGGTTTCTGCTTGCGCGAGCGCATCTTGTTTTTTTGTTTGCGCAGTGCAACTTACAGAAAGTAATAATGATAAGATTACTAATAGGGTAAGGTTTTTCATAATAAATTGATTTAAGATTTAAAAATTTAAGATTTAAAGTTTAAAGGTCTAATATATCCCCTTCAAATTTTGAAGGGGTGGATCGCGAAGCGAGACGGGGTAGTTTATATGAGTATGGTTTTCCGGCCGCGAAAATATAAATTTCCATCGATTCATTAATAAAAAATATATTGAAAACTCAAGCGTTAAGGATATAGTTTAAAATTACAACATTGAAAAAAACATTTTTTTTATTGGCAAGTTTGTTATTTGTTCAATTGATTAGTGCGCAACAAATTGCAGTAGTTCAATATCGTGGCGGCGGTGATTGGTACGCCAATCCTACTTCATTAAAAAATTTAATTGCATTTTGCAACCAAAATCTGGGAATGAATTTGAACCCGAAGTATGAGGTAGTGGAGATAGGCAGCCCCGATTTGTATCGCTATCCGTTCGTGCATCTTACGGGACACGGCAATGTGGTGTTCAACGAAGCTGAAGCGCAAAATCTGCGCAATTATTTAATTGCCGGTGGTTTCTTACATATTGATGATAATTATGGATTGGATAAATACATCCGTCCGGCAATGAAACAAGTATTTCCGGAATTTGAGTTTGTAGAATTACCTCACAATCACCCAATCTTTCACCAAAAATACGCTTTCCCCAACGGATTACCCAAAATTCACGAGCATGATGGCAAACCTCCGCAAGGTTTTGGCTTATTTTGGGACGGACGTCTGATTTGTTTTTATTCTTACGAAACAGACCTCGGCGACGGATGGGAAGACTACGCCGTACACAAAAACTCGGAAGCCACACGTACCAAGGCACTGCAAATGGGCGCTAATATTTTGATGTATGTGTTTACGCAGTAATTACCGCGTTACATTCGCGCTAAATTTGGAATTTGTAATAGTTTTATAAATCCCGACAATATATCCCCAGCCATAACTCAAATGAATCATAAAAAAGGTGAGAGGTAATAGATATATTAATCCTGCCTTTTTATTTAATTTTGCTTCCTTTATGCCAATCATTAATCCCAGCACCCAGTAAACGAGCATAATAGAAAGATATACAATCATGATAATTTTTGAGAAAAAACTTAGCCCCAGTCCGAAAAATAAATACAAAACAAACAACATCGGAAAAAATTGCCTGATGGTAGCGGGTTTTCCCAGTTTCTTCATTACTAACGGTTTGTACAGACCATACTGGTAATACATTTTGCACATTTTGTTGAATGTATCTCTTGCATAATAGTTTATTATTATGTCTGGGATTAGAAATATTTTTCCTCCATGGGCAGTTAGTCGTGCATTAAATTCATCATCTTCAGTACGTAGAAGGTTCTCATCAAAAAAGCCAATTTGGTCAAAAACTTCTCTTCTAAAACATCCGAAAGGAACAGTATCTGTCTGTATAACTTGTTTGCATCCAACTTTATGCAATGAATTACCCACACCAAATTTATTGCCGGAAGCAATAGCTATGGCATTGCAAATTAATGTATCTTTTGCAGGAAGTGTTTTCCATAAACCACCGACATTATCTGCGTTAAGATCAATGAGATATTTCACTAAAGCAGAAATATAGTTTTTAGGAAAAGAACTGTGTCCGTCAATTCGAATGATAATATTTCCCGTAGCATTTTTTATACCCATATTTAAAGCCACAGGCGCCACTTTATCCGGATTATCTATTAAACGAATAAAAGAATGAGTTGCTGTATAATGTTTTATAATCTCACGAGTTTTATCCGTGCTCATACCATCAATAAGCATAAACTCTAATTTTTCTTTTGGAAAATCTTGTTCAAGGATTGATTCTATGCAAGCTGCCATATATTTTTCTTCATTATATATGGGACAAATTACCGAAACCAAAATGTTAGCAGGATCTAAATCTTTATGTTGTATTTTTTTCATTCATCTACAGGTTACAATACAAATCTAACAAAACTTTTTCTTGCGTAGCCCAGTTATATTTTTCTTTTACGGCATTTTGACCGGATATTCCCATTGCTTCTGCTTCTTTAGGATTATCAATAAGAAAATTTATAGTCTTTGCAACTTTAAGAAAATCGAAGGGATCAACACATATTCCACATTGGCTTTGCTCTACAATTTCTTTCCAAAGAGGAAAGTCTGAACACAAAACAGGCATTGCCCTTGACATGTATTCAAACAATTTGGTTGGTAGAGAATCTATGAAAGTTGGTATGGGATGCAGCAAAACTAAACCTATTTTACTTTTGTCTAACACATCATTAAATTGAGCTCTGTTTACATATCCTAAATAATCTACTTTTTCCCAACCTTTGGTTTGTTGAGCTCTTTCTTTTATCATGGGTTCTGTGAAATTTCCTCCAAGAACAAGGCGAGATTTTGATAAGCCTACAGATTCAATCGTGGTCAAAACACCTCTAATCTCAGTGAGGTCTCCTATGTAAATACATGTATCTTGCCTTGAAGACCAGCTTGGTAATGACGCCTCATTTTGCGAAGATAAAATGGGGTAATTGTTTATAATTAAAACTCTTTTACCCTTTTTTAATGTTTCAGCAATGGAAGGTGTTGCTGTTACAACTGCTGTAAATCTTTTAATGGCATATTGCTCTAATCTTTCAAAAGATTTTGAAATTATTTTTCTTAGAATTCCCGGAATCCATTTTTTACACAAAATATCTTTAACAACAGATTCATGTACGTCGTAAATAACTTTTTTGCCTTTTTTGATTAAACGAAGTCCATAGGGAATTAATTCCGGATCATGAAAATGATACACATCCGCATCTATTTCCAGCGCTTTTTTATAAACTGTTTTTGTTGTTTTTAGTATACGTAACAACCTACTTTTCGTTGAAATACCTACGTCTATTATTTGCACACCATTTTTTATTTCATCTCCTTTTGAATCAGCAACTATCAAACTAACCTGATAGCCATTCTTTTCAAGGCTGCAACATTCTTTATAAAATATCCTTACATCGTATCGCGGATGAACTGAAGTTAAATGACAAACTTTCATTGATTATGTTTTTATTAAAGATGGATTATCTTGTCATAAACTTGATAAAATATTGCTCGATTAGCTTCTTTTGTACCTTTTTTGGCAATTATTTCTTTATTTATGTCAAAAACCATATCGGAATTTAAAAATAGTGCTTCCGAGATAAAATCATGATTCACATTTTCAACAATTACCCCATTTTTATCGGTTTCAATCCATTCTTTATTGGCAGGCAAATTACTTACCACAGGAATACAACCCATGCTCATGGCTTCTAATAAACTAATGGAAGTGGCGTCGCTTTCAGGAATAGATACCCAAATTTTTGCTTTAGCATACACTTCCGAATTGGTTTTGGCATCTACCCAGCCCAGAAATTCAACTTTTGATTCAATATCGAGGGTTTTAGATAATTGTTTTAGACGCTCCGTTTCTGTTCCGGTAGCCGCAATCACCAACTTCCAATCCGGATGTTGTTGCAAGAATTTTGAAAAAGCAATAATAATCTTATCTATTCGGTATAACGGCTTATGTAACCTATTGGAGTACACTATATTTTCTTTTTGTATAGGAATATTTTCAACATTAATTCCGAAATTTACAACGGTTACATTTATTTTTTTCGGTATTAATTTTTGCATTTTATCGGCTAAAAATTGAGCATCAGCTGTAAAAATATTTCCATTATTAAGAACATATTGTACCATTTTTTTATACAAAAATCCTTTTGCCGGATTTACCAGGACATCGCTGCCCCAAGCCGTAACAACTATAGGAATAGATCGTTTTAATCTCCGCAATGCTTTAATCAGTAAAAAACCGTAAGTTGAAATTTGCTGTATATGAATTACATCCGGATTTTCTTTTTCCAAAATATCTTGATATTTTTTTATGGCTTTGTAATAATTAAACGGATTTTTTAAAGAAGGAGAAACCACATATTTGCCGGTTAATTTTGTTGCTTCAAACTCATTTTCGACCTCTGTAATCAACACTATTTTATCAAAATAATCTTCAATTAAACGAAAATAATTGAATGTATGTATCGAATCTGAGCCTGTAAGAAGCAACTTTTTCATGACTTGGAAATCTTTAAAAACCATGCAATTAGCCCTATATGATAGAGGGAAACAAAAATACTTAAAAAAGTAAAACCCAATAATATATTTCCATAAATGCCTCCCAAAATGATAGCGAATAAGTAGAGCAGATGACCTATCCAACTCAATAGCAAGGCTTTTCTCTGTTTGTTCACAATTAGCGGAATTGCTGAAATAGGGGAAGTAATAAAACGAAGGAAAAGATAAGGCGCTAAATATTTTCCATAAACTCCGGCAAATCTATATTCTTCACCCAAAAACCATGCAAAAAGTGTGTCGCCCCAAAGTAAAATGGTTAAATAAAACGGTAAGCTTATGCAAGCCAATGCAATAAGTACTTTCATCACTAATTTTCTGATATTTCCCGTTTGGCGGTAAGTCTCCGATGCTTTTTGATAAAAAACCTGTCCTACTGCAGCGCCAATCATGGCTGTAGGTGCAAATAATAAACGTAACGTTCGTGAATAAAGCCCCACCTGTTCTTTTAAATAAAAATAGGAAAGCAAAAAGATTTCACCACTTTGTTTGAGTACATCCCCAAATGCGTGCACACTGTTTACTTTTGGAAAATCTTGATGTTCAATTGCCATTTCCTTCATTTCGGGAGGTGTAATCGTTTTTAAATGCGCTTTATCGCGACGAAAGAAAGCAAAGCAAAGCACAATAACTCCGGCAATATTACCAAGAATTTGTCCAAGAATTAAGCCTAACGATTTTAAGAAGGCAAGACCAATATTTCCCGAAACCGTTGTAATGCCTTGTACGGATTTGGAAATGGCTACATTATGAAATTTCTTTTTTCTTGAATTCCAGTGGTTAAACACTTGATACCACGAAACCGACAATACCGAAAGCGGAACTAAGTATAAATAACTTGAAACATCATCATTGTTAAGTATTTTGCAAATATTGGCATTAAAAATCCAGACAATTAAAAACGATAAAGCACTGACGATTAAACTAATGACAAGCGAAAGCCCCAATACGTTAATAGCTTTTCTATCTTCTTTTGGAAGCATGATTGCCAATTCATAGCGTGCGGTTGCAATGATGGAAAACAGATTGGCTACAGATAAATATACCGCTAAAACGGCAAAATCATCGGGAGTATAAATTCGGGTAAGAATCGGCTCGCACAAAAAAGGAATAGCTTGCGCTATGACATTTCCGGAAAAAACCGTGAATGTATGTTTGGTAAAATCGGATTTTAGTAAAAGTTTTCTATACGTTCTGACGAATTCCATGATCAATAAAAATAGTTTTTAAGATTAAAAGTTCAGTCTCATTTGGAATACGATTAATGTTAATTGGAAAATTTACAATGCGTTCCGAAATTTGCTCTCCAATTGGGCAAGTGCCTGGTTTATAAAGATATTGAAAACTTCCTTTTGGATGGATCACACTATTAAACCATTCGCCAAGAACAAAACCGTGTTTAGCCGTTTCAATCTTAATTTTTTTAATAGCTTCAACAGAAATGTAGGGTTTAAATACTACAGAAAAGCGAACGCCAATGGTTTGCAGGCTGTAATAAATATTTAAATCTACAAAATCTTTAAAAGTTTCAAAATATAAATAAGTTATCTGCTGTTTAATGCTATTTATTTTTTGAAGTTGACAAAGTTGATGATATCCGAATACCGATAAAACAGGAGAAAACTTTGCCGGATATTTTTTTGGTTTTTCACCTTGGATCTCTTCTATAGGTGTTGTATAAATTAAATTCATTCTGCGGATTAGCCCAACACTTATTCTGAAAAATGCTTGTGTCCATTTAAAATTTGTAAGAACATAAACCGAAAGCGTCAGAAAGATACGGAATATATCTTTTTTGGAAAATCTTGGCATATCTCTTGTCAAAATCTCTACTGCCGGCAATAAATCCAAATTATTAACTAATAAAAAACCGCCAAAACCTGTTGTTAAAGGTTTAGAATATTCAAAACTAAAGAAAGCGGCATCTCCTAATTGTCCGCAAAGAGCCCCATTAGAATCACGACTTCCAAAAGTATGTGCCGCATCTTCAATAATTATTATATTAGGAAAAGTAGATTTAATTTTTTGAATGTCAGTATATACTAATCCGAAATTATGCGCAATCACTACTGCTTTTGTTTGTGGAGTAATGGTAGCAAAGAGTTTTTCTGTATCTAAATTTAAAGTCTCTTTTGTAATGTCCACGTATTTCACTTTACATCCTACATATTTCACAGCATTTGGAACCACTACACAAGTGTAGCCTGCTACTATGACCTCATCTTCTGGCTTGAGGTTCAATGACTTTAGAAGTATATATAAGCCCATTCTTCCCGCAGCAAATAAAAAAACTTGATTAGATTTTGTTCCAAAAAAAGTGGCTAAATTTTGTTTAAAAAGATGATACCTTTTTCTACTTTTACCTAATAATATGTCTCCAATAGCTTTAAATAAAGTACGCTTTGTAAGCGCATTTCCAACATAACAAAATCTATAAGAGTTAAATAAACTATTCATTATTAATAGGTTTTATTAACTTTGCCGGACTTCCTCCATAAAGATTGCCATTCAATAATTCACCTTTTACTACACTGTTGGCTGCAATTACTACATTATCATTAATGATTGTTCCGGGAAGAATGATACAATGGCTACCAATGAAAACATTGTTTCCTATTGAAATATTATCATCCAAATAATTTTCACAAAATAGAGGGCTTTTACCCATTACGTCATTGGTATGACAAAAGAAACTGCAAAATGGACCAATGGCTACATGATTACCTATAATTAACTGGTTGTTCCCAATTAACGCATAACCAAAGGGAGCAATATGTGAATTTTGACCTAATTCAAAACGACCTAAATCTCCTACATATAAAGTTACATTTTTATATAGAATGGCATTAGTTTTTAATGAAATACGGGAAGTCTTATTTAAATCTACCTGTTTGTGAATAAAAGCATTTTTGCCTAAATTTACACCTTTACATTGCCAACAAAATCGTTTAATTCGTAATGTTAAATATCTGAATACTTTTTTAAACATTTTGATAATTTTGCGCAAAAATGCAAAAAACTCTCGATAATTTTATCTGATTGGGAAAAATTATCGAGATCTAAAAGTAATAAATTTTGTTTATAAGCAAAGGAAACGTATTTTTTTAGATTATTTCGTTTATAAATAAAACATATTTCCGATCATTTTATTTCCGTTTCATTTTCTTCAAAACAAACATCTTCAAACTCTCCCGCTCCGATTTCGTCAACCCAATATAATAAACAATAAAAGCCGAAGAAATCACTGTAATGGCAGCCACACCTGCAATTCTCCAAAATGAAGCGCTAAAACCGTAATAAAAAAGCAACGGCAATACAAATGTCAACAGTGTTACCCCTGAAATAGGAAGAATAACATGCTTAGTGTAGCTTAAAACGTTCATTTTAAGCATATTTTTCATAAAATAGATACGGCTTAAATGGGCAATGATCGTAATAATAATGCTGATATACATTGTGCTTTGCGGAGGAAATCCTAATTTTAAAAACAGGTACGAAACCGGTAAATTCAATAGAATAATGGAGCCTGTAACTATTTGATATATTTTTATTCTTCCGGTTGCTTGAATAGATGCGATGAAAGGATGTGCCAATGATTCAATAACCGCATTGATAATTATTAAACGTGTAAAAATTATAGTGTAATCAGGCACAATGGGTAGCCATATTTCCAAAATGGATCTCGTTTCAATGAGAATGGGTAGCGAGAGAACTAAAATTAAGTAATAGCAGAATTTGGAACTTTGAAATACCAATTTCATCATTTCGCCCGACTTATCTTCGTTGTCTGTGGAATACGATTTGATGAGTTGCGGTCGAATCGCAGTAAAAAAATTGTGCACAAACAAATTCAATGCAGCATAAATTTGAAAAGCAATACCTCGTGCAGCGTTAACCAATACTCCAAAAAAACTGTTGAGTAACAGGTTAATTCCCTGGCTTCGTACGGTCATTGCCAACGCGCCCATTACGCTCCACCCTGCAAAACCAAATACTTCTTTAAACATCGTTTTGTTCCAATAATATTTTACCTTGCATTCCGGAAATTTTAATGTAGAATATGTAATATAAGTGGCTGATATTAAAATTTGTACAACAAACAATAATATAGCATACAATTTCAATTTATCTACCGGAAAATAGATGAGCAGAAATACGATTGCCAATTTGAAAATGACCTCCAGAATACTCAAATAGGCATATGCTTGCATGTGTTCGCGTGCGGTGATGATTGCAAAATAGGGCGTGGTGATAATACTCACCATAAATGTAAATATGGCAAATTGATACACCCACGCAGCGGCTTCCATTCTATCGGCAGGAATTACCATTTTTGTTTTAAAATACCATAATCCTATCGTTTCCGCCAATATAAAAATGGCTATGGCAAGTCCGATAAAAATCAGTACATTAATGCTAAAAACCTGTTTCAGTTTTACGTGATTTTCTACCCCAAGTTCTACGGCAAAGAAACGTTGTGCGGCGGTTGCCATCGTGCCGCTCAAAAAGGCAAACATGGCTACTATGCCGGCCACCACATTATAAGTACCGTAGTCCGTTTCGCCTAATACATTCAGTACCACACGCAATGTATAAAGCATAATCAGCATCGTAAGCAACATCCTGAAATAGAGAAGTGCTGTATTTTTTGCGATGCGGGTTTTGTTTATGGTGGACATTTTATTTTTTTCGTTACACGTTGCAATCGTTACGCGTTACAAGTTAGTAGTTTCAATTTTTTTCTTGTTTGGTCTCAATTATAAGGCTGCAAAAATAGGTTTTCTTATTAAAAAAAAATGTGTTTATTTGCAACATTAGAAAAAAATCAAAAATAGGAGGCTTATTTTGTTAAAAGGCAGACATTTAATTGACCCATCGGATTTTACCCGCGAAGAATTTCGTGAATTATTTGACTTGGCGCACCAAGTTGTTAAAAATCCTGAAAAATTTAAAAAGAGTTGCGAAGGTAAAATTTTAGCAACTCTTTTTTATGAACCCAGTACGCGCACACGCTTCAGCTTCGAGGCAGCCATGTTGCGCTTGGGTGGTTCCATCATCGGTTTTTCCGAGCCTAACTCAAGTTCGGTGGCGAAAGGCGAAAGTATCGCCGACACCATCCGTACCATTGAATGTTATGCGGATATCGCCGTAATGCGCCATCCCAAGGAGGGGGCGCCGCGTGTGGCAACACAATGGCTTGACACAATGCCGTTGATTAACGCCGGAGACGGAGGACACCAACATCCCACTCAAACATTAACCGACATCCTCACCGTAGAACTGCTAAAAGGCGATGTGGAGAACAAAGTGTACGGTTTTTGCGGCGACTTGAAATTTGGACGTACCGTGCATTCGTTTATCAAGTTCTTAAGCAAATACAAAGGCGTTAAGTTAATCCTCATTTCTCCCGAAGAGCTTCGTTTGCCCGAATACATTCGCGAAGAGGTGATCAAGAAAAATAATGTTTCGTGTATTGAGGCAGATAAAATGGAGCCTTATATGGGTGAAATGGACTTTTTGTACATGACTCGTGTGCAACGTGAGCGTTTTTTCAATGAAGAAGATTATATCAGATTGAAAGACCGTTTTATTTTGGATGAAGAGAAAATGAAATATGCGGGACCCGAAACCTACATTTTGCATCCGCTACCACGCGTAAACGAAATTAGCATTGAGGTAGATAAAGACCCGCGCGCTCAATATTTTCAACAAGCCAAAAACGGAATGTATGTACGTATGGCGTTAATATTAAAATTATTAGGAATTCATTAATCGGAAAAATTATGCTACAAATTACCAGTATTGAAAAAGGAATCGTTATTGACCATATTCCCGCCGGATTCGGAATGAAGTTGTTTCACTACTTAAAGTTGGATAAAGCCGATTATACGGTGGCGCTCATCATTAACGCATACAGCAAAAAAATGAAAAGAAAAGACATCATCAAAATTAATAACGTTATTGATTTGGATGTCAATTTCTTGGGCTTAATTAATCCTGATATTACTATTAATGTAATAGAAAATGAAGCCATCGCGAGAAAAGTAAAACTTACTGTTCCTGAAAAAGTAGTGAATGTGATTCAATGTAAAAACCCGCGTTGCGTTACTTCTATGGAAGCTTATGCCGAACATGTTTTCCATTTGGTTGATCCCGAAAAACGCTCTTATAGATGCGATTATTGCGATGATATTGTGATACCGCACTCTGTTTAAAGTAAAAATTAAAATTAAAAATTAAAAATGATGAAATCAAAAATTGCTTTCTGCTTTCTGCTTTCTGCTTTCTGCTTTTTCTCTCTTTTTGCACAAAAAACAACAATAACAGGAAAAATTGAAAACAACAAATTTACCCAAGCCGATTTACGGCTACTCTATAAAGAAGACGGCGTTTCGTTTGGCACCGCTAAAATTAATGCAGACGGAACGTTTAAATTAACCGCAAATCTTCCAAAAACAGATCTTTATAAATTGGTTCTTGCAGACGGCCAACATGTGATGATGAGCTTATCGCCAAATCAAAATATTGAATTGGTGCTCAATGCTGAAGATCTTTCTTCGATTACGTCGGTGAAAGGATCTCCGAGTATGGAGTTTTATAAAACCGTAACGGAAATGGTCGCCTCGTTACAAACGCTTGTAGATAGCGTAAATAATGTATTACGAGCCGATAAGGATGTACAGTTTTTCAACGAGTTTCAATCGCAGTTTAAACCCTTTTCTGATGCCAATGCCGAAACCGATGCTTTTGCTGTGATCGTGGCAAGAACCACCGATTCTCTACAACAGTTTGTGAGTTCGAAACTAATAAAAGGAAAAATAGACTCCAAAGAAATAGATGCTTTTATTTATACAAGTTCAAATTTTTTGAAATCCATTGCTGCAAATTATACGAAGTATAGAAACTATGTACACAGCATGAGTCTTTTTTATGATTTTAAAAATAATAGAAATCCGAAATTTGAAAGCTTTTATACTTCAAGTGTTGATAAATATTTAGAATTCATAGGATTACGTGATGCAAAAATGGAAAATATATTTTCCGATTTTGTTGCCCAAATAGGAACTTTCATACTTTTCCGCGACAGCTTGCAAATTCATGATTTGGCAGATAAGAAAAAAGAAAAAGAAATTTTGGCGTCAAAAATTATAGCGCTTTCCGAAATGCCTTCTAATGTTAAAGAGGTTGAAATTAATTTATTGAGCTATGCAAGAGCTGCAGACGGATACGGAAAATATCTACTGCAAGAAGCGCAACGTAGCGTTAATTCTATCGTTCAAAAATATCAAGCATTTTTTGATAACGAAATGAAAAAACGTAATGAGGCTACTATTAATTTCTTGTTAGCCAATAAAAATGATCTTGCCGTACTCATGTTCATTGATCTTTTTCCAAGAGACCAACATGTAGCGTTGCACCGGGAAGTCATAAAAGCATTACATGCAAAATATCCTGATCATCCCATTGTAGCAGAACGTTATAAGATAGAATCTTCACCTGCGACTTCTACTTCTATTGGCGCTATGGCTCCCGACATAGCTTTAGAAAATCCTGACGGAAAAATCATGAGACTTTCCGATTTAAGAGGAAAAGTAGTATTGTTAGATTTTTGGGCAGCATGGTGTCGTCCTTGCCGCGTGGAAAATCCAAACGTAGTAAAAGCGTATAAAAAGTATCACGATAAAGGTTTTGAAGTGTTTAGCGTATCGTTAGATAGAGACAAAACAAGCTGGGTAAAAGCCATTAAAGATGATGAATTAATTTGGCCCTATCATGTAAGCGATTTGAAATATTGGCAGTCGGAAGCCGCTAAAATTTATGGCGTTTCCGGTATTCCTGCCACATTCTTAATAGGAAAAGATGGTCGTATTATTGCCAAAAACCTTCGTGGCGCCGCCCTCGAAAATGCATTGAAAGAGTTGTTTGAATAATAAAATAATTTAAAATTTAAGATTTAAAAATTTAAAGGAAACCTCATTTTTTAAATCTTAAATCTTAAATCTTTAAATCTTGAACCTTAAACACAAAATCTTCCTCGTTTCCAAATCTCCAAGACGCAAACAACTTCTTGAAGAAATGGGTTTTAGCTTTGAAGTCTTACATACTGATGTGGATGAAATCTATCCCGAACATTTCACTCCTACACAAATTGCCGAATATTTGTCTCAACTCAAATTAACGCCCGTTAATTTTTCAAAATATGCTGAAAATGACATATTTATATCTTGCGATACCATTGTTGTTTTAGATGACATGATTCTGGGAAAACCTAAAACAGAAGTTGAAGCTATTGCCATGTTACAGCAATTATCCGGAAAAACACATCAGGTAATCAGCGGCTTAACCGTAGTATCTGCCGGAAAAACAACCACGAGACATAGTATTACGGAGGTTACATTTAAAACGCTTTTAGAAAAAGAGATACAATATTACGTTAAGCATTATAAACCTTATGACAAAGCCGGTGGGTACGGCATTCAGGAATGGATTGGATTGATAGGGGTAACCTCTATTCACGGGTGTTTTTATAATGTGATGGGGTTACCGACGCAGGTGTTGGCGGAAATGTTGGAAGAAATATAAACTTTTACCAAACATCCAGCAACTCAATTATCTTCTTCCTCCGTTCCTTCTTTGAAGAAAACGAATACTCTTGCTTCTTCAAGTACCTTTTTGCCTTTTGAAAATTGAACGTGTGAATATAAGCCAGTTGCGTATATATAAAATCATTTTTAACGGCAAAGGTACCGTAGCTTTCTGTGAGATGGTATCTGTAGTAACCTTCAATAATGTTATGAAAAGACATATTTACTCCGGTGGTAAACCGAAGTAAATCTCCGTAGGGTAATTTGTAGTATAAGCCTATTCCCAAAAACAAATCACAATAGATTTTTGACATGTCTCGCCGCCCATAATCATTGTAATATCGAATATCTTCATATTCACCTGGAGTATTTGGAGGCCAACTGATATAGCCCATACCAGAAGCATATATTCCCTTCCCATCTTTCCCATAAGTCAATCGATTAAAAATTCCTTTTACCTTAATTCCTACTTCAGCTATAAAAAAGAGATCTTTACGCAAAGGATAGTGAAATTCTAATTTTATGGGGAAAAAAAATTCATTCTCATACTTATGTGTTAAAGCAGGGTCATACCTACTTACTTCTTTCCATCCTCCAATCATATCGGGAACAATACTTAGGTAAATATCACGTTTATAGGATAATACCGTTCCATAATTGATACCTATTGCCACGCCAAAGTATTTGGCAAAATGGTAAGAAAACTCTATGCCTGCTTCCCAGCCGAAAGTCCATCTTCCTTTCGGGGCAGGATCAGTTCCTGAAAGGGCAATAAAAGAACTTTTTTGTATAAACTGGGCTTGTCCGGTAATACCAATATTAAACCCCTGTAAGGGATAAAAAGAAGGGGGATTCTGCGCCTCAGAGCAAAACAGTAGCAATAGAATAAAAATTATAAAGGCAATGATTTTTTTTCTTTTCATAAACCTTTACCAAGCATCAAGCAACTCAAATATCTTTTTTCTCCGCTCTTTCTTTGAAGAAAATGAATACTCTTGTTTCTTCAAATACCTTTTTGCCTTTTGGAAATTGAACGTGTGAATATAAGCCAATTGCGTATATATAAAATCATTTTTAACGGCAAATGTACCGTAACTTTCTGTGAGATGGTATCTGTAGTAACCTTCAATAATGTTATGAAAAGACACATTTACTCCGGTGGTAAACCGAAGTAAATCTCCGTAGGGTAATTTGTAATACAAACCTATTCCCAGAAACAAATCGCAATAGATTTTTGACATATCTCGCCAACCATAATCTCTGTAATATTGTTTAGGACTATATGCGTCATATTCAGGATCATAGTCGTCAGGAGTTACAGGTAAACCAACACCTGTACTATATCTTCCTATCCCATCTTTCCCATAAACTAATCGTTGAAAAATTCCTTTTACCTTAATTCCTGCTTCAGCAGTAAAAAAAAGATCTTTACGCAAAGGATAATGAAACTCCAACTTTATAGGGAAAAACATTGCGTTATCATACATTTTACTTACAGATGAATGATGCCTATTTACTTTTCCTTTCATAAAATCCGGATATGGAAAATTAGTTATGTCAATGGCACGTTCATAAGAGAGTATTGTCCCATAATTGATACCTATTGCTACGCCAAAATATTTGGCAAAATGGTAAGAAAACTCAATGCCTGCTTCCCAACCGGAAGTCCATCTTCCTTTCGGGGCCAGATCAGTTCCTATCAGGGCAATAAAGGAGCTTTTTTGTATAAACTGAGCCTGCCCCGTAATGCCTACATGAAATCCCTTAAACGGATAAAAAGAGGGGAGATTTTGCGCCTCTGAACGAAACAAGAGTAAGAGAATTAAAACTACAAATACTAAGGTTTTTTTTCTTTTCATAATAAAATGGTGTTACATGTGAAAATATAAGCAGGCTTTATTTACCTGCTTATATCATAAATTATTGTTTATGTTAATTAATAAGATCACCTGTTTTTACATTAATTTTAAAATCTATACCCTTGTGACGACATATCAAATAGCTGTCATTAAGATCGCAAAGGTCACCCCACCACATGCTAGCTACCGTTTTTCCAATTGACCTACTGGAAAGTTTAAGAATATATTGATTCGAATTAGAAAGCCTCTCTGTTTTCAGACAATCATACATAATAGTATTATAAAGTTGTGTGTTAAAGGTAATTTTACAAAACGATCCAAAATCTTTTTTCCATTTTCCATTTTTCCATTTATAATTTTTCATAGTAGCTTTATTTGTAGTTTTACCACCATTAAAACTACCACTAGTAGTCCATCTATGTTTAAATGTCCATTCAAATTTGTGATTATCACCATTAGGTTGCCATCCTGAGTTACTGAAATAAGATTCATAGCATCCTTCTTCATCAGTAGGGGTAACAAGAATAACCGGAGGAGAAGTAATAGGTATCCACCCTGGAGGAAGTTCATTACCGGGTACAGTTGGTTCACGTGATAGTAATGCTGAGATGGGTGTATGCCTAATTTCATTAATAAAGCTAAATGCTGGCCTGGGAATAAGTATTGCATAGCCATCAGGACGTATTTGACAAACAGTATCTCCAATACAAAACTCATGAAATAATGAGAGGAGCGCTTGCTCTACCGGGCAATCAGTAATTTCGTCTGATGGAGATCGTCCCCTGGCGCCTGCTTCAAGCCACGCTTCTTCTTTAAAGGTCATCGCTTCAAAGAGCGTAGTGCTTGTCTTTTTGTATTTCCTTTCAAACATACGCAATGGCCATTGGTCATCAAAGTTGAGGTTTTCAATAATTTCATCCAACGCATCTTCATCTCCCGTGTTATACGTCTGGAGAAAAAGGTTGGTCCATGCCTCATATTGTGCTAAAAGCAATTCATATACATTCTCATAGTGCGCTGCACTTTCAAACTTCAGGATATCTCTATTGACAAGAGTAATATTTCCAAAATTAGGAGTTGGAAGCTGTTGGTAAAGAACTAATAATTCATTTGCCATTGAGGATTTTGAGGAGTTTCCGGTATTTATATCCGGTGCCATTATACTGTCTTTTATACTGTCTTCTTTTTTACAGCTTGCAAGAGCAAATATAGCTGTTATTATCATTAAAAAAAATAAATTCTCATATATTTAATTCGAATATAAGAAATTAATACTAAGGTATTGCACTTTCACGCAATCCACATGTTGCACCGCTGCAAAATGTTTATTCGGTATGTTTATTTTTTTGTACTTTCGCACATTCAAAATACAGTTGTGCCAATGCCATACGAACAATTATGTGGTTAATCACATCCTGAGGTGCGGATTTGCAGGGACAGTATTTTTACTTTGATAGGGAATGATACTTCCCTGCGGGGCACCTTGGTCATTGCCGGCGCGGTCGGAGCACGCAACACACCGGCTTATTGTTCTCGAAATTGTACTTTTTCAAGAACCCATATATCAATTATCATACGATTTCTTTGTAAGATTTTTCTGCAAAAATAAAACTTTTGGCTAATAAGTATGCTTTTTAGCAATTTAGTCAAATATAGCATTATTAATTCATTTTTTGACTACCAACTTGCTCATCAAGAAATTATTTTTATTATTATGAAAAATATTATTGAAAATATAAGAACTTTAAGAGAGTCAAAAGGATACAGTCAAGAATATATGGCAGAGTTAATGGGTATTACTCAGTCTTCTTATGCACGTTTTGAACGAGGCGCTACAAAAACTGACTTAAAAATAGCTTCCTTGGTAGCTCAAGCGCTGGAAATGAATCTTATTGATATTATCACTTACCCTGAAAAATACATAAATATAAAAGATGCATCAAAAGAAATTACTCCGATAGAGCCCGAAGTAATTCTTCAAATAAAGATACGGGGAGATAAAAGAGACCAAATATTGAAGGCAACTTTTGGAGATAATGAATTAGAAATTTTGAAATCAATACCAAACGATACGAAATAAAATACAGCAAGCATTTCAAAAATCAAAAAAATCATCTTACTTTTTCATTTCTCTATTTTCCAAATACTCATGTATCAACTTTACAAACTCCGTATTGGCAAAATGCCCGGGTTTGCGCGCAATAATCTCTCCTTTTATCGGTTTTCCCAAAAGATACAAATCTCCCAATAAATCAAGGAGTTTATGACAAGCCGGTTCGTTCAAACAGCGCAATTGAACATTGTTTAAAGTACCGTTTTCATTTATTTGAATATCTTTTTTATTGAAAAAGCTTCCTATTTCTTCTAAAATATCCGGATTTGGTTTTTTATCTACAAAAACGATGGCGTTATCTAATTCTCCGCCTTTAGCTAAGTTGTTTTTAATGAGATAATGTAATTCATGAAGAAACACAAATGTTCGGCAAGGCGCAATATTATCTATAAACTCTTCTATGTTTTTAATAGAAGCATATTGGCTGGCTAACACAGAGGTGCCATAGTCCACCATCACCGACATGGAAAATTTTTCCGCCGGCACCAAAATCAACTCAATACCTACATCCGGTTTTTCAAATTTAACGACCTCATCAACAGACATATATTCTCTTGGTTCGGGAAGCTCTGTTACGCCGGCGTTTTGTATCATTGCGATAAAAGGCGCGGCGCTTCCATCTAAAATAGGCACTTCTTCGGCATCAATTTGAATGAGTACATTATCAATACTCATTCCTGCTAAACCAGCTAACAAATGTTCCACCGTTTTAACATTGACACCATTTTCTTGAAGATTGGTGCTTCTCGACGTATCTGCAACATTCAAAATATGCGCTTTTACCGTGGGATTACCGGGCATATCATTTCTTTGAAAAACAATGCCGTGGTGCGCGGGCGCCGGTTGCAACGTAATAGATACTGCACAGCCTGTGTGCAATCCTTTTCCGGAGATAGAAACCTCCGAGGCGATAGTGGTTTGATTTTTTTTCATAAAAAACTTGTTACCGAAAAAATCACTCTGATTTCTTCATCTGCATTTTTAGTTCATTAATTTGGTTAAACAATTCAGGTAATTTTTTTCTATATATAATAAGTTTTTTTTCTTCCAAAGCGGAGACTGCCGGAGAGCCTAACACAATTTTGTTATCGGGAATATTGTTTGTTACTCCCGATTGCGCTCCGATAATTACGTGATCTCCAATTTTTAAATGTCCGGCAACACCTACCTGCCCTGCCACAATACATTTCTTTCCGATTTTTGTAGATCCGGAAAGACCTGATTGAGAGGCAAAAGCCGAACCTTCGCCCACTTCGCAGTTGTGTGCAATTTGAATGAGGTTATCCAATTTCACATAATCGTGAATTTTGGTTGAACCCAATGTTGCTCTGTCAATGCAGGTGTTTGCGCCTATTTCTACGTGATTTCCAATGACTACATTTCCTACTTGGGGCACTTTAAAATGATTGCCATCCTCTTGTGCAAACCCAAATCCATCGGCGCCAATCACTGCACCGGCATGAATCACCGTATCATGTCCTATTTCACAGTTGGCATATACTTTTACGCCCGAATAAAGAATGGTGTTTTTTCCAATTTTTACTCCATCTCCCACACAAACCTGCGGATACAAATGGACATTATCTTCAATTTTAGCATATTCTCCTATGCTCACAAACTCACCGATATACACATTTTCGCCAATAATTGCAGTTTTTGCAACACAAGCTTGTGCTGCTATTCCTGATTTTTTAGGCTTCATTTTTTGGTAAACATCCAATAATTTTGCTAATGCCAAATAGGGATTTTCTGTGCGGATCAATGTTGTTTGAATCGACTTTTCGGGAACAAAATCCACACCAACAATCACGGCAGAAGCTTTTGTATCATATATGTAATCGGTATATTTAGGATTTGCTAAAAAGGACAAGCCTCCTTCAACGCCCTCTTCAATTTTACATATTGTATGAATCGTTGCGTTGGGATTCCCTTCGATAGAAGCTGAAAGTATTTCTGCAATTTGTGATACCGTAAACGTCATCAAAAAATTTTCGGCAAAAATAAAATGTTTTTTTAATGGTAAACAAAAGTAGCACACAAAAAAAAATATATTTTTGCCGTCCCTCAGAAATAGAGAAAAGGAGAGATGGGTGAGTGGCTGAAACCAACAGTTTGCTAAACTGTCGTAGGGGTAACCCTACCGCGAGTTCGAATCTCGCTCTCTCCGCCAAAAATAAATTGTTATAGGAGCGTATTGTAATACGTTCCTTTTTTTAAACTAAAAAATACTACCTTTGCCGCACACAAAAATAATTTAAAAATCGTGAAAGATACTATCCCTATTTCCGAGCGTATTTTATACGAAGACAATCATTTAATTATTGTGCACAAACTGCCGGGCGAAATCGTACAAGCCGATAAAACCGGCGACGAACCGCTATCGGAAAAAATCAGAGCATTTTTGAAAGAAAAGTATCAAAAACCCGGCAACGTATTTGTGGGCATTGTGCACCGCATTGACAGACCCGTGGGCGGCATCGTCATTTACGCCAAAACCTCAAAGGGGCTTTTTCGTATGAATGAAGTATTTAAGCTAAGAAAAATCAGAAAGTTTTATCACGCTTTAGTGGAGCATAAGCCCAAAATTTTGGAACAGACGTTGGAACAATTTATTAGAAAAAATGAAAAAATAAACCGAAGTGTGCTTTCCAATGAACCGAAAGAAGGATATTTAACAGCTACATTACACTACAAATACATGGAGCCCACCGAAAACTATCATTTATTGGAAGTAGAGTTGTTTACCGGAAGGCATCACCAAATTCGCGCACAGCTCGCCGCTAACGGCACCATTATCAAGGGAGATTTAAAATATGGCGCCAAACGTTCCAACCCCGACGGTTCTATTTCACTACAAGCACAAAGAATAATTTTTGAACATCCCATTGCAAAAAAACTCATTGAGATTGAAACACCGTTTAAATTATTTAAAATTTAAGGATTTAAAAATTTAAAGTTTAAGGGTTTAATAATGATAAGGCGATGAATAAATCCCCTTCAAATTTTGAAGGGGTGCCCGCAAGGCGGGGTAGTTTATATAAGTTTAATATTCTAACATTTTCTGAATCGGCGCCAGCGCCCTTTTAATAAGCTCATCCTCTAATATAATTTCCGGAGATTCGGCTTGCAGAGTATGGTAAATTTTCTCTAACGTATTCAATTTCATATATTCACAATCGTTGCAAGCGCAAGTTTCGGGATTATTTACTACATAAAATTGTTTCACAGGATTTTGCTTTTGCATCTCGTATAAAATGCCGGTTTCTGTAGCCACAATAAACTCTGATGAGGGATCATTTTTTGCAAACTGAAGCATAGCGGCAGTAGAGCCCACAAAGTCAGCGAGCGCCAACACGGTAGCCTTACACTCCGGATGTGCCAACACTTTAGCATTCGGATATTGTTTTTTTAATTTAAAAACTTCATCTGCCGTGAGTTGGTCGTGCACATGGCAGGCGCCATTCCAAAGTATCATTTCGCGTCCGGTTTCCTTATTGATATAAGCGCCTAAGTTTCTGTCCGGCGTAAATACAATTTTTTCGTTTTTAGGTAACGCATTTACCACTTTCAATGCATTTCCGGAGGTTACAATAATATCGGAAAGCGTTTTCACTTTTGCCGAACAGTTAATGTAACTCAGCACTTTATAATTTGGATAATCTTTTAAAAAAACCTCCAACTGCTCTGCCGGACAACTATCGGCTAAGGAACACCCGGCAGCCATATCGGGAATCAATACTTTTTTTTGCGGAGATAAAATCTTTGCTGTTTCCGCCATAAAATGCACGCCGGCAAACAGAATAATATCCGCATTAGTAGCTGCTGCCCGTTTGGAAAGTGCTAAGCTATCTCCTACAAAATCAGCAACATCTTGCACTTCCGGCAAGGTATAGTAATGCGCTAAAATAATGGCGTTTTTTTCTTTTTTTAGATTAAATATCTGTTTTTTTATCATGGGGCAAAAGTAAAAATTATCCCATATCCTACTTATTACAAAAAAATTATATATTTGCTTCCCTTACCAAAAGAGGCTCTTTGGTTTGGTAATCAATAAGTTAACCTCGAAGTCAAACTAAAAAAAGAATCAATTTTGGTTCAAAACAGAAAAAAATGTCTGAAGAATTAATTAATGCTCCTGAAATGGAAGCAGAAAACGAAGAACAAGTTGCGGAACAACCTGTTCAAGAAGAAATTGTAGTAGAAACTCCTGTTACAGAAGAAGTTATCGTAGAAACTCCCGCTACTGAGGTTATCGTTGAAGAAACTCCTGCAGTGGAAGAAGTTATCGAAGAAATTCCTGTAGTAGAAGAAGTTGTAGCTGAAATTCCCGTTACAAAAGAAACCTTGGTAGAGGTTGCAGAACTTCCTGAAACGGAAGAACATGTACCGGCAAAAAAATTTGCTAAAAAGCAAATCGAAAATGCGTACGATTCATTAGAAAACTTTAATTGGGACAATCTTGAGAAAAAAGGTTCCAAATATAGCCCGACAGAAAAAGAACGCTACGCCGAATTGTACACCAAATCGTTTAAATCTATTGACGAAAATGCCGTGATTACAGGTACTGTGGTATCTCTCAATACACGCGAAATCGTTGTAAACATCGGTTTTAAATCGGATGGCGTTATTACTGCTTCCGAACTCCGTTACAAACCCGAACTGAAAATTGGAGATGAGATTGAAGTATATGTCGAAAATCAAGAAGATGCAACAGGACAACTCCAATTATCTCACAAAAAAGCACGCTTGCTACAATCCTGGAACCGTGTGAACCAAGCCTATGAAGATAATGAAATCATTACCGGTTACGTAAAATGCAGAACCAAAGGGGGTCTCATTGTTGATGTATTTGGAATTGAAGCATTCTTACCCGGCTCGCAAATTGATGTGAAACCGATTCGTGATTATGACGTTTATGTGAATAAAACTATGGAGTTTAAAGTGGTTAAAATTAACCATGAATACAAAAATGTGGTGGTTTCTCACAAAGCACTTATCGAAGATGAGCTGGAAGCTCAAAAAGCAGAAATTATTGCACGTTTGGAAAAAGGTCAAATTTTGGAAGGTACGGTGAAAAATATTACCAGCTACGGCGTGTTTATAGACTTGGGCGGCGTGGACGGATTGATTCATATTACTGACTTGTCGTGGGGACGTATCAACCATCCGGAAGAGATTGTGCAGTTGGATGAGAAAATAAACGTGGTTATTCTTGATTTTGACGAAGGAAAGAAACGTATTGCGCTTGGTTTGAAACAGTTAACACCACACCCGTGGGATGCATTAAATGCTAACTTACAAGTGGGCGATAAAATTAAAGGTAAAGTAGTGGTTATTGCCGATTATGGCGCATTTATCGAAGTAAGCCCGGGCGTTGAAGGTTTGGTACACGTTTCCGAAATGTCTTGGTCACAACACTTACGCACTGCACACGATTTCTTGAAAGTGGGCGATGAAGTAGAAACCGTTATCTTAACTTTAGACCGCGACGAAAGAAAAATGTCGTTGGGTATTAAACAATTAATTCCTGATCCATGGGCTGATATTACTACAAAATATCCTGCCGGCTCTAAACACACGGCAACTGTTCGCAATTTTACCAACTTCGGTATTTTTGTAGAATTAGAAGAAGGTGTGGACGGATTGATTCATATTTCAGATCTTTCCTGGTCGAAGAAAATCAAACATCCGGCGGAGTTTACCAAAATCGGCGATAAAATTGATGTAATAGTATTGGAAGTTGATACTGAAAATCACAGATTGAGTTTGGGACATAAACAATTGGAAGAAAATCCATGGGATGTATTTGAAACTGTTTTTGCTGTAGGAACCACACATCAAGGTACCATTGTTTCGCAAAACGACAAAGGATACACTGTTGCATTACCCTATGGTATTGAAGGATTCTGTTTCAATCGTGCATTGCAAAAAGAAGATAAATCCAATCCAAAAATTGATGAGACGCTTCCATTTAGAGTAATTGAGTTTCAAAAAGATGCTAAAAAAATCAACCTTTCTCACAGCAAAACCTGGCAAGAATCAAAAGAAGATGAAGAAAAGCGCGTAGTTTCTGAAGAAAAGAAACGTAAGAAAGAGATTGACAAAATCAATGAAAATACTGAAAAAACTACTTTAGGCGATTTGGATATTTTCAAAACGTTGAAAAAGGATTTAGAAGAAAATAAAGAATAGCATTTTCTTTTCTAATATTTGAAAGGCTGCTCTTTTTTGGGCAGCCTTTTTTTGTCTTGAACCTTGATTTATTAAGATTTTCAAAATTAATAAGATTAAAAAAAATCCTGCTAATTCTGTAAATCTTGTTAAAATCAAGGTTCAAGACAAAAAACTGTTATATTCGCCAAAAATTTTGCAAAAGTGAAGAGATAATTCAATTACACGATCTGAAGATGTGAAAGATAAAAGAGTGCTTAATGACTAAAATTACCCGTTACTTCGTGTCTATTTTTTCCAAATTGCGTCGCTATTGCAAGCAAAAGTTGGGAATTAGCAACACCATTCTGTTATTGAGTTTTTTTACGGGTGTTTTTGGGGCTACTGCAGCTATCATCATCAAAAATTTATTGCACTTCACGGCTTCTGTTTTGGCAAACGCATTCCCCGATGCGGAACATAATTACCTTTATTTGGCTTTTCCTTTGTTAGGCATTATTATTACGATTGTTTTTGTAACACGTGTGGTAAAAGATGACCTGAGTCACGGTGTAAGCAAAGTGTTAAGCGCCATTAGTAAAGATAGTGGCAAACTGAAACCGCACAACATGTATTCTTCTATGGTGGCGAGTTCTATTACGGTGGGTTTCGGAGGTTCGGTAGGTTTGGAAGCGCCTATGGTACTCACCGGTTCGGCGGTTGGATCTAACATGGCACGTTATTTCAACATGAGCCCGAAAAATACGATTTTGTTGTTGGCGTGCGGGTGTACTGCCGCTTTTGCCGCCGTTTTTAAAGCGCCCATCGCCGCACTCGTTTTTGCTATTGAGTTGTTAATGATAGATTTTACGGCAGTTACCGTACTGCCGCTCATGATTTCGGCAGCTACAGGCATTGTGCTCTCTATCCTTTTTATGGGAAACAACGTGATATTTCAAGTCTCAGCAGCATCTATGTTTGATGTTAAAAATGTGCCTTACTATATATTGCTTGGCGTTTTTACAGCATTCATTTCTCTCTATTTTTTAAGAACATTAAGAACTGTTGAGAGGTGGTTTTCAAAAATAAAGCGTAAATATTTAAAAGGAATTTTAGGCGGCTTGTTGCTTGGAGGATTAATATTCTTTTTCCCAATGTTTTACGGAGAAGGTTACATCTATATTAACGAGATCTTATCACTAAACGCACCGGAATTAATTTTCAAAAATTCACCGTTGCATCATTTTACCCATATACCTTTGTTATTTTTAGGGTTAATTCTGGCAATTATTTTATTGAAAGTGATTGCCACTGCGGTTACTACAGCATCAGGTGGGGTAGGAGGGACTTTTGCGCCGGCGTTATTTATCGGTGGTTTTTGCGGCTTTTTTGTTTCCCATTGTTTAAATCTATTTTTCGGACTGCAACTTCCATATTTACATTTTATTTTAGCCGGCATGGCAGGCATTATGTCCGGTGTGATGCTTACGCCGCTCACGGCAATTTTCCTTACTGCCGAACTATCCACTGGCTATTCATTGCTCATTCCTTTAATGATAACATCTTCAATTTCTTATCTCATTGTTTCTCCTATTGAAAAATATTCGTTATATGGAAAACAGTTGGCGGAAAAAGGAGAGTTAAAAACTCATAACAAAGACTTCTTTGCCATGAGGAAAGTAGATTGGCGCACTTTAATTGATCATGATATTGCAACAATTCCCGTTCATAGCACTTTGAAAGAATATACTCGCATTATCGCTAAATCTGCCCGTAATCTTTTTGTGGTCATTGATGAAAATCGAAAATTTGTCGGATTATTGGTCATGGATTATCATCGCGAAACTATTTTCGATCAAAGTAAATATGATACAATTTTTGTGGAAGATTTAATGATTGAACCGGAAGAATTTGTGTATGAAAATGATACTACAAGAACAGTAATTGAAAAGTTTAAGCGTACGGGCAACTACAATTTGCCGATCATCGGGACAGATAGAACTTACATTGGGTTTCTTTCGCGTGCAAAAGTTCTAACGGCTTATCGGGATTTTATTGCGGAAGAGTCGAATAGCTAATATTATACTATGTACTAAGCACAGCCAACTTCCGTATTTGCGCCTCAATTGTAGCATCCTCAATTTTTTCAAAAAGATATTCGGGAGCATTAATTTTGTGTCCGGCTTTTAACAGATCTATTTTACCGCCTTCATTCCAATCATGTACGTTGATATTCAATATTTTTTGAAGTTTTTCAGAAGTAAATGGCAGGAAGGGTTCGCCCAGCACAGACAAACATGCACAGATTTGAATGGATAAGTGTAAGATGGTTTTCGTCCGTTCAGGGTCAGTTTTTACGACCTTCCAGGGCTCTGTATCGGTTAAATATTTGTTGCCTAAACGCGCCAAATTCATAAATTCGGCTAATGCTTCGCGAAAGCGGTATTTTTCAATAGATGCGCCAATAGTATTAGGAAATTCTGCAATTTTGGCAATAATTTCCTTTTCTTCTGCTGTATATTCGCCGGCTTCCGGCACAATTCCTTCATAATATTTATGGATTAAGACCACCGTTCTGTTCACAAAATTTCCGAAAATTGCTAATAGTTCATTGTTATTTTTTGCCTGAAAATCCGTCCATGTAAAATCGGAATCTTTGGTTTCGGGGGCAATGGTGGTTAGCGTGTAGCGCAAAACATCCTGTTTGTCTTTAAAATCCTCCAAATATTCGTGTAGCCACACCGCCCAATTTCTTGAGGTAGAGATTTTATCGTTTTCTAAATTCAGGAATTCGTTTGCCGGCACGTTTTCGGGTAAAATATAAGAACCTTCCGCTTTCAACATCACCGGAAAGATGATACAATGAAACACAATATTATCTTTTCCGATAAAATGTAACATGCGTGTGTCTTCATCTTTCCACCATTTCTCATAATTCTGACCATTTTGTTCGCACCATTCTTTCGTAGCCGAAATATACCCGATGGGGGCATCGAACCATACGTATAACACTTTGCCTTCTGCTGCTACTAAGGGGACTTTTACGCCCCAGTTCAAGTCGCGGGTAACGGCGCGGGGTTGCAGCCCCTGCTCGATCCATGATTTGCATTGTCCGTACACGTTGGTTTTCCAATCTTCCTTGTGTCCTTCCAAAATCCATGCTGCCAACCAGTTTTCATACTGATCTAACGGTAAATACCAATGATGGGTTTCTTTCATAATGGGCACATTGCCGCTTAGTACCGATTTGGGATTAATTAAATCGGTAGCGTTTAACGACGTACCGCACGCTTCACATTGATCGCCGTACGCTTTTTCGTAGCTACAGTGGGGGCATGTTCCGGTAATATATCGGTCGGCTAAAAATTCACCTACTTCCTCATCATAATATTGCTCGGAACTTTTTTCGATTAACTTTCCGTCATTATACAACTTAGTAAAAAATTCGGAGGCAGTTTTGTGGTGAATCGGTTTTGAAGTTCTCGAATAAATATCGAACGTAATGCCGAACTCTTCAAACGATTTTTTAATTATTTCGTGATAACGATCTACAATAGCTTGTGATGTAGTATTTTCTTTTCGTGCTTTAATGGTGATAGGTACGCCGTGCTCATCGGAGCCGCCAACCATCAATACTTCTTCGCCCTTAGCACGCAAATAGCGGCTATAAATGTCTGCCGGAACATATACACCGGCTAAGTGTCCAATATGGATAGGTCCGTTGGCGTATGGGAGTGCCGTAGTGATTAAGTGTCTTTTTGCCATGTGATTTGATTTACAAGGCGCAAAATTACATCAATTTTTTTACTATAAAAGACACAAAGTTTTTCACAAAGTTCACTATGAATTTTTCTTGCTATTACTTTTCTTACTTCATTTTTATCATCTTGTTTTATGCTATTTTAAATTGTTGATTATCAATAGCTTTTATTTCTGCATTATCTCAATTTCAATCCCTTGTACCGTACAAGAAGTTGTAACAACTTTTTCCCTTAGTTCAGCACTAATTGGCAATTCCTTGAATTTTTCCGAATGTTCACTGTGAATGGGAATGATGGCTGCATTAGGATTGACGAGATTACAAACTTTGGCGAGGCAATCGGCAATGGCATGCCCGCTGGTATGCAGTTGATCCACAACAGGAAATTTAGTAATGAACTCTACATAATCTTTCTTTGCGTGTGGGCTTTCGGGGTTAATATATTCTTTCCACATAGAATGAATTAAAATGGTTTCATGCATATTGAGATGTGGTTTAAGAAATGCCCAATATTTCTCAAATTTCTCCGTTGCCCTGACTAACATACAGAAACCTTTATCAATCATCCAATTAACCAACTTTTGATTTGTTTCTTCGAAGTCATATATGTCTTTCTTTTTAAAGAAATCAAATAATTCGCTCTTTTTACCTGATGATTTCGAAAATATTTCTAATATATCTTTTTGATAATCATCACATACAAAAGGAGAAGCATGTTTTGTATTAAGGTGTGCTGCATGAAAACTCGCCAAACGTTCCATATCAGTAGAAGAACACATGATAAAGACATATTTTTTCTCCATGAGCATTTCTGCCTTCACTTTCAGGTCGTTTTCATGCAATACACGTTCGTCTAAACGCGCAAGCATCGTACCTTCGGTAATTAACACATCCACAGGTTTTTCAAGGATATATTTTCCGATGGTATCAAACAACTCTTTGCTTAAATATCCGTGTCCACGAAAATCGCCGGTATGTAAAATCCGCTTACCATTTACTTCAACTACAAACATAAAGGCATCGCAAGCCGAATGGCTGATAAAATAGGGAGTGACTGTAATATCGCCCACATGATTTTTTTGTTTGGCGCTAAAAATGTGAAAACGATGTAGCGTTTCAATATCTTCATGGGTAACATTCGTCTTTTCAGGCAATTTCGCCAATCTTTTATATTTGCAAATCATCACATGCTTAGCAGTTTCGCCCATATATTGTTTCACATTTTTGGGTACGAATTTGAACAAATCTACATGATCGCCATGGTAATGCGTGTAAAAAATGGCAGAAACATCTTTCGTTAACTCTTTGATAGCTTCTTCGTTTGCTTTAGGGTCATTTGCAGGTTTATCGCTTTTTGGGAGATTGTGTCCCAAGTCAATAATGATTTTTGTCTTTTCGGTGGTGATTTCAGTAATGCAACCGCCAATTTGGTTTATGCCACGGTGGATGATGATTTTCATATTTAAATTTTTCGCAAAAGTAATTATATTTTTAATTTGCGATATTATTTTAATCAGTAATAAGGTTGGATGGAAGGGATGCAATTTTTTGCTACTAAGACTGTTTTATTGTTTGAATTAGGTAACAATAAGATCTGTTTTTATTTTTTGTTGCGAGTAGTTTGAGGAAAATTATTATTATTGCCAATTCAATACAAAAAAATGAAATCTCAAAATAAAATTTCCCGTTCCCCGCATCTCATTTTGCATACCACATCCCACAAATCTCATACCGCACACTTTCTGTTTTCCGCCTTTTGCTTTTTGCTTCTCACCTTCTGCCTTCTCCCTTTTTTAGGAATGGCACAAACTTTAACCCTTTCCGAGTGTTACGAAAAAACAGAAAAAAACTATCCGCTCATTCAACAATTAGATTTGATTGATCTAAGTGAGAAATACAATCTGCAAAACGCTTCTCGTGCATGGATTCCGCAGCTTCAGCTCTATGGCAAAGCTTCTTTGCAAACCGATGCTCCGAGTTTGTCGGTGCCTCCGCCCATCGATTTAAGTGTGGAGGTTCCCAAAGATCAATATCAAGCGTACTTGCAATTGAATCAAATTATTTGGGACGGCGGACAAATTCGTTCGACGAAAAAAACGATTCAAGCTGCCTCTCAAGTGCAACGTAAACAGAACGAGGTGGATATATATGCATTGAGGGCGCGCGTGAACGACCTTTTCTTTGGTATTATTTTGTACGACAGCCAAATGGAACAATTAAAAGTAAATTTGCAGGAGTTGCAGCGCAACTTGGATAAAGTAACTAACTTTGTAGAATTGGGACTCGCAAATGAATCGGATATAGATGCGGTGAGAGTAGAACAAATATCAGCAGAACAAAATGTGATACAGCTTACTACAATGCGAGAGGCTTTTGTGGCGATGCTGGGTGCTTTTATGGGCGAAGAATTAGCTTCGGATGTTACTTTGCAAAAACCGGAAGTTATCATAGTTCAAGGATTAAATAATAGATTGGAATTGCAACTTTTTGACATTTCTATTGAAGCGCAAAAAATTCAAAATACACAAATTACAGCTAAAAATATGCCCAAAATCGGATTTTTTCTGCAAGGCGGTTTTGCCCGACCCGGTTTAAATATGTTTGATGTGAATGGAAAACTGTATGCCATTGGCGGTGTGCAACTAAACTGGGGATTCGGAAATCTTTATACTCTAAAAAACGAAAAACGCATCATCGAAAATAATATTAATAACATTGAATTAAACAGACAACTGTTTTTGCTTAATCAATCTATTCAAACAAGACAACAACGCGCTATAGCCGAGCAATATAGAAAAATTTTAGCTTCCGACGATGATATTATTCGTATGCGCGAAAACATTTACAGAGCTTCTATGGCAAAAACGGAGCATGGCACCATGAGTGTTACCGATTTAATGCGTGACCTGAATATGGAACACGCCGCAAAAGCACAAAAGATAGTGCATGAGGTGCAATATTTAAAAGCGTTGTATGATTTAAGAAATTTGTACAATAATTAAACTTAATTTGCGCTATTGATATAAACCATTATTCATGTTAAAAAGTTATTGCCAATCACTCATACATAACTGGAAAGAAAATTTGTATCTTATTTCATTAGGCGCATTTTTGGTGGCACTGCCTACTTCAATTGCTTTAATAAGCTGCACTTCCGTTGCTTTGCTTATCGTTTGGATACTGACAGGAGATTATAAAACGAAGTGGAACAGATTGATACACAACAAAGGTGCACTCTTATTGATGAGTATTCCTGTGATATATTTGATTGGACTTTGTTTTACTCATAACTTTTCTTTGGGCTTACAAGAATTTAATAAAAGCTTATATTGGTTCATTTTTGCTTTTGTATTAGGTTCTTCGGCGCCCATTTCATCTAAAAATACTTATCGTTTATTGGGTATTTATATTTCGGTGGTTTCCATTGCCGCAGGGATAGCTTTGTTAAAATTATTATTTATAGATACGATTCATTTCTTTGATTTCAGGAAAGTTACATGGATTGATCACATCCCTTTTTCCTATCAGATTGCCTTTGTAATTTGGCTTGTTTTCTATTTTATTTTTAATGGAAAATTTTCATGGATTCAGAAGTCTTTATTGTTTCTTCTTATTGTCTTTTTAATCATTACTTTATTCTCATTAAAATCGTTCAGCGCTTATCTTTATTTTGGCGTAATGTCGTTTACTGCACTACTCATGTTAATATGGAAAACGAAAACCAAACTGCTTAAATTTGCTTTTTTAGGATTGCTTATTCTCATAACTGTCTTCCCTGTTTTTTATATATATCATTGTGTTCAAAAATTTTATGACATTACTGAGTATCATGTAGATGAAATTGAAAAGTTCACAGCAAATGGAAATATGTATCAACATAATTTTAATAATAAAGTTAAGGAAAATGGAAACTATATGGGTTTATTTCTCTGTGAAGAAGAATTGGTTCCATTGTGGAACGCTCATAGTCAAAAAAAATATGACAGTAGAACTTCTGATGATTATCCTTTTCGTTTTGTGATCATAAGATATATGACAAGCAGAGGATTGACAAAAGATGCTGCGGGTTTTGCACAACTTTCACAGAAAGATATTGAAAATATTGAAAATGAGATTCCTAATTATATTTATGCAGAAAACAAATTAAGTGTTTATCCTCGAATTTATGAAACTATTTGGGAAATAGATCAATATAAAATCAACAAAAACCCTAATGAAAAAACCTTAGCACAACGAATAGAATTGGCAATTTTAGCCGTTGATATTATCAAAAAACATATCTGGTTTGGTGTTGGTCTGGGAAATAGCGCATTAGCTTATGAAGAAGTCATTGTGGAATCGGGCTCGGAATTAGCGACTCAAAAAACAGGTTCTTCTCACAATCAATATCTTAACTATCTCATTCGCTTTGGAATATTGGGTACATTGTATATTTTGGGCGTTTTAACTTATGTCTTTTTTAAAGGAAGAAAAAACAATCCTTTTTTAATTACGATATTTTTTGTGAGTATGCTGGCAGCAAATTTTGGAGATGCCAATTGGGAAACTTTTATTGGTCTGAATTATTTTGCCTTTTTTATGTGCTTTTTAATGTGGATTGCGCCGAAGGAATTTCTAAAAAAATAATATGGAAACATCTGTTGCACTTTGCATTACTACATATAATAGTCCTGATTATTTGGATTTAGTGCTCAAAAGCGTACTTGTACAAAGCGTGTTGCCTCAAGAGGTAATTGTGGCCGACGACGGCTCAGGAGAAAATACCCGACTTTTGATAGAACGGTATAAATCTCTATTTCCCATTCCGGTATTTCACTGTTGGCATTCTGATGAAGGTTTTCGTGTTGCAAAAATTCGTAATAAAGCCATTCTCACAAGCCAATGTGATTATCTTATTTTTATTGATGGAGATATGGTGCTTCATCCTCATTTTATTAGAGATCATGTAAAAAACTCTAAACCTCAACGTTTTATTCAAGGTTCGAGGGTTTTAGTATCCAAAGAAATATCAGAACAACGATTGTGTTCAAAAGACATTCATTTTCATTTTTTTTCCAAAGGAATTATCAATCGTGCCAATACATTGTCCATACCATGGCTGTCACAGATAATAACCCAATTTTATGGAATTAAAAACCATGCCGGTGTACGAAGCTGCAATCTTTCTTTCTGGAAACAAGATGCTATGGCTATCAATGGTTTTAACGAAGACTTTGAAGGCTGGGGGCGTGAAGATAGCGAATTTGTAGTGCGGCTACTGAACAGCGGCGCAAAAAGACAAAATTTGAAATTAGGAGGAGTAGGGTTTCATATTTGGCATCCTGATAATTCCAAACAAATGTTACATAAAAACCAAGCGCTTCTGGATGAAGCGCTTGTAGAAGAAAAAAAATGGTGTAAAAATGGCTTAACGAAATAGCCTATTTCACACTGTTCATATAAACAATAAATTCTACTATTTTGCATGAATAGCCCATTTCGTTGTCATACCAGGAAATCACTTTCACAAAATTAGGATTCAACATGATGCCGGCTTTCGCATCGAAAATGGAGGTTCTGGGGTCGCCAACAAAATCGGAAGAAACTACTGCATCTTCGGTATAGCCTAAAATTCCTTTGAGTTCGTTTTCGGAAGCGTGTTTCATAGCGGCTTTAATTTCGTCGTAAGTGGTCGCTTTTTCAAGGCGGCAAGTTAAATCCACTACGGAAACATCTAAAGTAGGTACGCGGAATGACATGCCGGTGAGCCTTCCTTTCAATTCGGGAATTACTTTGGTTGCAGCTCTGGCGGCACCGGTAGAGGATGGGATAATATTACCCGAAGCGGCGCGACCGCCTCTCCAATCTTTCGAAGAAGGTCCGTCCACCGTTTTTTGAGAAGCTGTCATGGCGTGCACCGTGGTCATTAATCCTTCAATTAAACCAAATTTTTCATGAAGAACTTTAATGATGGGCGCTAAGCAGTTAGTTGTGCAAGAAGCGTTCGATACGATGGCTTCGCCGTTATACGTTTTGTGGTTTACACCCATTACAAACATAGGCGTATCGTCTTTTGAAGGCGCTGACATTACCACTGTGCGTGCACCGGCATCAATGTGTTTTTGAGCGGTTTCTTTCGTTAAAAACAAACCGGTTGACTCTACGATATATTCGGCGCCCACTTCATTCCATTTTAAATTTGCGGGATCTTTTTCTGCCGTAATGCGAATTTCTTGCCCATTAACGATTAACTTTCCGTCTTTTACAGAAACATCGCCTTTAAACTGACCATGAACAGTGTCATATTTCAGCATGTAAGCCATGTAATCAACATCTAATAAATCGTTAATCCCTACGATTTGTACATCGTCTCTTTGCATGGAAGCACGGAACACCAAACGTCCGATTCTTCCAAAACCGTTGATACCAACCTTAATTTTTTTCATAATGTATTGATTTAAGTGTTAATAATTTTGTCTGAATAATTTGGCAAAGATATTATTTTTTACAAGTGGCGAGTAATAAGTGACAGATGACAAAGATTATTTATTTTTGCAGAAAATTTCTCAATGCAAGCCACTCAAGAAACCGAATTTGAAAAAGAACTTTTTTTTCATTCCATTTTAAAATCTGTCATTATAGTTTCCGTATTGTGGGTTGTTTTTCTCATTAACGATAGTTTCGGATTGCATTGGAATGATTATGGATTGATGCCCAGAAACATAAAAGGATTATTCGGCATTTTTACGATGCCGTTTTTACATGGTGGAATTTCACATTTATTTTCAAACTCTGTGCCTTTATTAGTATTACTATTTTCCATTTTTTATTTTTTTCCAAAAAAAGCATGGCTAATTTTGATGATGACCTATTTTATGTCAGGAATTCTTACGTGGGTTATTGGCACACAAGGTATCCATGTTGGGGCAAGCGGCATTGTGTATGCATTGGCATTTTTTTTAGTAACCATATCCATTTTAAAACAAGAGCCCAAATTAATGGCATATTCGCTCATTATCATCTTCTTATATGGAAGTATTGTATGGGGCTTTTTTCCGCAGTTGTTTCCGGACAAACATATTTCGTGGGAAGGTCATTTAGCCGGCACCATTACCGGAATTGTGCTTGCTTTTTTTTATAGAAACGAAGGACCTGTAAAGAAGATTTATTTTGAGGATGAGGAAGAAGAAGAAGATGGAGAGGAGGAGGCACTACTCAAATAAGCAAGCATTTTACCATAAATATCACCCATTTCTATTCCTCTGCGTAAAAACATCGCCTGCTCCGATTCCAATACTTTTTCTATGGAATATGAGGTATAGCCTTTGTTGCGATTCCCCGTTGAAAATGATGGCACAAAACTTCTATGAAAATCGGAGCCAAACAGGTTGCAACCTATACCAATTACAGTTCCCGTATTAAACATGCTGCCAATGCCGCATTTGGAATGGTCGCCCATCATTAATCCGCAAAACTGCAGTCCCGTATTTTCGTACGACCGCGAAGCATAATTCCATTGCACCACTTCTCCGTAATTATTTTTCAAATTCGACGCATCACTTCCGGCGCCTATGTTACACCATGCGCCTATAACGGCGTTGCCGAGGTAGCCGTCGTGTCCTTTATTAGAATAGCCGAACATCACCACATTTTGAATTTCGCCACCCACTTTGCAATGAGGACCAATGGTAGTAGCCCCGTAGATTTTTGCACCCATTTTTACGATAGATTCATCCAACAATGCAAACGGACCACGTATGCAACTGCCTTCCATAATTTGCGTATTTTTTCCAATGTAAATGGGTCCTGTTTCACAATTCAAAATCGCGCCCTCAATTTTTGCGCCTGCTTCTATAAAAATATTTTTCGGATTACCGATTAACTTGTTTGAAGCGCTTAAAATACTGCTCTTTCTTCGTTTTGTAAGATCATTAAAGTCATTAACTAATACCTTATCATTTAATGCAAATATATCATGTTTAGAGTGAATATCTATAAACTCATTAGAATAAAGTATCGTTTTAAAATTTTCCAACGCTGCGAATGCTGAAAAACTTCCCGCGCGCAAAGCCAACACACCATTTTGATTATCTCTTAAAACTTCTCCGATATTTAACGCTTTAATTGCACCAATTAATTGCACATCCGGCAATAAATTTCCGGCAATGAACAGATTATCATCCGCAATTCTACAAGGAAAGAGTTCTGATAAATAATCTTGCGTAAAAAACGAACATTCGGTTTTAAAGACACGTTCCCATTTTTCACGAATGGTGGTGATTCCTATTCTAATTTCTGCCACGGGACGCGTGAAAGTAAAAGGGAGCAAATGCGCTCTTGTTTGATTGTCGAACAAAATGATATTCATAGGCTTGATAAAATAAAAATTGAGACCTTTCTTTGGAAAAGCCTCAATTTAAAACGATATTTAGTGAGTTTTAGTTTTTCTTGTCTAAATGTTTTGCATATTTGCTGCGGAATTTATCCACGCGACCGGCGGTGTCAACCAATTTCATCTTACCGGTAAAGAAAGGATGCGAAGTATTAGAAATTTCAAGTTTTATGAGCGGATATTCTTTGCCGTCTTCCCAAACGATGGTGTCTTTCGTGTTTACTGTAGATTTGCTTAAGAACGCATATTCGTTCGACATATCTTTGAAAACCACAGTTCTATACTCTTTTGGATGGATCTCTTTTTTCATTTTCTACGGGTTTTAAATTTGGACGGCAAAAATAGATTTTTTTTTGACATAAAGAGTAATATAATAAAAAAAGCAAATACCTTAAACCCTTATTTTCAAAAGCACCCTTAGTAGCGGGGTAGTTTGTATAACAAAATAAAAAACTGCCACCCAAAAGCAGCAGTTTTTCAATTTAAAACTAAAAATTATGGAAAAATAAAAAGGTACTATTTAAGAATACCCTTTTTATTAGCATCAACGATAGCGTTCCAAGCGCCCTTTTTGCTGATATTGCGAATCCCTTTCGCCGAAACTTTCAACATTACCCACCCGCCTAATTCGGGAACATAGAACTTTTTGTTATGTAAGTTGGGATTAAATTTTCTTTTTGATTTAATATTGGAGTGTGAAACATAATTTCCAACAATCGCTTTTTTTCCGGTAATTTGGCAAACTCTTGACATCTCAAACTTTTTAAAAAGGTTTTTACTTTCTTTTTTGGGGGTGCAAAAATATATATTTTTTGATATCTATTTCAACACCCAATAGTTTTTATCAATTTGTTCAGCAAAATCCTTAGCATCTTTCTCATTATCAAATACTCCAATGCTAACACGCACCCGCGGATTATCAGGATGCACAATCAGTTTGGCATGATATTTTTCTAACTTTTTTTCCTTAATATGACGCAAAGCGTCCTTCTCATTCGTAAAACTTCCCGCAATTACGTAATATTTTCCTTTTTGATAAGACAGATATGTATTCTTAGATTCTGATGGCTTCGGCGGAGTAACTTTGGTTTCGTTTTTATCTTTATTTTCATTTGACATAACATCATTTGAAACCTCACCGGCATTTAAGTTTTTTTTGCTATCATCTAAGATGATGAAATCATTCGCTTCTGTTTCCGTTATGCTATTAATATATGCAGTGATTTCATTATCAATATCTTTTATCATTGCATTAGCTTCATTTTTTATAAAAGTAGATTGATAATAATTATAAATCGTATCTTTCAAAAACAAAGTGCCTAACGTTATAAATGTTATAAGAATAGTTAATACGAACCAAAACTTATCGCGCTTTTTCTTTTTCTTACCTAAAATAACTCGTTTATCTTTTACGGGCTTCTCTATATTTTGATGATTTTCTTCTTTATTTTTCGATGAAACTAAAACAGGCTCAAATCCTTCATTTTCAATATTTAATTGTGAATTTATGATACCCTGAAAGACAATTTTTCCGGAAGAATCTTTCGAAAATGTTCCAAAATCATCGAAAAATACACTTTTGTTATGTTCCAATCCTTTTTCAAGTAAATCAAGCCATTTGGAAATTTCAGCTTGCGCTTCATCTATCCTTATTTGTTCCCATTTCGAAAGTTTACTTACAAAATCGAAACCTTCTACATCTTTCGAATATTCAAACTCAATAATATTTTGAGGAGGATATACGATTTCTTCTTTAATTTGTGCAGGAACTTTTTTTACGTAAAATGCTCCTAATCCGGTAATTGCTACGGAATTCTCCTCTAAAAGCGCGCGAATTAATGAGGGAGTAATCATTGGTTTATGGGTTTTAATTTTTCCAAATCTTCCGGCGTATCAATAGCAATACTTTCATGGTAACAAATTTGAACATGAATAGTAAAATCGTTTTCCAACCAGCGCAGTTGCTCCAATTTTTCAGTTCCTTCAAGTGTGGATACCGGTAGTTGCGTAATTTGTTGCAGTATGTCGTTGCGATAGCCGTAAATACCCAGGTGTTTGTAAGAAGTGAGAGATGAGAAGTGTGAGGTATGCGGAATAGCAGAGCGAGAAAAATAAAGCGCCTTATTTGAGTTTGTAAAAACAACCTTTACTTTATTTGGGTTATTTAGCTCTTCTTCGGTAGTAATAGGTTTTACCAAAGTGGCAATTTTAACATTCTGATTGTCAAATAAATTAGACAGTAAATAAATTTCCTCTTTTCTAATAAAAGGCTCATCGCCTTGTATGTTTATGATAACGTCCGTATCATGAAGATGCAGTGTTTTTGCGGCTTCTGCACAACGGTCGGTGCCCGAAGCATGATTTGAATGTGTCATGATAACTTTCCCACCAAAATTTTCTACAACTTCTTTTATTCTTTCATCATCTGTGGCAACAAAAAGGTCATCTAAATCAGCTTCTTTGCATCTCTCATACACATGTTGAATCATAGGCTTGTTATGAATAAGCGTCAATGGCTTTCCCGGAAACCGAGTAGAAGCATAGCGCGCCGGAATAATGCCGATTTTCATAATATGAAAATATGTTTAATTTTGACTAACAGCGTTTTAAATAGAAACGCTGAACGGCAAAAGTATATGAAATTTTGAGAAATCTAAAAATATTGCTTTTTTCATTTCTGTCTTCTGCTTTTTCCCTTCTGCTTTCTGCAAAAAAATATTATTTTTGCCCCCTTAGAAAATAACATGGTTACACGAAGATATTTACGGATAAAAGTATTACAAGCACTTTACGCAGTGGAGAAAAATCCGAAAGAAGATTTTCTCGCGAGTGAAAAGAAGTTGGATCAAGCGATTCAAAACTGCCAAATTTTATCAGTGTATTTTCTTACTTTATTGCCGGAAATTGTTCGTTACCGCACCTTGCGTTTGGAAGAGTTGAAAGAAAAAATGAATCCTACGAAAGAAGATCTTAATCCAAACACAAAATTTATTGATAACGAAGTTATTAAACAAATTGAAGAGAATAAAAATATTCAACAGTTTTGTGTAAATCACTATGTAGATTGGAGTGACAGGTACGATTTTATTGCACAAATGTATCATGAAATAGCAAATTCCGATCTCTTTCTTGCTTATTTTACTGCGCCGGGGCGAAGTTATAAAGAAGATAAGGAATTTGTACTCAATGTTGTGTCGAAAATATTTGCAGAAAGTGAACTTTTGCACTGGTTTTTGGAAGAAAAAAACGTTCACTGGTTTGATGATTATAATGATGCACTTTTGGCAGCATATAAAAATATTGAGCATTTTAAAGAAAACCAATCTAACCAATTAGCGCTCATTCCGTTGTTCAAAAATGAGGATGAGGTAATATTTTATAAAGAGCTGTTTCGTAAAACATTGTTGTATAATACTGAATATCAAAAACGTATTGATGAAAAATTACAACATTGGGAATCGGAACGGGTAATGGAAATAGACACGATTTTAATGAAAATGGCAATATGCGAATTAATGCAATTTCCAACAGTTCCCGTTAAGGTTACTATAAATGAGTATATTGAATTGGCAAAATTATACAGTTCTCGAAAAAGCGGCGTTTTTATAAATGGAATTTTAGATAGTGTTGTAACAGATTTAAAAAATGAGGGGCTACTGAATAAAATGGGACGGGGGTTAATCAATTAAAAATTACGAATGAAAAAATTAAAAATCATTACTTTCTGCTTTCTGTTTCCTGCCTTCTGCTTTCTGCTTTTAGGTTGTAAAAATAACAGTAATTCAGGACTTTCAGTTTTGGATATAAAAAATCCGGCTACTGCCGATGGTGTAGATAAACAACAAAAAGTGAACATGCCGGAAATTCAATTTGAAAATCTTACCTATAACTTTGGAAAAGTAATTCAAGGAGAAATGCTAAGCTATACTTTTCATTTTAAGAATGTTGGAAAATCGAGTTTACTTATCTCCGGTATTGAGGCTTCGTGTGGATGCACCACATCGGTACCTCCAAGAGCGCCGATTCAACCCGGAGAAAAAGGAGAAATTAAGATTACTTTCGACTCAAAATTCAAAATTGGCGAAGTAATTAGCTATTTGGTAGTTACAGCAAATACTTATCCGGCGCAAACCGTGCTCACGGTAAATGCAATGGTGATAAATCCTTGAGAGAAATTTAAAAATTTAAAATTTAATGCTATCCCAAACCAATTATCTTAAATCCTTAAATCTTTAAATTCTTAAATGTTAAACCCCTTAAACTTAATATTATGAACCTCTTACAATTTTTATTATTCGCTCCTGCAAATTCTGACGGAGAAGGCGGTGGTGGCGGTGGAATGAGCATGTTACTTATGTTGGGCGCCATTATCTTGGTATTCTACTTCTTTATGATTCGTCCGCAACAGAAGAAACAAAAACAGATGCAAAATTTCCGCGAAGCCTTGAAACGTGGCGATAAAATCATCACCATTGGCGGCATTCACGGTAAAATTACCGATGTGCAAGACAATACTTTCATTATTGAAGTAGAAGACGGTACAAAACTTAGAATTGAAAAAGCAGCCGTAGCAGTGGATCCCAATGCTCCCGCAAAAAAAGATTAAGATTGCCCTCACCGGCGGAATCGGTACAGGGAAAACCCATATTTCAAAACAGTTTTTAGATATGGGCATTCCCGTTTTTTATGCCGATGAAGAAGCTAAAAAACTATATCTTTCCGAAGAAGTGGTCGCTTTTTTTAAAGAGAAATATGAAAATGTGTTTTTTACCAATAATCAGTTAGACCTCTCTAAATTAGCTATTTTCGTCTTTTCAAATCCTGAACATCGAAAGCAGATAGAAGCCTTTATTCATCCGTTAGTGATGTGGAAGTTTGAAGATTGGGCTTCCAAACAAATTTCAAACATAGTGATGATAGAAAGCGCCATTATTTTTGAAGCAGGATTAGAAAATTATTTTGATAAAATTATTGTGGTGGATGCACCTTTGGATATTAGAATTGAGCGAATTAAAAGTCGTAATCCGCAATTATCCGAATTAGAAATACTACAGCGCATTAATTTACAATTATCTCAAGAGGAAAAATGCAAATGTGCGGATTTGATAATTTGGAATGGGTAAATGGAGCATGGTTTTATAAAAAACGTACTTTTGCCCGTTATAATTTTTAACAAAAATATCGAAAACTAAATTATTAACTTTTTTAACACCATGAAAGTACTAATGTTCGGCTGGGAATTTCCCCCTCATATTGCAGGCGGTTTAGGCACTGCATGTTACGGTCTTACAAAAGGTTTGGCAAAAAACAATGTTGATGTGCTTTTTGTGATGCCCAAGGCTTCAAAAGATGAAGATGAAACTTACGTAAAAATTGTTAACGCCAGCGATGTGGAAGTGGACGCGCGCTTTACACATTTGCAAACATTTTCGGATAACGTGCAATTTTTGGAAGTAGAATCGAAATTGGTGCCTTATATTGGATTAGATGAGTATTATCATATTGTTGACCAACTGAATAGTGGAATTTTGGAAGAAGAACAAATTAACGAAAAGCGAAAGTATGAGTTTTCCGGAAAATATACTTCCAATTTGATGAATGAAGTAGAACATTATGCCATCGTAGCTGCGGAAATTGCACGAAAATACGATTTTGATATCATTCATGCGCACGACTGGCTTACGTATAAAGCCGGCATCGCTGCCCGGAAAGTAAGCGGAAAGCCGTTGGTTGTGCACGTTCATGCTACGGAATATGACCGTTCGAGCGAAAAAAACAGAAATGATATTGTATATGGCTTGGAACACTATGGAATGCACGAAGCAGACGCTGTTTGCGCAGTGAGCGACCTAACCCGTAATATTGTCATTGAAAAATATGGCGTTCCTGCAGAAAAAGTATTTACATTGCATAATGCGGTAGAACCCACCGAAAAAGAGGTGGTTCGTAAAAAATATGTAGATGAAAAAATTGTAACTTTTTTAGGCCGTGTAACTTTTCAAAAAGGTCCTGAATATTTTATAGAAGCCGCCAAAAAAGTATTGGAAAAAGTTCCCAACGTGCGTTTTGTGCTTGCCGGAGACGGCGATATGATGGCGCAAACCATTAGTAGGGTAGCCGAATTAGGCATCGCAGACCGGTTTCATTTTACCGGATTTTTAAGAGGCTCTGATATTGACCTGATGTTTGGCATGAGCGATGTGTATGTGATGCCCTCCATTTCAGAACCATTCGGCATTTCCCCATTAGAAGCGATGCGGGCGCATGTGCCTACCATCATCTCAAAACAATCCGGCGTAGCCGAAGTGCTCACGCACGCCATAAAAGTTGATTTTTGGGATATTGATGGCATGGCAGATGCCATTTACGGAATCATTAATTACCCGGCGTTAGCCAATTTCTTTGCCGTAAAAGGAAAAGATGATGTGGATAACTTAAAATGGGAACACGTAGCCAAAAAATTGAAAGAAATTTATCAACACACAAGTGCGTAAATCTCGTTATCTCGCAAAATATAAAAAGCGCTGATCAACAATAGTTGCTTGATCTTTTAATCCTTCTAAGATAGTGTTTTCATTTCTGCCTCTACCGGCAACCGTATTTTTCAGCATTGATCTTTCCATAGCATAGTTGGGTGAAGGATCTGCTGCTTCATTAATTTCATATATTGAAACGGCATACAGGTTATTTCTTCCCGTAACCGCCGTGGGCGCTCCAACAGGAAGCGTAAATATTTTTCCAATTGCCGCATTTTCAATGCCTCTATTTTGGTAGCTTTCTCCTGCAAAAGTTAATCTTATGCTATCCATAAAACCTACTTGATATTTTTCTGCTATTTGTTGTATAGAAGAACCGCTATTTAGCTGTTCAGCAATGACATTTTGAATTAGTTCCAATCTTCTCACGGCAATTAGTTCCGTTTCAATAACATCGCGTACTTCTTCTAATCTTGGTATTCCTTGCCTCTTTACATCACGAACAGCAGCTACTACAAACATATTATTATTAATATTGTAAACGTCAGATACATCATTTACTCTTGTATTAGGATTGAACGCCCAACTTACAATTTCGCGCGCATTTTGCAACTGAGAAACGCCGGACATCATGGAAGTAACATCTCTCCCTTGAATTACTTGTATTCCTTTTTGAGCAGCATTGGTCATTAATTCTTCTGCCGAGTTGCTTTCTGCTTGCAATTGCAGAGCCTGACTACGAATAGCTTTAATAGTAGCATCGGAAGGTTTAATCTCTTCGGTATAGATAGCAAATTGACGTTTTTCTATAGGTGTAGTGCGTTCCAACACTTGATATACTATAAATGCGGCAGGTACGTCTTGTATATAAATCCTGTTGTCTAATAATGCATTATATAATTCCGGATATGTAGTGTGCTCAGCAACCCACCACGTGGTATCGCTAACTCTTCTACCGCCAAGAAAATCGGGAATCATAGAGAAGATGTTGGCGCCTCTCTGAAGTAAATTTTTAAGACTGTCGGCAGTAACTCTGGCTTCGTCTTGAGTTCTGTTGCTATTTGGATTTCTATCTGTCTTAAAATCAACAATAAGATAAGCCACGTGTACGGAGTCGGGGCGTTTTGCAGCGCCGTAAGTTTTTCCGTAATACCAAACCATACCTTCATATTCAAATGGTTCGATGAAACTTCCCACCGGTCTGTCAAAAATTAACTTTGCTAATGTATCAATTTGGATATCAGCTCTTTTAAAGTAGACACTATCTAACTGTCCGTACATCATCGAAATGTGGTATTCTTCAAGAGAAGCAGCTTCTTTTAGGCGGGTAGCTCGGATTGCTGCAGTATCCTGAATAGCAGCCAAATCTTCGGATGAGGGTTGAATAGGGAAAACCGCTATGTCAATATCACGTGAATTCTCTCTGATTCGATAGCGATTTTTATGCCTGTTGAACCAATTGCGAATTTCTCTATCTGTAACAGTAGCTTGAATATCATTAAATTGAGTGGCAGTAGGGAAAAAAGTAGCGGATTGTGCTAACATTGATTTATTATTTGCTGCAAAATATCTCGCTGCTTCATCGGAGAAAGTAACGGTGTTTTGCGCCAAAGCCATATAACGTGCTCTTTGTTGATCAATAAGCGCAAAACGCTCAATAGCTTTATACGCATTATAAAGTTCGCGCACCTGGCTTTCGTTTCTATATTCTTCAATATTGGATATAAATCCGATTGCATCTTCCATAGAGAATTGTTGCGCAATAAACGACACCAAACGGTACAATAACTGATTGGGCTGCTGAGTGTACAGGCTGGCAAGCATATCGGCAGCGATTTCACTTTGCATTTCTTTGGTAAAATTTAACCCTAAATCTTTAAATTGTTCTTCTATAATGGTTTGTTCCAACAACTGATTCCAAGTCATCTCATGCACTTGATAGATTTCGGTTTCATCAAGGTTTGATTTTTCGTAAAAAATCTTCCAAAGCGCAGTATTTTGTTCTAAACGAATGCGATACTCTTCATCTAATTGTTTACCATTAATTTTCACCATCGTATATTTATCGGAAAAAAGTGCAGAAAGTTGCGTAATATCGCCCATAACAAAAGCGAGAAGTGCAACACCGATAATACACATTAAAAGGATTCCATGTTTACGAATTGAGCCAATTGCTGCCATACTTACTGATATTTTTTAAATTTTAAGATATTTTTTATTGAAGCGGCAAAAATAACATTTTTTCGTTACAATAAATTACAGGACAAACACATTAAATTTTTTATAGTCACCATGCAGCATTTTTTCAATTCTTACGTTCTATAAATGTATAACAGCTGCAAAATGCCATTTGAATTAATCATAGCCCAATGTAAAAACCTGCAACCGCAGGCGCAAATGGCATTTTACAGAATGTTTTACGAACAGGTGTTTCAACGAAGTTATGCGTTGCTGAAAGATGCCGAGCACGCCGAAGAAATTATGCAAGACACGATGTTAAAAATGCTTCAAAATATAGGTTCTTTTAAAGGAGACAAAAACTCAATGCAAAAACTACTCAACAAAATTGCTATAAATCAATCGATTGATGCGCTTAGAAAAAAGAAAAACATTGTGTTTGTAGAAAATGAAACATTTCCGGAAGTAGTAGAGAAAGAGCAAGATATAGAAAATGATGAAAGATTGATAGAAACGGCTATGCAACATTTGGATACACTTCCCGATGGCTACAGAATGGTAATAGTATTGCGTGTTTTTGAAGAGATGCCATTCGATGAAATAGGAAAAAAACTAAATGTTACTGCTTCCACTGCACGTTCACAGTATGTGAGGGGAGTACAGAGGTTGCGGGAAGTGATAAGGAATGAGGAATGAGAGGTGAGGAATGAGAGGTGAAAAGTGAGAAAAAGAAGAAAGGAGAAGGGAAAAGGAAGAAAAATCCCCTTCAAATTTTGAAGGGGTGGCTCACGAAGCGAGACGGGGTAGTTTATATTGAAAATAATACATAAAATGAATACATCACAAATCAAAAATCCGAATTTAAACCACGAAGAACGTTTCCTCTCGAAACTTCTTCTTCAAAATAAAAAAATAAGGCGTAAAAAACAAATCCGTTATATTTCCATAGCTGCTTCGTTGGCGCTGTTGGTTGCGTTGCCACTCTATTTCTTTTTCAATTCTACTAATGATTACGTAGCCGAATCTCCGTTTACCGAAGAAGTACAGGCAGTTATAAAATCTTACCAAGCTCAGTTAGATGCTGAAATTGAAGAAATAAAACACATGGCATGTTATGCAAAAATGCAAAAAGAACTCGCAGAAATTCAAAAAACCAGCCTTCCCGCAGAAGAACTTGCCATGTTACCCATCAAAAAACAACTTTATTATATAGAACAGATATATACCATTAAAATTGAAGCCGTGCAGTATATGCAGACGGTTTGTATATGACAATTACGAATTAACAATTATGAGTTACGAGATTCTTTTTTTAAATCTTAAATTTTAAATCTTAAATATAACATTATGAAAAAATTACACATCATCTGTTTTCTGCTTTCTGCTTTCTGCCTTTTTCCTAACGCACTGCTTGCTCAACGCAACAAAGAGATTAAAGGAAATGGCAAATTGATTACGAAATCCATCCCCATTTCAAATTTTTCTAAAATTGAAATTGAAACCTGTGTGGTAGTAGATTTTTCACAGGGTAAAAATACGGGAAGCTTGGAGTTTATCGTGGACAACAATCTTTTGGAATATTACGATATTTATACAAAAAAGGATGTATTACATATCGAATTAAAAGAAGAATACAAATCTAAAAGATTCTGGTTGAATCCTACAAAATGCTTGATCACTGTTTCTTCTGAGCAACTTGAAAACATTGAAATTGCGGGAGGTTCAAAAGTTAATTTTTGCACCGATTTTACTTCAAAAAAATTAGACATTGGATTGGCAGGAAGCGCTAAAATTTTTGCGAATAAATATCCGGTAAATATCGAAAATTGTAAAGTGTCTATTGCAGGCTCGGGAAGCACACGGCTTATGGGGGATATTCACCTGGCACGGGTTGATATTGCCGGAAGCGGTAGTGCGCAGTTTGAGGGTACCATTCAACAGGCAAATATTAGTATTGCCGGAAGCGGAAAAGTGAAAGCTTTGGATTGTGAGATAAAGCAACTGCGCGCAGATGTAGCCGGAAGCGGAAATGTAGAAGCGCATGTTACAGATACACTTACTGCAAGTGTTGCCGGAAGTGGTAGGGTACAATTCAAAGGCAATCCGGATATTATTAATTCCAGCGTTGCTGGCTCAGGAAAAGTAAGAAAACTTTAGTATAATAGTTATGACAACAATCACCCCCATTATCAAATCACACCTCTTCCGTCATCCGGCGACAAGCCGCCGGCTGCCACCTTCTTCTCAGAGAGGAGAAGGAATTGTTCCTTCCTCCTTCCTTTCTCCCTTCTCCTTTCTCCTTTTCTGCCTTCTCCTTTCCGCCTTCTGCCTTCTACCCGGCACACTGCTTGCACAAAGGCAACAAAGAATAGATGCTCAAACAGAGGTATTTACCAAGAACTTTATAGTAAAATCTAAAGATATTTTGGAAATCAATACAAATTATACAAAAGTTACTTTTCAAGAATGGGATAAAAATGAGATCGATTTTACGACTACGGTTACGTTAAAAAATGCTACGGAAAAAACTATGGAACAAGTTTTGAATGGGTTAAATATAACCCATAGACAATTGGGAAAAAAAGTAACCTACAATTTAACATTCAATTATTCAAATGATAGAAATAGGCAAAATACAATTGAAGGATTGGAAATTAACCTACTGGTAAAAATTCCTAAAGATATTTTCTTAGACGTAACCACACGTTATGGTAATGTAAAAGTAGCGAATGTGCACAATGATTTTAATGTCAATATCGCTTATGGAAATCTAAATGTCGAAAATTTATTTGGAAATAATAATACAATAGATATTAAATATGGAAATCTGAATATTGATAATTTGTTTGGGAGTAACAACAAAATTATACTCAAGTATGGTAAGTTTAGCATAGGATATGCGGCTCATCTTTCTTTTGATGTAATGTACAGTAGTGGAAGTTTGAATGAAGCAGGTACGCTCAAATTAAATTCTAAATATTGTACCATAAAAATAGATCTGATAAAATCTTTAGAACTTACCTCCGGCTACGATAAGATTTCTATTCAAAACAGTATAGATAATTTAAAGGGAGAAATGAGATATGGAACACTTACCATCGGTTCATTAAAATATTCATTCATTATCGATTTGTCTTACTCAAGAGTAACTATTGGTGAGGTTTTAGCATCGTTTACGAATATTAATATTTTAGCCCATCATAGTAATATTGTACTCAATATTCCAAAAGATCAATCTTTTGCATTTGATTATTCGGGAAGATATACCGATTTTAAAGATAAAAATGTAAAGTGGAATTATGCCACTTTTGAAGCGGGTAATAATTCTCTTCAAATAAGCGGTTTTTATGGCAATAATCAAAATTCCGGAAAAACGGTAAAAATACAAGCGACTTACGGGTCGATGGCGTTGTTTTAAAACTTAAACCCAAAAACAATATGCAACGAATGTACCATAGATTTAAATTGGGCTCCGGTAAAATCATTTTTTGCTTTGTTGCTAAAATAATAAAACTGACAACTGTAGTCTACATTGGCAAATATCCGGGCATTGTTTCCTAATGCGTATTCAAATCCCAATCCAACATACACCGATTCGGCAAATATTGCAGCATCATTGTTTTTCACTTTTTTAGTAGTAACAAAGTAATCGGGATCTTCTCCGATAAGTGAAAATTTATCAAATTGCTCACCACCCACTTTAAAATTATGATATAAACCTAATTTTCCCAAGAAAACGAATCCTTTTGAGGGCGATGTTCTGAATTTAACTCCCGTAGGAACAGTTAGATACATAGTTTGATAGGTTCTCACAGTGGATAATACAAGCGCGGTATCCATAGGTATTATACTACTAAAATCATGCTGACTAATGAACGAAAGTTCTCCTTGTAAATATCTAAACAATAAACCTGTAGAAAAATAAACAGTTCTTCCTCTCGTCAAACTGAGATCTAAATTAACACCGCCAATAAATCCAACTTTAGCAGCATTTCTACTTAGTTCATCGGTAGTGGGTGCGAACCAATCTACGGTAGGTCCAAAAGATAATCCGAAAAATGCACCGCGATTTTCGTTGCTATTAGAAGAGAATGCGCTATTATTTGCAGCTGGTTGATTGGCAACGACAAGGCTGCAATAAGATACAATTATGATAAAAAAAGTGAGTTTTTTCATAGCTTAAATTTTTTAAGAAAACAATGTATGAATATTGGATTGAAATGTTTTTCCGAGATGTTTGTATGCGTTTTCTGTGGCTTCCCGTCCGCGGGGCGTTCTCATTAAAAACCCTTCTTGAATCAAAAATGGCTCATATACTTCTTCAATAGTTCCGGCATCTTCGCCTACAGCGGTGGCAATGGTGGTCAACCCTACAGGTCCACCTTTAAATTTATCAATAATCGTTTGCAAAATTTTGTTATCCATTTCATCTAACCCGTGGACATCAACATTTAGGGCAGCGAGCGCCACTTGGGTAATATCGTAGGTAATGGTTCCGTCGCCTTTAATTTGGGCAAAGTCACGCACGCGGCGCAAGAGCAAATTGGCAATACGTGGGGTGCCGCGGCTTCGGCGGGCAATCTCAAATCCGGCTTCGTTGGTCATTTCAACTCCTAAAATGCCTGCGGAACGTTTGAGAATGCGCGCGAGCGTTTGAGCATCGTAATAATGGAGTCGCAAGTTAATGCCGAAACGCGAGCGTAAGGGTGCCGTTAATAACCCTGAGCGTGTAGTAGCTCCCACCAACGTAAAGGGATTTAACGAAATTTGCACACTTCTTGCATTCGGACCCGAATCAATCATAATATCAATCTTATAATCTTCCATTGCCGAATACAAATACTCTTCTACTACCGGAGAGAGTCGATGAATTTCATCAATAAAAAGTACGTCATGAGGCTCTAAATTGGTCAACAAGCCTGCCAATTCGCCGGGTTTATCTATTACGGGCCCTGAGGTAACTTTAAGATTAACCCCCATCTCATTGGCAATAATGTACGATAGCGTAGTTTTTCCCAATCCGGGAGGACCGTGAAGCAGTACGTGATCCAGCGCTTCTTTTCTTGCTTTGGCTGCTTTTACAAAGATAACAATATTTTCAATGACTTGTTCCTGCCCAAAAAAGTTGGCAAAATCGGAAGGACGAACCGCACGTTCAAACTCTTTTTCGGCTGCCGATAAGCGTCCACTGGAAGCATCTAAATTGGGATTCAGCATGGATTATTTTTTCATTTCATCTAACCTGTTCAACTCTCTGATAGCGTTTTCGTTGTTGGGATTTATTTTTCTGCTTTGCAAAAAGTCCGCACGGGCTTTCTGCCAGTCTTCTAAATAAAAATACGCAATTCCCCTGTTGCACCAGGCTTGATCGTACTCAGGGTCAATCTCAATAGCTTTTGTAAAATAACGAACAGCTTCTTCATAATTATCTTCATATACCAAAGCAATATATCCTAAGTTATTATACGCAGGATAACTTCTTGGATCTATGGCAATAAGGTATTGGTATTGCTCTTTTGCCAGCTCAAATTCGTTTACATCTTTAAATGGCTTTCCTTTTTCCATTTCTAATGCACCCAAATCTTGATATAATTTTCCCAAATTGTAGTTCAAAATTTTGTTATTCGGCGATACATTCAGCGCATTTTTATAATAACTAATGGCTAATGGATCAAGTCGTTCTTGAAAATAGTGCGCCAAATCCGAATAAGCAATTACTTCGTTGGGGTCTTGGTCAATTACAAGTTGCATCATTCTTAGCCAGCCGAGCGTGTCACCGGTTTCTCTTAATAAAATGGCTCTGGTTAAAAACGCCTTAGGATTATGATTTTGCAAACGAATCGCCCTTTCCAATACCTCATCAGATTCTTTATACATATATTGATACAAATACAACTCTGCTAATTTCAAATATGCTTCATTAGAATCATCAATGGCGATCGCTTTTTTTAACATTTCTTCCACCAAATCGGTCTCATTTTTAGCTAAATAGATGTCTGCCAACGTAACATAATAGGTAGATTTTTTATTATTTAATTTAATAGCGTGTAAAATATCTGCCAACGCCTTATCCGTTTGATTATTACGATAATAATATTCAGCACGAAGTTGATACAAATCGCTATTTTTAGGACTTTTATCAATTTTCTTGTTCAATTCGGCTAATGAAGCGGGGAGATTATCGTAATTTTTTGATTTGCAAGAAAAACAGCAAATCAGCGCAACTAAAACACTTAAGAAGAGGAGTTTTTTCATGAGTAAAAAAAAATTAATAATGAAAGATGTCTTTGTATTACTATAGTATCTAATAAGCATTGAATATAACACGAGTTATTGATTTAGTATCAGAAATAGACAATAAGTTATTTCCTCTTTCGTGCGCAAGACCTTTTTGGACAAGTTTTTTAAACCCTTCATTGGCTCTCTCAAATTGTTGAAGAGTACTGTCTTCTTTAAATTTAACTTCTGCTAAGGTTATACTTTCCTTGAGAAGAGTTTCAATATTACTATTCATGTTAAATAAATTTACGAGTTTGAACAAAAATACGATAACTTTTATTGACATAATCAGATGCTATCTCATAATAGCTCCTGATTAATTTTCTTCTTTCAATATTGGCACTATAGTCCTCTATTTCAAGTTTTAATTCTTTCAAAGCTTCAATATTTATGGGACGTCCATGGGTTTTCCATTTATTATTATTACTCAAATGCCCTGCAATTTCTTTAGCCCTTGCAATTTTAACATTTTCAGTTACAGACATTCCACGTTTTTTAGGATTGGTTCTATGTGTCGTCCAATTTTTAAATTTATATTTAACCAACCATTTTTCAAGTAATGCAATTGTTAAATCTTTAGCTTGTTCGTAACCTCGCAATTCTGCTAAATCAAAATCTTTTAGAATAATAAATTCCGCCTCAGTCAATGTATTATTTTGTGCTTTTTCAATGAGTTGATTTATTTTATCTAAATATCCTAATGCGGCAACCAATCTACCCTCTTTGTTTTGAACCTGAGGATCAATGGGACCTAATACCGAAAAATAATCCATCAAAATATTATCACCACTCATGCAAAAAATTGTACCGGCACTATAAGCATAGTCAGGAACAATAAAATTTACCTCATTATAATGTTGTCGTAATATATTAACAAATCTTTCTACAACAGTAGCACTGCCTCCTAAAGTAGTCAGTATAATATAAATCTTATCTTTTTTGTTTGGATCTTCAGCAAGTTCTTCAATAATTTTCAAAAATTGACTTTCGCCTCCATCAAAAGGACCAAAATAAGCTAAAACATCTGCTTGAAAATGTTCTTCAAGAGATAATAGTTTTTCTTCTAATAATTTGTGAATTTGATCTTCTAACGCAGGCTTCATAAACTAAAAATCATGAAATTCATAACTTTAAGATAACGTTATATTTCGTTTTTTATTTATGCAAAGGTATAACTTTTTTTGAAATATAGCACTCAAACAATATTTAACGTAAAAACAATATCTTTGCTTCTTCAATAATCAAACCTTCAAAAAATGATTACTCCTCCTTACATTCTCGGCATCGAATCTTCTTGCGATGACACTTCAGCAGCCGTAATTTGCGGTACAAAAATTTTGTCGAACGTCATTGCCGGACAAAAAATTCATGCCGAATATGGTGGCGTTGTTCCGGAATTGGCATCACGAGCGCATCAACAAAATATGATCCCGGTAGTGGATACGGCATTAAAAAGAGCCGGAATAAACAAAGAGCAGATTTCAGCGATTGCCTATACAAATGGACCCGGCTTACTCGGCTCATTGTTAGTAGGAAGTTCGTTTGCCAAAGGATTAGCATTGAGCTTAAACGTCCCGTTAATTGTGGTAGATCACTTGCAGGCCCACGTATTGGCAAATTTTTTAGACACAGAAGAAAATAAGCCGAAGCCCGAGTTTCCGTTTTTGTGTTTGACGGTTTCGGGCGGACACACCTTGTTGTTAATGGTGCACGATTATTTTAACATGGAACTTCTTGGAAGAACTATTGACGACGCTGCCGGCGAAGCCTTTGACAAGGCCGCCAAAATATTGGGACTTCCCTACCCGGGCGGACCCGTCATTGACAAATTAGCCCAGCAAGGTGACCCTAAGCGCTTTACCTTTTCCATAGCGAAATTGCCCGACTTAAACTTCAGTTTTAGCGGATTAAAGACATCATTTCTTTATTTCGTAAGAGACCGTTTAATAGAAAATCCGAATTTTATTGAAGAGAATTTGAATGATTTAGCGGCTTCCATCCAATTTCATATTGTTAAATCGCTTACGGACAAAATGGAAAAAGCAATTAAAACATATAAGTGTACTAATTTTGCACTGTCGGGGGGTGTTGCCGCCAACTCCGAGCTGCGAAAACGGATGACAGAATTAGCGGAAAAATATAACCTCCAGGTAACTATTCCGCCTTTGGCGCTCACTACGGATAATGCCGCTATGATTGCCTGCTATGGCTATTTTAAGTATTTGCAGAAAGAGTATGCTAACTTAAATGTGGCACCTTATTCTTCCATTTAAAAATTGTTCCTTATTCCCCCATCGGTGCATCTCCGGTATCCATATCCCGCGTTGGCTCCCTACGTTGCTTGTAGTTGTTTAGTCTGTACGTTAAAGTTAAGTTCATTTGAAACGAACTGCGCCAACGTGTGCTGGTAGAATAATAACCGTTAGTGGCCTGAGTATAATCGAAAGAGTTAATAATGGTTTTCGGATTATAAATCAAATCACGAATATTTAAACTCACCGACATGGCGTTGTTTTTCAAGAACGATTTTTTAATACCGAAATTAAGCGAATATTGCGCATTGCGTCTTCCTTGCCCAACACCGCCGCCGAACCAGCCGCCCATACTTCCCGTGGTAATAGAGCGCGAACGAAAACGGAAATTCAATTGAACATCCCAGCTTTTGGGCAAATTAAAAGTTTGGTTTAGTCTGAATCCAAACGCCCAATCGTCAGATAAATTCGGATCAATTAAATCATCACTGTTAATTTTCACGTAGTAACAATCTCCGCTGAAATTGATGCGCCAAAAGTTAAAAAGTCGTTGCCCATACACCAACTCAAATCCTATGCTTTGACTGCTATTCAAATTTTGCGTAGAAGTTAAAGTATAAGTGAAAGTGTCTGTACCCAAAAAGTTATCATCGATGGGCAATCTGAAAATTTCATCATCTATAAGCGTATAGTAAATGTAGCCGTCTTTAATGTATGCCTGGCGCATTTGGGTGTAACGCGTGATTAAATCGGTGCGATGGCGATAAAAGACAGTAGCGCTGAAAGATGACTTTTTGATAGTTGTAGAATAACCCAATTCCAAATTATTGGCAAACTCAGGACCTAAGTCAGGATTTCCCATGCGCAGGTTTTGTTTGTCGGAAACATCCACAAACGGATTCAAATTCCAAAAAGTTGGACGTGTAACGCGCCGTGAAAAACTTAATTGCAAAGAATGATAATCATTGATATCATATCGAATGTGAACCGTAGGGTAGAGGATATTTTTTAGTTTCAAATAATCTCTACGATAGGTTTTAGGTTCACTATTTGCGGGAAATAGTTGCGAATAGGTATTCGCAATCTCTCCGCGTAATCCCAATTGTACTTTCAATACCTTCCAAAATGAATTAGAATAAATGAAATAGGCAGAATTAATCAGCTCCTGATATTGAAAGTTGTTTCTTTGCAGTTCGTTTTCACGATGATCGCTATAAGAATTTCCGTAATACAAGCGATAATCTTGATATATAGAACGATACGAAAGTTTATATCCGGTTTCAATACGTCCGCCGTTACCTACGGGAGTTATAAAATCAACCTGCCCCGTAGTGGTTCTGTTTCGCGAATCCGTATTGGTCTTTTGAAAATAATTGGGCAATGTATCCGGCAATGTAAAATGTTGTAAATATTGACTTCCTGATTGCCCGAACATTTCGGTATAATACAAATCAGAAGTTAGTTCCATACCTTGCTTGTTAAATATTTTTTTATAGCTGACATTTCCTGAGAAATTGTTGCCGTGACGCCCCCATCTGCCATTTTGATTATAACTGTTATACGATTGCTTTTCATTAAACGTCCAACGTAAATTGTCTGCCGTTAAAAAACTGGTATCTCTGCTCTCATTTCTATTATAACCAAATGAAAACGACAGGGTGTTTTGTTTGTTAATAAAATAGTCCAATCCGGCGCGCACATTATTTCCAAACCATCGTCCGTTGCTTTCACTACTTTGAACCAAATAAGTAGAATCGGCAGGTGTTTCTTCATCTCTTTGAAACCATGTAGTGCGTTCCAACTCACTTGCGTTGCGCCACTGCCCGGTTCGAAAGTTATAATTCAAAAACATCGTAATTTTGTTATACGTATAGTTCAAATTCATGGACAAATTACCGCCATCCATGTAGAACTTGTTTTTGAAAACTAAAGTGGACATACCGCCGGTGAAATACGCATTAAAACCGGGTTGTTTTCTCTTTTTAAGAATCACATTGATAACACCGCCCATACCATCAGGTTCTAATCGTGCCGATGGATTGGTAATCACTTCTATACTTTCAATCTCCGATGCCGGAATTTGATCTAACGTCAGGTTGGTGGGTCTTCCGTCCACTAAAATCGTAACATTTCCGGTGCCGCGTAATGATACATTGCCTTCAATATCCACATCCACCGATGGAATTTCGGCTAAGGCTTGCACAGCAGTAGCGCCTTCGGTGATAATGCTATTTTCCACATTATAAACCTTTTTATCCAAATTTTGTTGAAGCATCTCTTTTTGCGTGGTAACCTCTAAGCCTTTAAGCTGTTGCGGTCGTTGAGTAACTGCAAACTGGCGCATCATGTAGCGCGGATTTGCTTGGGTTAACGTAAATTCGGGCGTAAAATGTTTGCTGTATCCCATGGCATTTACCTGAACAATGTAGTTTCCCCAAGGAATATCTTTAATAATAATTCTACCGTTTTCATCAGTGATTCCGCCGGTTACGGTCGTAGAATCTTTCGGATTCAGTACAAAAACCGTGGCGTACTGCACGGGCTGTTTATTTTCATCTACAATCATTCCCACTACAGCGCCCAAAGAACCCAAATCGGGCATTTGTCCGCCTTGCCCACCGCCGGGGCGCGCTCCGCCGGGTTGTTGTGCAAAAGAAGAGAGAAGGAAGAAGGGAGAAAGGAGAAAGGAAAAAAGGAAGAAGTAAAACAGATGAGGTCTAAATGCCATAACTTTAAAAAATAACAAAACGCCACCTTTGACTGTTTATTACGCGGTGGGGTTTAATGATGTGGGTTCAGGTTGACTGTGGGAAATTTTTCTTTCAGTTCATTTTTCAACAATTAATTAAATTGAAAATGCACAAAAATGATATTTTCACTATGATGTTTGCATAGTGAAAATTTATAGTTTTTAAAGTCGAAGGGCATGCGTATTTAGTATATATAGTTTTGCAAAAATAGGAAAGGATATTTAAAATACGTATATTAAGTTATAATTATTGTTGCTTGTGAATAAAGATTTTGTGAAAAATATATAAAGTGAAAATTTGTTTATATTTTTGCGTATATTTTTGAGTTAGAGGCTATGGCGGGACAGAAATTGCGTAAAATGAATATTTAGTCAAAAAACATAAATAATATAAACCTTTAAAACAGACAGTTATGAATAGAACAACAACATTTTCAGTTCGTGCTTTCGCACTTTTGTGTCTTATCTTACTTTGCAGTATGCCGCTTGTTGCGCAAGTACCTTATACCCCATTTCCAAAAGATTCATTAAGTTGGAATATTTGGGGTGAAAGTTATGATTATATTGATCACCCTCTATCTTTTAGTATGAGTGGTCAAGACATTACTATAGAGAATAAAACTTATACTAAAGTCTTTGGTTATGGAGAATTGATTACAGGAATTAGAGAGGAGAACAAAAGGATATATGCCCACATTCCTGAATATGGAGAACTTTTACTTTATGACTTTAATCTTGATATTGGAGATACAATTTTTTATAATATCGGATTATTTGTTAAGTGGGGTTCTGGTATAGGAGGTTATCAACCAGCAGAACATTATGCAGTGGTTGTTGATAAAGGAACAATCACTTTAAATAATGGTTCAATCCGAAATATTATAACGTTACAAATTTTTAGTTGGACTATCCGTTCAATACAATGGATAGAAGGTATAGGGGCAACAGAAATGGTAGGTTTGCTCGATCCTTTAGTTTATGACCAAGCTTTGGATGGAACTCAGATATGGTTTATTTGTGCATGCGAAAGTAATAGCGCAGCAGGGTGTCTTTTGTATTTATACACTTGTGGAAATCACCCCGGAATATTAGCAATGGGTTGTCCTTGCAATCCTAATAATAATGTTTTTGAGAATGAAAAAAATGAGATAGTTTTATATCCAAATCCGACAATGAGTGAATTGATTATAAAAAGCGAAGGTGCAAGAGTTGAGAAAATTGAAGTTTTTGATGTTTTTGGCAGGAAGCAAACCGTAAGAACAGAGGTTTTTATGTATAGTGAAATCAAAATAGATATTTCGTATTTAGTAGCAGGAATCTATTTTGTGAAAATATTTACCGAAACTGGCGAAGTGATAAAGAAGGTGCTGAAAGAGTAATCGCAGTCGCTTTGCTGCGTTTGAAAAGCCATGTTCGCAAACTCACACCGCTTTTCAAACCACACAGCAAGCCAATGGCTTACGCCATCCGCTTGCTTCGGGCTGACACACGCTCCAAACAAGTCAGTGGGATTTGTTCAGAAAGAAACATTGTTGGAAAGTGTGTCGGAAGGTAGCCACAGCCTCTAACGAGCGGTTTGGCACAATGGCTGGTGTGCCTCGTTGTATAGTGCTGCAAAACAGCAATTTAAGTGGATCGTGGCAAGTGCAGGCAGCCCGCCACTGCGCCAAGCCGCCGGGACGTTAGACGCAATGCGGCGAGAGTGCAGTAACAGTTTAAAAATGAATTGAATATGGAAGAAAGACCGAAAATCAAATTAGAACTTACGGGTATAGACAAAGTAGTTGAAATAACCGGATGGTTTTCTTTACTTGTCATTTGGGTTTTTACAATCGTAAATTATACTAATCTACCTGACACCATACCAACACACTTTAATGCTATGGGAGAGGCAGACGGCTTTGGAGGAAAAACAAGTATTTTGACTTTACCCATAATTGCTACAATTCTTTTTGTGGGAATTGCTCTTTTGAATAAATATCCTCATATATTCAACTATCCGACCAGAATCACAAAAGAAAATGCACAAAGACAATATACGATTGCTACAAGATGGATTAGATATTTGAATCTCGTTACTGTTTTGATTATCGGATATATAGCATTTATAACAACTCAAAGTGCAAGAGGAGAAGCAGATGGGCTTGGAGTGTGGTTTTTACCATTATCGCTTGGGATTGTTTTCATTCCAACGATTTATGCAATTGTGAAACTAATAAAGAAAAGTAAAGAAAAAGACAATAAATTATAGCAAAAATTGAAATACAAATGATAAAAAATATTTTATTTACGCTTACTTTTTACTCCGTAGTAGTGACGGTTATTGCCCAAAATTGCTCATGTGTATCTGCAGCCAAGGACAAAGAAACTGGAGCAGAAACAAAAACTGGAATTGTTAATTCAAGTGATTTTTATAGTTTGCTCATTCAAAAAGAAATAAATAATAATGACTTGAGTTTAGAACCGAAATATTCTTTATTACTTAATGCTGCTTCGAGGATTATTCTTTCAGACAGTATTGTAAATACGAAAGGAATAATTGAAATTTTACTTAAAGACAATTCCAAACTAATACTTGAAAATGCGACATGTTTCAATAATCCTATGCCTTTTGGATTTTGCATTGCCTTTAAAGTGAGTGTAACAAAAGAACAGTTGGAAATCATTGCCAATAATCCAATTGTATCTTTTAGAGCTTTTGATATTTTGAAAACATCTTTTAACGAAAGAAGACAAAAAGAACAACAAAAAATAGCAAATTGCATACTAAAATTGAATTAATATAAACTAATGAAACTAATGAAAATAATAGGTCTAACTATATTATCCATTATTGGGATTATTCTATGCTTGGTTTTGGTAATTAATCTCCTTGGATATAGATCAAATATTGCTAATGGAATTACAGGAACTGAAATTAAGCAAATTGAAATGGGGATGCCCTTGGAGGAAGTAATTTCTATCTTAGGGAAACCTTTTGAAATATATAATCTTCATGGACAACATGATTTGATTAGTTGCAAAAAACCAAAGTTTTTGGAAATGAGCGTAAACGAAAATACAGATATTATTCATGTTGTTGACAGTTTTTTTAACGATACATCTTGTTGTGATTCATATAAAGAATCTATACAAAGAAGAGGGAAGCAGGTTACATTAACATATACAAAACCAGTTTGTCTCTCAATTTATTATCCAATGCTTTGGGTGCATTTAGACAGCAATTATTGTGTTTGGAATGTTTACGCTAAACGAAAAGACCACATTGATGATATTACTATTTATTCATTATCATGGAAGATGGATACGATAACTTGGGAAGATATAACGGGGGAAAGAAGTTTACTTATAAATGATGAGCTATTTGAGAAATGCTTTAAAAGTAAAAAACAATAAACTGCTGCTAACGAGCAGTTTTGCGTTAGGCGGTGTATGCCTGCTGACAGTTTTGTGGGAATTTGGAAGTTTGTCGTCCACCAGGAACCTTTATGAACTTCCGCTCAACACAAAGCCGCCACCCAGACAGCGCACACCGTAAACCGACTGACAATACCTCTAAATACATTTCATAAACAATATAGAAGTTGCACCCGACACGAATTAGGGGTAAAAAAATGATAAAATTCAGAAATTTAACCAACAAATTATTTGCACTAATTTGCCTTGTCGGTTTTGCTTTGACTTTTAGTGCTTGCAAAAAAGATGGTAGTGTAACTATCTCAAAAGAAGATCAATTGACACAAACCGCTTATGCTGATGAGACAACTACCGGTAGCGGGTTTACATTTACAGCTACCGACAATTGGACGGCAACCGTAAAGGAAACTACAACTATTAAAGGGAGTGGCGTATCATGGATAAAACTACTCTGTAATGGTGTGGAAACATATAATGGAGGCAAAGGCACTTATACCATGGTCATTTCCTTGGCAGTTAATTACACGGGCAACCCACGTTCTGCAAATATTGAAATTGCAAGTGGAAACGATAAAATTATCATTTCCGTAACGCAGCAAGGCACAACTAAAGACGGCGAAATTCCAGAGCCTTCTAATCCTGCTTTGGTAAGCCGTATTCTTCTTGGAGGAGATATCCCAATTGATTTTATTTATGATGCACAAAACCAACTTTCATCTATTAATTTCGGTTATACTGTAGTCCAACTTACTTATCCTTCTGCCAATACCTTACTCGCCATCTTTGAAGGAGAAGAATGGGTATTTACTTTAAATAATGATGGACATATAATAAAAATGGAATATCCGGGAGGCGGTGGAGTATTATATGAGTATGAAAATGGTTATCTGAAAAAGTCAGAAGGATACATAGATTATGTTTGGGAAAATGGTAATTTAAAATCAGTACAATGGGAGTCTTTTGGCTTTACATTTTCGTACAATACAATTCACTCCAAAGAAACCAATATTGCACCATGGACAACGCCAATGTTGAGTGTTGGCGGTTTTAATGAAGGGTTTTATGCTTATTTTCCTTCTGCATTTTTTGGAAAAAGTTCAAAAAACCTCGTGTCGTCAGCAAACGATATAAACTTTCGCTATGAAACCAATGCTGACGGTTATGTTACAAAAGTATACCAACAAGAGGTTGATGAGCTCGAAGAATATCTAATGTATGAAATTCAGTATAAATAAAATTTATTCATGTAAAAATAAAACAGATGCAAAAAAATCTTCTTAATGAATAATTTAAAAAAACAGAAAATATGAAAACAGAATTTAAAAACTACCGAGAGGCTATTGATTATTTTAATCAATTTAACAATGAAAAAAAGGCATTGTTTTACAAAAAAATGATTAATTCCCCGAAGTTAAAATTTCATGGTCTTGATACTAAAACAATGACGAGTGTGATGAAAAATTACTCTTTAACGGAAGGTCCGTTAGATTATTCCTACGAACTAACTTCGCTGATATTTGCCTCTAATATTGCAAAAATAAATGATGATAAGATATTGATAGCCTACTTATTAGAATTTATAAAACATGTTGATAATTGGGCGCATATTGATGCTATTTTTACTTACGACAAAGTCAAACGCTTGCAATTCGAGGTGCTGTATCCGCTCATTAAGCACACGCGAAATTCCGATTTGGAGTTTGTCAGCCGATTTTACTACGTTGCCTTTATAATGTACAAGATGCGAGTTGAACTGTATGATGATTTTTTGGCGAGCATTAAAGATAGCGAAAAATACTACTCACAGATGGCGATTGCTTGGGTTATATCCGAAATGTTTCCCCAAAGTGATGATAAAATTTTGAGCTATTTGGGTAGTTCTTCGCTGTCTAAAACAACGAAACTCAAAACAATTCAAAAAATAAAAGAAAGCCGAAAGACTACCGAAATGCAACGTGAAAAATTGGAGAGGTTGAGGAGTGAAATTAAGGATAAAAAAGACTTGTTTGAATAAATAAACAATAAATAACGAGCATATTGGCTCAATGGCAGTACTCCCTCGCGGAGACAATATTTGTGTATTTTTGCGGTGCAGTGTGTTGAAAATGTATTAAAAACTCCGCCTGCGACAAGCCGCACGTATTCTGTACAGGAAAACATGGTTGACAGGTATTTGATGAACAGAGATATGTTTGTTATACAGTGTTCGTATTTATACGAATTGATTTTTTTTGTATTTTTGCCGCGATTTAATTTGATATATGGCAAAAGAAAATTTGACAAAAGAACAGGAACAGTTGGCACGTTTTGCTAAAGCATTGGGACATCCTATTCGAGTGGCTATTTTACAGATGTTAGCAAAGCAAACTTGTTGCTACCACGGCGATATGTCTGAAATATTACCTGTTGCCAAAAGCACTTTGTCGCAGCATCTCAGCGAGTTGAAAGAGGCTGGGCTAATTCACGGAAAAATTACTCCGCCCATGGTTTTATATTGTATCAATAAAAAGAATTGGACATTAGCAAAATCGTTATTTGATACGCTATTATCAGAAGAAGTAACCAATAATGATAAATGTTGTTGAAAAAAATATTACCCCAAGTACAATAGCTATTTACATTGTTCGTTATTCTACGAAATACGAATAATAAAAAGAATAATTTTTAAATCAAAGTAAAATGGAAAATCAAAACATTTCAAAACAAGATTGTGGTTGCAGCGACGGTTGCTGTACCCCTCAGAAAAAAAGTAATCCATGGCAAAAATGGATATTTATCGTTATTATCCTTGCAGCAGCGGCAATAATAACGGTAAAGTTAGTTACTAAAGATGATTCGGCACAGGAAAAGTGTTGTGATAAACCCGAAAGTACATCTTGTTGTCCACAATCTAATTCTGATAATAATGAGTGAGTGGATTAATTCGATGTTAAGTGCCGATCAAACAGGAATCATAGCTCTTGTTGCGGTTTTTTTGTTAGGGGTTGTTAGTGTTTTTACTTGCGCTTGCAACTTTGCAGTGATTGGCACTGTGGCAGGATATTCAAGCACTTTGGGGGCAACTGGCAAAACAAAAACAGTTATTTTAAGCAGTTTATTTTTTCTTATAGGAACTGTTGTTGCTATGTCAATACTTGGTTGTGTTATTGGCTTTGCGGGTGAACTTATCAGTGCATCAATGGGAAATTACTGGAAGATTGGCGCAGGAATTATTTTAATTCTTTTCGGCGTATATACACTTGATATTTTGCCGTTTAAAATTCCGGGATTATCTCTTAATTTTCAGAGCAAAAAAAATGGAATAGCAGGAGCCGTTTTATTCGGGTTTATCGTTGGTAGCCTTACTCCTCTTGTAACCTTATGTTGTAACCCTATTTTCCCGATAGTAGCGGCTGCTTCACTTGTAAAGGGCAGTATGCTTTGGGGATTTCTCTTGCTGTTTACTTACGCCTTAGGTTTTGGTGCCACGCTTGCCGCAGGCATGCTCGGCATTGGCTTGGGAATTGGAAAATTATCAAAACTACTCACAAAATTTTCAATAGTTATTAAATATGCAGGTGGAACTACTTTAATTGTTTTAGGTTTTTATTTAATTATAACCATTTAAAAGTTTATGAAACCGCATTTTATCATTAGACAAATTGAAACGCCAGCAGGCAAAATTGAGCAAATATCAACCGTATGGACGAATAAAGATTTGCTTTCAACTATAAAAGTTCGCTGGTCAATCGGTAGAATGGATTATAATGTAATGCCCGGCTTGTATGCTGTAGGCAATCCTGATAAAGATTCGGATGTGTATGTTTCCTGTAATTTCAAATTGAGTTTTGATCTTTTACGACGCGCCTTGCATGGGCTGAATGCCTGGATTTTAATACTCGACACAAAAGGGATCAACGTGTGGTGCGCTGCAGGAAAAGGGACTTTTGGCACAGAAGAACTTGCCTTTAGAATAAAAGAACATCAACTTGATAAAGTGGTAAGTCATAAAAAAATTATAGTTCCACAGTTGGGTGCAACAGGTGTTTCTGCATATAAAATAAAAGAAGAAGCAGGATTTAAAGTAATATACGGACCGGTAAAAGCAGAAGATATTCCCGCATTTGTTGCAAACGGCTATAAAGCAACTCCCGAAATGCGAAAAATTACTTTCAACCTTTGGGAGAGAATGAAACTGATACCGGTTGAATTATTTTATGCGAAATATTATTTGCTATTAATCCCTGCTATTTTCTTTATCTTGTCAGGATTAAATACACAAGGTTTTTCTGCAGATTCTGCGTGGAATAATGGAGGTAGGGCGATTATCAATTTAGGTGTCTCTTATTTGGCAGGCTGCGTGTTAACGCCAATTTTTTTACCCATTATTCCCTTCAAAAGATTTTCATTAAAAGGACTTGTCATGGGTTGGCTTATGGCTATATTGTTGCTATATTTCAATTTTTTAGGTACAAACATTATTGAAATTATTTCATGGTTTCTACTTATTGGAGGAGTTTCATCATTTATGGCTATGAACTTTACAGGAGCATCAACATTTACTTCATTATCAGGCGTACAAAAAGAGATGAAAATATCATTACCCGTACAAATTTTCGGAATGGCATTAGGCTTTATAGGTTGGATTATTACACGATTTATTTAAAAGATTATGACAGGATTAACATATTTAAAAGATGTAGTTACACTGCAATTAAATAATGAAAAATGCAATGGTTGTGCAATATGCACTACTGTCTGTCCTCATGCAGTATTTATGATGAAAGAAAAAAAATCATTCATTCAGCATAAAGATTTTTGTATGGAATGCGGAGCTTGTGCTATGAACTGTCCTACAGGTGCAGTTACAGTGAAGTCGGGTGTTGGCTGTGCTGCAGGCGTTATTAGTGGATGGTTGAGAGGAACAGAACCCACTTGCGATTGTTCAGGTTCGGGTGGGTGTTGTTAATAGAAAAATGAAACTATAAAGCGTGATGAAATACTGCACTTAACATGCAGTTTTTAGCAAAATGATGAGCTTCCCTCGAGAGATAAATATTTGCGTATTTTTGTGCCATTGCTCGCGTTGGAGGTTTTGTGAAAGTCCCATCAATAAAAACAATTAATAACAAATTTTAAAACCTATAAAAATGAAAAAATCAGTAATTATTATTAGTTTGTTCCTTTTAGGAACCATATTTTCCGTAAAAGCACAGGAGATGACCCAAAAAGAAAAAATCAATTACGCAATTGGGGCGATGCTGGGAGAAAAAATTAAAGAAGAGATCCAAAAGTCAGGAATTGATATGAATATCATTGAATCCATTAAAGAAAAACTTAAAGAAAAAATAGATCTTGGATCTATTAAAGAAGGATTGCAAGATATTTTAAAAGGGGAAAGCAAATTAGCAAAAGAAGAGATAATGACAATTTTTGCGGAGCTTGAAAAGGAAATAGACTACTATAAGAAGATCATTGAAACAAATCAAAAAAAGGGAAATGAGGGAAATGAAAATGAAGAAGAAAAACCATCTGAGCCTGTAACTTATTTGACTATTTTGGCAAATAATCATGGTCGTCTTTCCTGGTACTATCTTTTCATCAACGACTATATCCAATCCGAACAATCCGCTCGCCGAGCATTGGAATTAGACAATACTCAAATTTGGGTAAAAACTAATCTTGCCCATGCTTTGCTTTTCCAAAACCGTTTTTCGGAAGCAGAAAAAATATACAAAGAATTATCGCAAATCCTGAGAGACAATAAGCCTTATACACAAGTGCTTTTAGAAGATTTTGAAGCATTGGAAAAAGCAGGCGTTATACCGGAAAAACATAAAGCCGATGTAGAGAAAATAAGGAAAATGTTACGAAAGTAGTCATTTGAGAAGCGGATAGAACATGAAAAGTGTCCTTTATAGTTGAGTTTCATGTGTATGAATTGATTCATCAACTAATAAATCAGAGTCTCACTTTTTTTAATATATTTGCACACTTTTTGAAAAAACAGATTATTTTTGACTATGAGTGATTTAGAAAACAAAAACCTCCAACAATCTGCAGAATATACCGCCGATAATATCCAAGTTTTAGAAGGTCTCGAAGCTGTACGTAAACGCCCTGCCATGTATATTGGGGATGTGGGCGACAGAGGATTACACCACTTGGTGTATGAAGTAGTGGATAACTCTATTGATGAGGCACTTGCCGGACATTGCGACCATATTTTGGTTACCATTCATAAGGATAATTCCATTTCCGTATTGGACAATGGGCGTGGGATTCCCACAGATTATCACGAAAAAGAAAAGCGCTCTGCGTTGGAAGTGGTGCTTACCGTACTGCATGCTGGCGGGAAGTTTGACAAAGATTCTTATAAGGTTTCGGGCGGTTTGCACGGTGTGGGCGTCTCGTGTGTAAATGCACTTTCCACACATTTACGTGCAGAAGTGTTTCGCAACGGCATTCATTATATGCAAGAGTTTCACTGTGGAAAACCTGCATATTCCGTAAAAGAAATGGGTAAAACCGATCAACGCGGAACGTTGGTTTGGTTTAAACCCGATGATTCCATTTTTATTGCTACCGAATACAAATACAGCACATTAGCCACACGTTTAAAAGAGTTGGCGTTTTTAAATAAAGGAATTACCCTCGAAATTATTGACGAGCGTGAAGTAAAAGAAAATGGCGAATTTCTCAAAGATCGTTATTATTCGGAAGAAGGATTGAAAGATTTCATCAATTATTTGGATGGCGGACGCGAAAAGATTATGGAACATCCCATTTATATGGAGGGTGAAAAAGATAACGTTCCGGTGGAAATCGTAATGCAATACAATACTTCGTTTTCAGAGAATATACACTCTTATGTGAACAATATCAATACGATAGAAGGAGGTACGCATCTTGCCGGTTTTCGTCGTGCATTAACCAGAACGTTGAAAAAATATGCCGATGAAAGTAAGATGTTGGAAAAATTGGAAAAACAAAAAATAGAGATTTCCGGCGATGATTTTCGTGAAGGCTTAACGGCGATTATTTCTGTAAAAGTAGCAGAACCGCAATTTGAGGGGCAAACCAAAACCAAGCTGGGAAATAACGAAGTTTCCGGCATCGTGGATCAAATGGTGGGCGAAATGTTGCGCAACTATTTGGAAGAGAATCCGAAAGATGCCAAAGAAATTGTAAATAAAGTAATTTTGGCAGCTACGGCGCGCCATGCTGCTCGCAAAGCCCGCGAGTTGGTACAACGCAAAAATGTATTCACTGGCGGTGGCCTTCCCGGAAAACTCTGGGATTGCTCCTCTAAAAAATCAGAAGAATGTGAGCTGTACTTAGTTGAGGGTGATTCCGCAGGCGGTACTGCCAAACAAGGTCGCGACAGCAAATTCCAGGCGATTCTTCCTTTGCGCGGTAAAATTTTGAACGTGGAAAAAGCAATGCCTCATAAAATTTTCGACAGCGAAGAGATTAAAAACATCTTCACGGCATTGGGTGTAAGCATTGGCACTGAAGAAGATAGCAAAGCCTTGAATTTGGAAAAATTACGCTATGGAAAAATCATCATCATGACCGATGCTGACGTAGACGGAAGCCACATTGCCACGTTAATTCTTACATTTTTCTTCCGTCACATGAAAGAACTCATTGAATTTGGACATGTGTACATTGCTACACCGCCGCTCTATTTAATTAAAAAAGGAAAACAGGAGCGCTATGTGTGGTCGGACAAAGAACGCGAAGCCGTAATTGCAGAGCTTACAAATAACGGAACCAGCACCGGCGGTATGCACGTGCAACGCTACAAAGGTTTGGGAGAGATGAACGAAACACAGCTTTGGGAAACTACGATGAATCCTGAAACCAGAACTTTACGTCAGATAACTATTGAAAATTTGTCGGAAGCCGATCGTGTATTTGCTATGTTGATGGGAGATGAAGTGCCCCCGCGCCGCGAATTTATTGAACAAAATGCGCATTATGCCAAAATAGATATTTAATTATGGAAGATTTTGATCCTTCAACACCCATCATTGTATTAAAAAACATTGACATTCATCAAAAGAAATTGATGATTTTGCATGATGTTACACTCACTATCCATAAAGGAGAATTTGTGTATTTGATTGGAAAAACGGGCACAGGAAAATCTTCCATCCTCAAACTTTTAATTGCCGACGAAAAGGCACACGGTGTACACGCTGAAATTGTGGATTTTAACTTGAAGAAAATAAAAACAAAACAGATTCCATTTTTGCGTCGAAAATTGGGAGTTATTTTTCAAGATTATCAGCTTTTAATCGAAAAAACGGTTTTTGAAAATTTAGATAGTGCACTCAAGGCGCTTGGATGGAAATCAAAAGACGGACGTCATGAAAAAGTAATGAAGGTATTAGATATGGTGGGATTGAGCACTAAGCATTTTAAATATCCGCACCAACTTTCTGGAGGTGAGCAACAACGGGTTTGTATTGCACGCGCCCTGCTTAACGATCCGGAACTTTTAATTGCCGACGAACCGACCGGAAACTTAGACCCTATTACTTCCGAAGAAATTTTTCAAATATTTCATGATATTAACAAAAAAGGAACCACGGTTTTAATTGCTACCCACGACTTTTTGATGATTGACAAATTCCCTTCACGTTCGTTGCTTATTGAAGATGGTAAAATTTTAGATTCAGGCTTATGATTTCGGTACTTATTCCCATATATAATTTTAATGTAGCTAAATTAGTGAAGGACTTGCATGCGCAACTTACATACGCCAATGTAATATTTGAAATTATTTTAGGCGATGATGCTTCAACTCAACCTTATAACAATGAGAAATTGACAGACTTACCAGGGGTAACTTATTTTTCATTGCCGGAAAATATTGGAAGAGCAAAAATGAGAAACCTGTTGGTTGAAAAAGCAAATTATCCTTTTTTATTATTTATGGATTGCGATGCCGCAGTGTCATCCGATTTATACATAAGTAATTACATAGTAGAGATATCCAGAAATTCGGCTCCGGTTTGCATCATTGGCGGTGTGGCGTACCGTCCGCAAAAACCGAACCCAAAATATTATTTACGTTGGTATTACGGTAAAAAACGAGAAGCTACGGATGCAGATATTCGAAACCAAAAACCATACAAATCGTTCACTTCTTTTAATGCGGTATTCTCAAAATCAATATTTGATCTTGTAAAATTTGATGAATCGTTTTCTACGTATGGCAATGAAGATACTTTTTTTGGAGATCAATTAAGAAAAACAAAAATTCCTGTTATTCACATAAATAATCCGCTTTATCATGATGGATTGGATACCAATGAAGATTATTTAAAGAAAGTGGAAACCTCCGTTGATAATCTAATTTCATTGTTAAATTCAAAAAAAATAGATTCCAATTTTGTGAATGAAAACAGATTGTTGGCTACTTACTTTAAATGCAATATGTTAAAAGCGACTCCATTACTTAAACAGTTTTACAAGATATTTCTTCCAAAAATTAAACAAAAAGTCTTAAAAACGCCCTCTATCTTTTGGTTAGACGTTTATAAATTGGGCTATTTAGTGCAAAACAGGTAAATGAAACGCATTATCCTTTCGGTTACCAACGATCTATTCAGCGACCAACGCGTGGATAAAGTTTGCAATACGCTTACAACGATGGGTTTTCACGTTACGCTTGTTGGAAGACGTTATAAAAATTCTCCAAAGCTACCTCCCCGAAATTATCAAACTCAACGACTTCACCTGTTTTTTACAACCGGACCGCTTTTTTACGCCGAATTTAATTTGCGATTATTTTTCTATCTATTGTTTAAAAAGGTTGACATCTTAGTAGCTAATGATTTAGATACACTGTTACCCAACGTATTAATAAAAAAGATTAGAAACAAAAAATTGGTATACGACGCACACGAATATTTCTGTGGCATCTTAGAAATTCAACATCGTCCACGCATAAAAAAAACATGGCAACGCATTGAAAGATATTGCTTCCCAAAAACAGACGCGGTCATTACGGTAAGTCATTCCATTGCAGATAAATACAAAGAAGAATACGGAAAAGAAGTAGCAGTGGTGAGGAATATTCCGGTATTGGGTACGGTAGGCGGTGAATGGCATAAGGTGAAAGGTAACGTAGGGGCGCAAAATTTTGCGCCCAAAACCGAAAAACCTGTTATTATTCTGCAAGGCAACGCCATCCATAAAGATAGAGGCGGCGAAGAAATTATTGAAGCGATGCCTTTTATTCACAATGCCACTTTATTAGTTGTAGGGCAAGGAGATATGATTCCTTACATGAAAGAGCGGGTAAAAGAATTAGATTTACAGGAAAGAGTTATTTTTACAGGAAGAGTTACACCTGAAATACTTAAAACTTACACCGCCTCTGCCGATTTGGGCATTGCATTTGATAAAAACGTAAGTCCTAATCATTACTACAGTTTACCCAACAAACTTTTTGAATATATTCATGCCGGAGTGCCTGTAATTTCAAGCGATTTGCCGGAACGAAAACGAATTATTGAGCAATACGAAGTGGGAGTAGTACTCTCTGATTTAGCTCCACAAACCGTAGCCGATGCTATTAATTCTATTCTAAAAAATGAGGAATTGTTTATTCGGTTAAAAGAGAATTGCAAGATGGCGACTCAAGAACTTAATTGGGAGAATGAGGAGGAGGTAATTCGAAGAATTTATTCGGATTATTTCGTCGAAATTAAGCCTTAGTTATAACAATTGTAAAATGTAACAAAACATTAACACCTTAAAAGAAAATTGCCCCATTTTTTTCTTATATTTGCGCCACAAAAAAGCAAATTCAAAGATTATTATAAATACCTTAATTTTATAAAGTTATGGCAGAAAAAAAATTCTTATCCTGCGATGGAAATTACGCAGCAGCCCATGTGGCTTACATGTTTAGCGAAATAGCCGCTATTTATCCTATTACCCCCAGCTCCACCATGGCAGAATATGTGGACGAATGGTCAGCTTACGGGCAAAAAAATATTTTCGGAGAACCCGTAAAAGTAGTAGAAATGCAATCGGAAGCCGGTGCTGCCGGCGCTGTACACGGTTCTTTGCAAGCCGGTGCGTTAACCACTACTTTCACCGCTTCCCAAGGATTATTGTTGATGATCCCGAATATGTATAAAATTGCCGGTGAATTACTTCCGGGCGTATTCCACGTTTCGGCGCGCTCTTTGGCAGCACAGGCATTGTCTATTTTCGGCGACCATTCCGACGTAATGAGTACCCGCCAAACCGGTTTTGCCATGTTGGCAACCGGATCCGTACAAGAAATTATGGACATTGCGCCGGTAGCGCATCTTGCCGCTATTAAAGCGCGTATGCCGTTCTTGCATTTCTTTGACGGTTTCAGAACTTCTCACGAAATGCAAAAAGTAGAAGCCGCCGATCAGGAAAAAATGAAAAAATTGATTGATCACAAAGCATTACAAAACTTCAGAGATAATGCTTTAAATCCGGAACATCCCGTAACGCGCGGTACCGCTCAAAATCCGGACATCTATTTCCAAACACGTGAGTTACAAAATAAATACCACGAGGTACTTCCCGACATTGTAAATGAATACATGGAAGAAATGAGCAAAATAACGGGTAGAAAATATGCTCCGTTTACTTATTACGGTGCTGCCGATGCTACCGATGTGGTGATTGCTATGGGCTCTATTACAAGCACTTTGAAGACCGTTGTGGACAAATTAAACGCTGAAGGTAAAAAAACAGGTTTGATTTCAGTGCATTTATACAGACCATTTTCTGCAAAATATTTATTCAACGTATTGCCGAAAACTACCCGCAAAATCTGTGTTTTGGACAGAACGAAAGAGGCGGGCGCCAACGGAGATCCTTTGTATTTGGATGTTGTGGAAGTATTCTATCAAATTCCATGCAATGAAAAACCGCTTATTATCGGCGGACGCTACGGATTGTCATCAAAAGATACTACTCCTGCAATGATGGTATCTGTTTTCAATAATTTAGCATCAGATAAACCTAAAAATCAATTCACTGTGGGTATTGTAGACGATGTTACGCACAAATCATTACCATTACTACCTGAAATTTCAGTATTACCGAAAGGCACTTACGAAGCTAAGTTTTATGGTTTGGGTGCAGACGGCACGGTAGGTGCGAACAAAAACTCTATCACCATTATTGGAGATAACACCGATAAATACTCGCAGGCTTATTTTGCTTACGACTCTAAAAAATCAGGTGGTTTTACCTGCTCGCACTTGCGCTTCGGAGATGAGCCTATTTTGGCGCCATATTTGGTGGGAACTCCTGACTTTGTTGCCGTTCACGTTCCTTCTTATTTAGAAAAATACGATACGTTAAAAGGTTTGAAAAAAGGCGGCACGTTATTATACAATTCATTATGGGACGCAGAGGAAACCAAAAAACGTTTACCCGATTACGTAAAAAAATATTTGGCTGAAAACAATATCAGTATGTACATTATTGATGCTACGGATTTGGCTGAAAAAATAGGTTTAGGTAATAGAACCAACACCATTTTACAATCGGCATTTTTCAAAATTTCTGAAGTAATTCCCTATGAATTAGCGGTTAAAGAAATGAAAAAAGCAATTGATAAATCTTACGGAGCCAAAGGAGAAGATGTTGTAGCAATGAATTACGCTGCTGTAGATGCAGGCGCTGCTGTAACGAAAGTAGAAATTCCGGCAGAATGGGCAAAAATAGAAGTGAAAAAAGCGCCTGATACCCGTAATATTCCTGAGTTTATCAAAAATATTGTAGAGCCGATGACTGCACAAAAAGGGGACAATCTTCCGGTGAGCGCCTTCTTGGGCTACGAAGACGGAACTTTTCCAGCAGGAACCACCGCTTACGAAAAACGCGGCATTGCTGTTCATGTTCCCGCTTGGATTCCTGAAAACTGTATCCAGTGTAATCAATGTGCGTTCGTGTGTCCGCACGCTACCATTCGCCCTTATTTACTAAATAAAGAAGAATTGGCAGGATGTCCCGGCAATCCGGCAACCTTGGTAGCAATTGGTAAAGAGTTTGAAGGTTTACAGTTCCGTATGCAAGTGTCTCCATTGGATTGTGCGGGTTGCGGTAACTGCGCCGATGTTTGTCCGGCTAAAATCAAAGCGTTGGAGATGGAACTTTTGGAAACGCAAATGGAAGAACAAGCGCGCTTCGATTACATGGAAGCTCACGTTTCTTACAAAGACAACTTGATTAACAAAGGAACTAATGTGAAAAATTCACAATTTGCACAACCTTTATTTGAGTTCTCGGGCGCTTGTACAGGTTGCGGTGAAACACCTTATATTAAAACCATTACTCAATTATTTGGCGAACAGATGTTGGTTGCCAACGCCACAGGATGTTCTTCTATCTATGGCGGTTCAGCTCCTGCAACACCGTATTGCAAACACAAAAAATCAGGCTTCGGACCGGCTTGGGCAAACTCTCTATTTGAAGACAATGCCGAATACGGCTTTGGTATGGCGCTCGCTACCGGGCAAATGCGCAATAGAATTGAGCGTCTTATGAAAGAAGCTATCGAAACATGCGATAACTGTAGCGGTGAGTTAAAAAAGTTATTCCAAGAATGGATTGATAATAAAAACAGTACAATTGAAACACAGCGCATTGCCAACCAAATTATTCCTTTAGCAGAAAAATCTAATTGTACTTACTGCAAACAGATTATGGATTTGAAACAATATTTGGTGAAAAAATCGCAATGGATCTTTGGTGGCGACGGTTGGGCGTACGACATCGGTTTCGGTGGTTTGGATCACGTGATTGCATCCGGCGAAGATGTAAATATCTTGGTGATGGACACCGAAGTTTACTCCAACACCGGTGGTCAGTCTTCTAAAGCTACACCGGCAGGTGCAGTGGCTAAATTTGCTACATCAGGTAAAAAAATCCGTAAAAAAGATCTTGGCGTAATTGCTGCTTCTTACGGATATGTTTATGTAGCACAAGTAGCTATGGGCGCATCGCAAGCACAGTGGTTTAAAGCGTTGAAAGAAGCTGAAGCCTACAACGGACCTTCTATCATCATTGCATACGCACCTTGTATTGCCCACGGACTAAAATTAGGTATGGGCAAAACGCAATTTGAGCAAAAGTTGGCGGTAGATTGCGGTTATTGGCACTTATGGAGATACAACCCTGAATTAGAAGCCAAGGGCGAAAATCCATTCATACTCGACAGCAAAGAACCCGATTGGAGCAAATTCCAGGATTTCTTAAAATCGGAAGTACGTTATGCCTCATTAATCGGTACTTTCCCCGAAGAGGCGAAAGAATTGTTCAAAGCCTGTGAAGATAATGCTAAATGGCGTTATGAGCAATATAAGAGAATGGCAAGGAAGTAATAGTCTTGAACCGAGATTCCAACAAGATTCGGAAGATTAATAAGATTAGTATTAACAAAAAAATTAGCAGGATTTTTATCCTGCTAATTTTTTTTAATCTTGTTAAAATCGTGGTTCAGAATAGTTTTTATTGATAAAACAATTTTACTACCTGTTCGGAATACGTTTTGGAAACCGGCAAATCAGGCAAATTCAGATAATCCAAATCTAAAAAAATACCCTCTTTATCTTTGCGTAATACTTTTACCTTGTTAATATTCACAATATAAGAACGATGACATCTTACCAAAGGATAATCTGCATAGTTATCTTCAATACTTTTTAGACTTCTTCTAAGTAAAAAACGGGCAACTTTTCCTTTGTTTTCATAATAAATATTCACGTAGTTATCAGATGATTCAATGTAGTAAAGATTGTTAAATTTTATGGATAAACGTAATGTCCCTTTATCATCATTAAAATGGATCAGATTAAATTTGTCGGGCTGAATAGCAAAATAGTTTTCTTCATCAATATATTTCGACATTTGCACCATCCGTGCCAAGTGTAACTTTTTGTCTTGCAATGATAAATATAGCCATGAAACCGTATAAGGCAAAAAGAGAATCAGTGAAATATAGAGCATGGCTTGTGGCGCAATGTCAAAGAAATCGCGAGGATCGTTCAGTCTTATTTTAACCGCTAAAGCATACAAAACAGACATGATGAGAATCTCTCCAAAAATCCAAACGGAATAAGCCAAATAAGTTAATCTAATTTTATTTTTTAAAAGATACATCACCAACCTGCTTAGACTTAATATTGTAATTCCGCATAAAACGATAATTAATGTCGTAATGAAATATTGTGTAGGCGTAAGACTCTCTTTTTCCCAAAACTCAAAAAAATGCGCATCATCGAATGGTTTATAAATATTTAAAAACAATATCGAAAAGAAAAAAACAAAAACCAACAACAGAATAATATTCTTTTTGCTCACTAAAAAAACCGGAATGAGTCGTTGCATATTTTTGTTATTTTCGTAGCCCCGCCGGGAATCGAACCCGAATTTAAAGTTTAGGAAACTTTCGTTCTATCCGTTGAACTACAGAGCCTTTTTTTAAAAAGGCGCAAAAGTAATATTTATTCTGATAAATCAATTATATGTAACATATCTTAAACTTATAATAACTTATCAGTTCATGATCACAATTTTTTCAGTTTTGTTGTCTGATCTTATTAAATATACTCCTGTAGGCAGGTCGAGACTGAGGGTAATTGTAGATGTTCCCGGAGGATTTTTATAGCTTACACAAAGTCCAAACTGGTTATAGACGTATATGGGGCTATCAGGCACCAAGCCTTCTACCACAAACGATGCTCCTGCTGCCACGGGGTTAGGATAGATAAACAGTTTATCTGTTTTGGGTGCGGGGAAGAAATCATAATAGTCTATTATTTTTTTTGTAGAATAGAGTATCCTTCCTTCCTCTGTGATTAGCTGGAACATGTAATATGTTGGCGCCGGCTCCAGGAAGTCTGTTTTATTGGGTCCTGCCGAGTAGCTGAACTCATTGATTGTGTGTGTATTTTTTTCTTCCTTTCCGTTTTTGAACCATTTACACCCGGTTACTCCATATCCTTCTTCGTCCAACAGGTTCAGGTTGAGCATGAATGTGTTCTCCCACAGTGTAGCGGCATAGGTATCGAAATCCAATG
>Ga0209737_10000046_pt1 | contig 103580 bp, 83 predicted proteins | sample TergutCu122P3_FD_187284 | JGI IMG/M metagenome (GOLD analysis project Ga0209737, IMG submission 187284) | Cubitermes ugandensis P3 segment gut microbial communities from Kakamega Forest, Kenya - Cu122 P3 (SPAdes) (version 2) | ecosystem: Host-associated > Arthropoda: Insects > Digestive system...
TGCCAAAAATAAACCAATCGGTCTATATGAGAGCAAAAAAAATTACTCGCTTATTTCTTTAATTATTTCAAGTACCCGTTCCAGAGAATTATCAAAATATTTCTTGTCGTCGAGGAGTTTCGACATCAAAAAACTGCCCTCAATCAGTGAAAAAATAATTTTCGTTACTTTTTCCGGATTTGTATCTTTTTTTATCTCGCCTTGTGCAATTCCTTCTTCAATCACAGCTATAAATCCTTTTTCTACCTGTAAAGTAACATCTTGCGCCATTTTTTTGAGTAGCGGATGCGTATCGTCGGCTTCCGCTGCCGTGTTGATAATCGGACATCCGCCTATCGAAACCGTATTTTCATATCCCTCTCCAAATTCCACTATCAACTTATGAAGTTTTGCAAGAGGAGTAAGTTTGCTTCCCAAAGTTCCCAAAGAAAAGCCGTAAGCGCTCATCGACAAATTATATTTGAATGCCTCGCCTGCTATTTCGGTCTTGTTTTTAAAATTACCGTAAATGCACCCTTTGCTCAATCCTGTGGCATCAATAATGTCGGAAAGCGAAGTGCCAACATAGCCTTTTTTGTTAAAAATGGGAGCAGCTTTTTCGATAATGAATTGCCTTGTTTTTTCGGATTTACTGTATGTCGTTTTTTCTTTCATGTAGCAAAAATAAACCAATTGGTTTTATTTGCCAAGTAAAAAGAATAATTTATTCTGCTCTATTATCGCACCGCACAACAATATCACTTGGTTTTATCTTTTTATCAATTCGCCATCGACTGAAAAATAAATTGCATTTCGACTATCAACAGTAATTATAGCCTTGCAAGCTCCAAAAGCATTGTAGCCAATTTTTTTTACACTTGCCGGAATGCTAACCAAAGATAGTTTGGAACATCCCCAAAAAGCGTAACCATCAATATCGGTAACACCTTCGGGAATAGTAATCGAAGTAAGTCCGCTATCTCCAAAAGCATTATTCCCAATACGTGTAACACTACGTGGAAGCGCAATTGAATCAAGAGATGTACAACCAGAAAATACATCATTCCAAATAATTGTTACTCCTTCGGGAATGATAATTGAAGTAAGATTGTTGCAGCCAGAAAAAGCAAATGCTCCAATATTTGTTACTCCTTGTGGAATAGAAATCGAAGAAAGTCCGCTACAATTGTGAAATGCGTAGTCTACAATGCTTGTTACACCTTCGGGAATAACATACGCTCCTGTTTTTGTGCGAGGAAAGTGAATGAGCGATGTTTTATTTTTGTTGAACAACACGCCGTTTTCCGAAGAATAGTGTTCGTTGCCGCTTTCTACGGTAATTGCCGCAAGCGACAAACATTCGGAAAAAGCACTCGAAGCAATTTGCGTTACATTTGCCGGAATGGTAATCGCGGCAAGGTCGTAGCATTTATAAAAAGCATTTTTTCCAATTGTTTTCACAGTTTGGGGAATTGTAACCGCCGTAAGTTCATTGCACAATTTGAAAGCATCTTCACCAATGCTTGTAACAGTGTAGGTTTGACCGCCATACTGCACCGTACTTGGAATCACAATATTCCCAATATACCGGAAACCGCTGTAACCATACGTTACCTCAGCACCCTTGCTCGAAAAGTTGTAGTAAATACCTTTTACGCATGGCGCAACTGTAAATTGCCAATGAGAGTGATTTTTATACGCGTAATCCTCATCGTGGTCGTGTCCTCTTTGAGCGTAGGCGATTGTTGATACACAAAGTAGTGTAAAGAGTAGTGTTTTTTTCATGTGAATTTGGATAAAGTTTATTGTTTTGTTCTATCCAAATTTCGTGCCGTGTTGTTCTATTTAAATTGAAAAAGTGCAACATTTGTTACAGTAGTAATGAAAAACATTAATTATTTTTGCAAAAAATAATCGTGTGATATTGTTGAGGAACAAATGAAAATGAAAGTAAATAAATCGACAATTCCGTCAGGTAGTCTAACCAAAAATTATCTGCCGACAGACTATTCAGATGTGTACGCCTGTGTAACAGATAGCGGAAAAGAGATGAGTCCTGACGACATTATGGTCAGTTTTTGGACAGACTTTCCCCGATGGATAAATACACTTTTCAAACTGCGTAATTTTCTTGTAAAACTTGTCGGACTGAAAGGTGCTGAAAACGACAATGTGAAAGAATTAGAGGAATGTATTCGCACAGGTAAAACATACGATTTTGTGTCTGTTCCTGCAAAGAGTGCTAATGAAACTGTTTTGTTGTTGTCTGACCGGCATTTGGACGCTTATCTATCCGTCTATATCGAACACCAAACTATTTCGGTAATTACATTAGTGAAATTCAAGAACAAACTTGGTCGTGCTTATTTTTTCGTTATCCGCCCTTTTCACGGTCTTATTGCAAAATCTTTACTCAAGCGGGCTGTTAAAAGAAATTGTTTTGTATTTTTGTCTCATAATTATATAAACTATGATACAAAAAGTACGGGTGCGTTTTGCGCCAAGCCCCACGGGAGCTTTACATATAGGCGGCGTGCGCACCGCATTGTTCAATTTTTTATTTGCCCGCAAGCATGGCGGCGATTTTTTGCTGCGCATTGAAGATACCGACCAAACACGATTTGTGCGCAATGCCGAAAATTATATTGTAGAATCGCTTGCATGGTGCGGACTTACGATTGACGAAGGAATTGGCGCAAAAACCGAAGGTGCATTTGGACCTTACCGCCAAAGCGAACGCAAGGAAATGTACAAAGAATATGCTTACCGTTTGATAGATTCGGGCAACGCATATTTTGCATTTGACACTGCCGAAGAACTTGCAGCACTACGCACACAAGGCGAAGAAGCAAAACAGCCTTTTGTGTATAACTATCAATCACGCAAGAGTTTAGTTAACTCTTTGACACTTTCGGCGGAAGAAGTTGAAAAACGATTGGCAGCAAACGAGGCGTTTGTAATTCGTTTCAAAATGCCCGAAAATTTTGATGTGGAATTGCACGATTTAATTCGCGGCGAAGTTCACTATAATACTAATGAATTAGACGACAAGGTTTTATATAAGTCTGACGGCATGCCAACTTATCATTTGGCAAATGTGGTTGACGATTACTTAATGAAAATTACACACGTAATTCGTGGCGAAGAATGGCTTTCGAGTATGCCTTTGCACGTATTATTATATAAAGCCTTTGGCTGGAATGCCGAAATGCCCGAATTTGCGCATTTGCCGCTAATTTTAAAACCGCAAGGGCAAGGAAAATTAAGCAAACGCGATGGCGATAAATTCGGTTTTCCGGTATTTCCGCTCAATTGGACGGGCGACGAAGGCGAAACCGCCAACGGTTACCGTGAATGGGGATTTTTGCCCGAAGCCTTTGTGAATATGTTGGCTCTTTTGGGCTGGAATCCCGGCACAGAACAGGAAATTTTTACAATGGACGAATTAATTCAGGCATTTTCACTCGAACGAGTGGGAAAATCAGGCGCAAAATTCGACTTAGAAAAAACAAAATGGTTCAATCAACAATGGTTGCACAAAACCTCATCGAAAGAATTGGCACCGTTTTTATTGCCGTTGGTTGAACAAAACGCTTGCGCGGCAACGCTCGAATACTGCGAAAAAGTGTGCGACCTTGTAAAAGAACGAGCCGTGTTGCTCCCCGATTTGTGGACAGTTTCGGAATATTTTTTCAAAGCCCCCGAAAGTTACGATGAAAAAATCGTAAAAAAACGGTGGACTGCCGAAGTGCCCGGATTATTAGAAAAATTATGCTCATTATTTGAAAATGCTCAAAATTTCACATCGGTGGCGTTAGAAGAAGAAGTGAAAAATTTCATTCAAACAAACTCGCTCAATATGGGACAGATTTTCAATTGTTTACGTTTGGCATTGGTTGGCAGCGGCACGGGAGCGCATTTGTTCGATATTGTGGAAATGATTGGGAGAGATGAAACAGTTAAACGTATACGCATGGCAATTGCCACAATAATTATTTAATAACCTAATAATATTACGGTGCTATGCACCTTACAAAAAATGGACATTAATAACTACAAATATTATGGCACTCTGTGCCTTGCAATACATTAGCTGCGTAGCAGTATAATATTTGTAGTTTACAATGAAATTCAATAAAACAAAAGGTGCATAGCACCGTAATATCAAACTTGTAACTATGGAAAAACATCAATACGAAGAACATTTGGTTCAATTGGCAAACAACGGCAAATACGACGAATTGCTTGCCCTTGCCAAAAAATTGGTAGAAGAACACCCTGTGTGGCACATTGCGTGGCACTATTTGGCGGTTGCTCACGGTTTACGTGGCAATCACGAAAAGGCAATTTCGTATTTTATTAAAGTACTTGAAATCAAACATCAGTCAACCAAAGCCTTGTATGGTTTGAGTGTTTCGTTTCATGCTCTTAAAATGTATAACGAGGCGATTTCGTGTCTGCTTAAACATCAGGAAATCAACGGGAAAGAATACAAAATTTCGTATGGTTTGGGATTAAATTATATTGAAATTGATGAAATAGAAAAAGCAATAGATGCTTTGTCGCAAGCATTGGAATTGAACCCCGAAAGCGAGGAAACGCTCTGTTGTTTAGCCGATTGCTACCGTTTGTGCGGAAAATACCCCAACGCAATTTCATTGTACGAACGTTCTCACACAATTAACCGCTGCAACGCAAGCGTAACGCACAATATTGCAGTGTGTTACAAACGTTTGAACGATATAGAAAACGCAATAGAATATTACAAAAAATCGTTGGAAATAAATCCTGCGTTTATTCGTTCGGTGCGTAATATGGCGGAAATTTATATGGAAATTGGGCAAGAAAAAGAGGCGAAAAAACTTGTAGTACAAGCATTTGCCGAACAACCCGAATCCACTGAAATCCAAGAATTATTTGATAAATTGAATAATTTATAAACTTATAGACTTGCAAACTTTTTAACTTTTAGCAATGCAAACAATCTTAGAAATCCTAAAACTAACCATTCCGGGTGTAATCGTATTTTTTACGGCATTTTACCTAATTAAAATGTTTATGAAAAACGAAAGCGACAAACGTAGCGATGAACTACGAGCGCACAATCAAAAAATTACAACACCTATAAAAGTGCAGGCTTACGAGCGTTTGGTGCTTTTTTTGGAACGCATTAATCCCGAATCGCTATTGTTGCGCACCCAAACGCCTGCAATGCAAGCCGGACAATTGCACAACGACCTGCTTGTAACCGTGCGAGCCGAATTTGAACATAATCTTTCGCAGCAAATTTACGTTTCGCCACAGTGTTGGCTTGCCGTAAAACGTGCAAAAGAAACGCTCATTACAATTATTAACGAGGAGGCGACAAAAATAGCGGCAAGTGCACCGGCACACACATTGAGCACCGCAATTCTTACTCGTATGGTAACGCAGAAAAATCCGATATCGATAGCTATTGATGCTTTGAAAATTGAGGCGCAGGGGTTTATATAAAAGCCCCCTAAATCCCCCTCAGGGGGACTTGCCGAAGCGCAGAAAACAGCTAAACAAATAAACTCAACGGGGGGACAAATTGGACAAGAGAATGTTAAAGAAATTTCAATTTATACAAGGGTAGGTACAATTTGTACCCACCCTTGAAATGATTACTCTTTATGAAAAAAACAATAACAAAATAACACGTATTTTCCTTCTCCTCCCCTTGAGGGGGAGGTCGGGAGGGGGCTTTCTATGAACATCTCCGAATTCATACAACTTTTTCGTCAGCACCCCGTTTTTACAGCGGCGGCGCAAGAATTGCGCAGTACAAACGATGCTAAAATTTGTATAAAAACCCTCTGCGGCTCCCTGCCAAGTTTTTTTGTGCAACACCTCTTTTCACAGGCAAAACAACACATTATATTCCTTGCTCCCGATACCGACGATGCCGCTTATTTATACGGCGATATTACGAGTTTGTGCGGCGCAAAAAACGCTTTGTTTTTTCCATCTTCTTATAAACGTTCGCTGTTATACAACCAACCCGACCGGAGCAATGTGCTGGTGCGTACCGAAGTGCTCGAAAAATTAGTTGACGATAAAAAGAAATATATCATAGTAACCTCGCCCGAAGCAATTGTGGAACAGGTAATTACCAAAGAATTGCTACAACAAAAAATTCATTTTCTATCGGTTGGCGAGCAGGTTGATACAAGTTTTATCAACGAACTTTTGTACGAATTTGGTTTTGAACGGGTGGATTTCGTAACCGAGCCCGGGCAGTTTTCGGTGCGGGGCAGCATTATTGATATTTTTTCGTTTTCAAATGATGTGCCCTATCGGGTGGATTTTTTCGGCAACGAAGTTGATAGCATTCGCACGTTTGATTGCGATGACCAACGCTCGATAGAAACGGTTGAAAATTTCGCCATTATTCCCAATATTCAAAGTAAGGAACATATTACGCACTACACTTCGTTTTTGGAATATTTTAGCGATTACGTTTTGTGCGTGAACGATATTTCGCTCTGCGCCAAAACCTTACAAACTTTGTGCGAACAGGCATTGAAAAATCCGGCTTCTGCCGAAATTACCGAACAATCCTTGCTTTCTATCGACAATTTTTTAGCGCAAATTGCACAAAAACAAGTGTGTGAATTTTCTTCGCAGCCATATTTTGAAACCGCACAATTATTTGAAAGTAATTCAACGCCGCAGCCGGCAATCAATAAAAATTTCGAGCTTTTTGGTAAGCAATTAGTTGAAAATCAAGCTCGTGATTACAGCAATTACTTCGTTACCCAAAGTACGACACAGTATGATAGAATACGGGTAATTTTCGATGAAATCAATCCGCAAGTACGCTTAACGCCGCTTGTAACCTCCATTCATAAAGGGTTTATAGACCACGACAGCAAACTTTGTTGCTACACCGACCACGAAATTTTTGAGCGCTATCATTCGCAAATTGTACGCAAAAAAGTGATTTCAAAAGATAGTTTTAGCATACAAGACATAAAAAATCTTTCGCCCGGCGATTTTGTGGTACACATTGACCATGGAATCGGAAAATTTGCCGGTTTGGAACGTTTGGAAGTCAACGGAAATTTGCAGGAAACGGTAAAACTTGTGTACAAAGATGGCGATGTGGTATATGTGGGCATTCACAATTTGCACAAAATATCGAAATACAAAGGTAAGGACGGCACGCCGCCAACGGTGCACAAATTGGGCTCTTCGGTGTGGCAAAATACCAAACAAAAAACCAAAAACAAGGTAAAAGATATTGCCAAAGAATTGATTGCTTTGTACGCCGAACGCAAATCAAAAGAGGGTTTCCGCTTTTCGCCCGATACCTATATGCAGCAGGAATTGGAGGCGTCGTTCTTTTTTGAAGACACGCCCGACCAAAGCACGGCAACGCAAAAAGTGAAACATGCTATGGAAGCTCCCTATCCAATGGATATGCTGATATGCGGCGATGTTGGTTTCGGTAAAACCGAAGTGGCAATTCGAGCGGCTTTCAAAGCCGTGTGCGATGGCAAGCAGGTTGCAGTTTTAGTGCCAACCACTATTTTGGCTATGCAACATTACAAAACGTTTTCCTCTCGTTTGCAAGAATTGCCTTGCACGGTTGATTATATTTGCCGTTTGCGCAGTACAAAACAACAAAAAGAAAGTCTTGTAAATTTAAAACAAGGTAAAACCGATATTCTTATAGGCACACACCGTTTGATAGGTAAAGATGTGTTGTTCAAAGATTTAGGATTGTTAATTATCGACGAAGAACAAAAATTCGGCGTGGGCATGAAAGAAAAACTCAAACGTATGAAAGTGAATGTCGATACACTTACGCTTACCGCTACGCCTATTCCCCGCACGCTGCAATTTTCGCTTATGGGCGCTCGTGATTTGGCAATTATCAATACGCCGCCGCCAAACCGCCACCCGATTTTAACCGAAGTTCACACATTTAACGGCGATATTATTCAAGAGGCTGTTTTATATGAAGTTAATCGTGGCGGACAGGTTTTTGTGGTAAACAATCGCATTAAAAATATTTATGAAATAGAAAAACTCATAAATAAACTCTGCCCCAAAGTGCGCACCGTGGTTGGACACGGACAAATGGAAGGCGAAAAATTGGAACAAATTATGCTTGATTTTATAGACCACGAATACGATGTGCTGCTTGCAACCACCATTATAGAATCGGGGCTTGATATTCCCAATGCCAACACAATTATTGTGAACGATGCACACAGTTTTGGACTGAGCGATTTGCATCAATTGCGCGGGCGAGTGGGGCGAAGCAACAAAAAAGCCTACTGTTACCTGCTTGCGCCGCCTTCGCACACGCTTACCAAAGAGGCTCGCCAACGCCTGCAAGCAATTGAGGAATATTCCGATTTGGGCAGCGGTTTTAATATTGCAATGCAGGATTTAGATATTCGAGGCGCAGGAAATATGCTGGGAGCCGAGCAAAGCGGTTTTATTTCAGATATTGGTTACGAAACTTACCAGAAAATATTAGACGAAGCCTTGCTCGAATTGCGTGAAACGGAATTTCAAGAACTGTTTGCCGGCGAAAAACATTCGGAAATTACCACAAACCGCCTGCAAAACACACAATTTATAAACGATTGCACGGTTGATACCGACATGGAATTATTATTCCCCGAAAGTTACATAGAAAGCACCAAAGAACGGGTAAAAATGTACCGAGAACTCGATACGCTTACAAACGAAACCGACTTGCAAATCTTTGAAGAACAATTGATTGACCGCTTTGGCGAAATTCCGCCACAAAGCTACGCCTTGCTCGATGTGGTGCGCCTGCGTTGGGCTGCAATTCCACTTGGTATAGAGCGCATTACGCTCAAAAACAATGTAATGTTGTGTTATTTTGTGGCAAATCAAAATTCTACGTATTATCAATCACAGGCATTTGAAAAAGTGTTGAAATTTATGCAACACAATCCGAAACGTTGCGTGTTGAAGGAAATAAAATCGAAACTTACGCTTCGTTTCGACGAGGTGGAAAACATAGCGCAGGCGATTGTGAAATTGCGGGGGATTGATGAAATTTTGGATTAAGGCGTTTCGGCTCCGCTCAACGACCGGAGCGGTGGCTGATACTTCGACTACGCTCAGCAACCAACGGAGTCGAAGCCATATTTATTTCCCCACCAAATTCTTCAACAAAGCAATCTGTTCATCTTTGCAGGCAATAAGTTGCTCATAAATTTTACGATTTTCTTGGTATAAATCTTCTGCTTTTTGATGTGAGATTGCTGTAATAGATTCGTTATTATGTATTTCTTGGTGGAAAGATTGAGGTTCCAATTCCAGCAGTTCGTTAAGTGTAACATTGAGAATATTCGCAATTTTCTGCAAACGCTCAACGGTTAATTTTGTTTCCCCCTGCTCAATTTTAGTATAGGAGGTTTGGGAAATACCCAAATTTATCGCCATCGCCTCGTGGGAAATGCCTTTTCTCTTTCGTATTGTTTTTATGTTTTTTATTACATTCATTCGGAAAAGTGCTTAAATTACAAGCAAAAGTAATTATTTTTTTGTAAAAGTATTTGGATTTCACGAAAATTAGTCGTTACTTTACTGTGAATTATTTTTTTTTATTATCAATCCCTAAAAATTTTGCGTTATGAAAAAGTTAAAAAAATTGACTCTGACAGAATTTGCAAAAGGAAGTATTAATCAAATTTTATCTGCTCAAAATTTGAACGAACTTAAAGGTGGTTACATTTCAAGCCCTATTAAGTAATTTGAAGTTACTTTTTCTTGCTATTTAAAAAGAGTTCGAAGTCTTTCTTCGAACTCTTTTTTTTGTGTTTTAGATTGATAAGTCTATTATTCTATAAAATATTTTCTTATCTACGAGATAAAAATATCGTTTTTTACCATACTTTTGCGCTTTAAATCATTGGCGAATCAACCCAATCAGTTATTCAATTACTCTGTTATTCAAAACATGGCACAAAAACCCTCAATCCCCAAAGGCACTCGCGATTTTACGCCTGCCGAAATGATTAAACGCAATTATATTTTCGATACCATTCGTTCGGTGTATAAACTCTTTGGCTACCTGCCCATAGAAACGCCGGCAATGGAAACTATGCAAACACTTATGGGAAAATACGGCGAAGAAGGCGACCGCTTGATTTTTAAAATTCTTAATTCGGGGGAATTTCAACAGGATTTAACGGCGCAGGATTTGGCGGAAAAATCGGCGGCGGCATTGGCGCACCAAATCTGTGAAAAGGCTTTGCGTTACGATTTAACCGTTCCCTTTGCCCGATTTGTGGTAATGCACCGCAACGAAATTCAATTGCCCTTCAAACGCTATCAAATTCAACCCGTGTGGCGTGCCGACCGTCCGCAACGGGGACGTTACCGTGAATTTTTTCAGTGCGATGCCGATATTGTGGGTAGCAATTCACTTTTGAATGAATATGAATTGGTGCAAATTATTGATATGGTTTTCCAAAAATTCGGCATTGGCGTTACCATAAAAATGAACAACCGCAAAATTCTTTCGGGCATTGCCGAAATTATATGCGAACCCGATAAAATTACCGACATCACCGTTGCAATAGATAAATACGAAAAAATCGGCATCGAAAATGTGAACAAAGAATTACAGGAAAAAGGCATTGCGCCCGAAAAAATTGCAATTTTGCAACCAATTATAGAATTACAAGGTACAAACGAAGAAAAATTGGACAAACTTGCTGTAATTCTTGCCGGGTCAACTATTGGTTTGGAAGGAATTTCGGAATTGCGCTATGTGTTTGAATTGTTGAATTGCATTACACTTAAAGCAACTGTTGAAGTTGATTTAACACTTGCACGAGGATTGAATTACTACACCGGAGCAATTTTTGAAGTAAAGGCAAACGATGTGCAAATTGGCAGCATTTGCGGCGGCGGACGTTACGATAATCTTACCGGAATATTTGGTATGGAAGGAATTTCGGGCGTTGGTATTTCATTCGGAGCAGATAGAATTTTCGACGTTCTTAATCAATTAGATGCTTACCCCGAAACTACAAAACAAACTACGCAAGTGCTGTTTATTAATTTTGGCGAAACCGAGCAACGAGTAATTTTGCCAATGCTTACTGAATTGCGGGCGCAAGGAATTTCATGCGAAATTTACCCCGAACAGGGAAAAATGAAAAAACAAATGCAGTATGCCAATGATAGAGCAATTCCATTTGTGGCACTTGTGGGCGAAAGCGAAATGCAAAACAATACGATTACGCTTAAAAATATGCAAACGGGCGAACAGAAAACGGTTTCGTTGCAAGAATTGCAAAAGTTAAGCAGATAATACCAAAACAAACATAGATTGCTTCGCTCCGCTCGCAATGACGCTCTTTTGAGACTTTGCACAAATCAACAAAAAAGCGTCATTGCGAGGTACGAAGCAATCTAAATACTGAATACTAAACCATGACCACCCCCTACAAAAATTCCAACCAACCAAAAAAAGAGCAAATTGCCGCAATGTTCAACAACATAGCGCATAAATACGATTTTTTGAATCATACTTTGTCGTTGGGTATTGATGTGTGGTGGCGCAAAAAAGCGGCAAAAAAATTGGGGCAATTGGAAAATCCGTTCATTCTCGATATTGCCACCGGCACCGGCGATTTTGCCATTACCGCTGCTCGCCGCATCAAAACCGCTCGCATTGTGGGAGTTGATATTTCCGAAAAAATGATGGAAGTGGGCAAACAAAAAGTTGCTCGTCAAAATTTGAACAATCGCATAACATTTCAACAAGGCGATTGCGAAAATTTGCAATTTGAAAGCAATTCTGTTGATGCAATTTTGACGGGCTACGGGGTGCGCAATTTTGAAAACTTGCACGCCGGTTTGTGCGAAATGCACCGGGTGCTCAAACCACACAGCAAGGCTGTGATACTGGAATTTTCCACACCCCGAAAATTCCCTGTAAAACAATTATATATGTTTTATTTTAAACATATTTTGCCCGCTGTCGGACGATTGTTTTCAAAAGATAATTCAGCCTACACCTATTTGCCCGAATCGGTAGAGGCGTTTCCGTCAGGCGAAAAATTTGTTGCCGAAGCACAAAAAGCAGGCTTTACAAACACTAATTTTACGTTTTTAACGTTTGGTATCACAGCCTTATATGTATTAGAAAAATCCTAACCCCTTGTTCCCTAATCCCTTGTCTCCTAAAAATGAAACGATTGCTACTTTTTTTACTTACCTGTTTGATTGCGCAAACTTTGTGTGCGCAACAAAAGAAAGTAATGCGCAATCCGACCTACGATTTGAAACGCATAAAAATGGGTATGTCGCTGGGATTCAACACCATGAATTTCCGTATATTGCCTACTACCGATTTGCTTGTACCGTTTTACCGCGACTCGGTACAACATTTGGAAGCCACGCCAAGCATTGGGTTCAACCTTGCCATGATTACCGATTTGCGACTGAACGACCATTTTAACCTGCGCACTCAACCCGGTTTACAGTTTGGGCAACGAAACCTGCACTACGTGATGCGCAATATGTACGAAACCAACGACGACGGTAGTATGATAACATACGATTACACTATGAAAATGTCGGTTATTTATGTCGATATTCCGTTGATTTTAAAATACAATGCCCGGCGCATTAATAATTATCGTCCATATTTAATTGCCGGAGGTTCGGTAAAATATGATTTGGAAACACATCGCACACGGCGCAATAAAGATTACACCATATCGCAAATACCGATGGATTTTTTCTATCAATTTGGATTTGGCGTCAATTGGTATTTTGTATATTTTAAATTTGCCGCCGAGTTTAAATTTGAATTTGGTACACGCAATATTTTACGTCCCGAAAACATAGCGTACGCCAACGTTATTGACAAACTCTACTCTCGGTTGTTTGTTATTTCTTTGCATTTTGAGTAAGGGGTTTTATACCCGAAAAGGTATAATTTAACAAAAAACCACATTATATTGTGATTTTTGTTGCAAAATTAAAAAATTTACCATATTTTTGCATCAAAATCACACTATATTGGGATTATGCAAAATATAGGCACTATAATTAAAGAACGAAGAAAAACACTTTCTATCACTCAACAAGAGTTAGCCGAATTGGCAGGAGTGGGCATCAATACGCTTACAAAAATTGAGCGAGGCGAGGCTAATCCGTCTTTTGAAATTTTGCACAGAGTGTTAGATACTTTGGGGCTTGAAATAGAAGTGAAAGTGAAAAACAATACTATTTAAAACGTAGTTGAACAATGAGAAAAGCACAGATTTTTGTACGCACCGTTTTAGCTGGCGAACTTTCGGAAGTTTCGACGCAAGAGTATGTTTTTCGTTACGACGATACATATTTTAACAACCCCACGTTGCCTGCAATTAGCTTGACTTTACCAAAAACACAACAAGAATTTCGGTCTTCGTATTTATTCCCGTTCTTTTTCAATATGTTATCGGAAGGAAGTAACAGAATTTCGCAAGCGCGATTGTTGAAAATTGATGAAAACGATAATTTCGGCATATTGTTGGCAACGGCTCAAACCGATACAATAGGCGCAATAACCGTAAAACCAATTACAGTATGAATGAATTAACTCATTGTCCGTCAACATTGGCAGCGGGATTTGACACATACAGCCCCGTCGCGCTGAAAAAACTTTTCGACAAACGAAAAGTGTCGCACATTCTTCCATACCAATCTATGGAAAGCAACGAGAGCGATGCCGAATTGTTTATGAATAATCGCAAGCGAATATCGCTATCGGGCGTGCAAAGCAAATATTCTATGATACTGCACAACGATATTTTGCGCTTGACAAACGAAAACGAACAAGGGCAGTATATTTTGAAACCAAAACCAAGTGGCATTAAAAATCCTGCCGAATGTGCTGCAAATGAAAATCTTACAATGCAAATAGCCGAACAGGTTTTTGGTATAGAAACGGCAGCAAACGGATTGTGTTTTTTCAAAACCGGCGAACCGGCGTATCTCACAAAACGATTTGACAGAATGTCGAACGGCGATAAATGCCGCATTGAAGATTTTGCGTCGTTGGCAGGTTTGACTTCCGACAATGGCGGTGCGAATTTTAAATACGACAGATACAGTTACGAAGATATTGCCGAATTGATAAAACGCTATATTCCCGCGTGGCGCGTGGAATTGTTGAAATTTTACCGCATTGTGGTTTTCAATTTTCTTTTTTCAAACGGCGATGCACATCTCAAAAATTTTTCTATCATCGAAACCAAAGACGGCGATTTCCGTTTGTCGCCTGCCTACGATTTGCTGAACACAAAACTACACGTTGACGATACGGAATTTGCTCTCGACAAAGGTCTTTTTAGAGAAAATCATCAGGAATTTCAAAAAGCAGGAACGCGCACTATTGGTGCAACATTTTGGGCTTTTGGGCTAAAAATCGGTTTGCCGGAAAAAACCATAGAAAAAGAACTTATGATTTTTACGCAAAAAAATGTACTGATAGAAGAACTTACGAACAATTCTTTTTTGTCGGGCACGTTGAAAAAAACATATTTTCAACAGTATCAAACGCGGCGCAATCGCTTGGCTGATATGAAATTGTAGTGTATTACCTATTTACACAAAGGCTTCCCCACACAAAGAATATCTTTTTCAAAAAAACTATTCAAATATTTTGCGGCAAGCACATAAAATGTAAGCAATGAAATAGCCAATTCTGAGTAAGCAGCCACGCTGTGCCAAAAATGTCCGCAACCAAAAGTATCTAAGGCTAAGCTCAAAAACAAGACTACAATTAATGATAACAGAATAAACATCGCTTTCGACATTTTTAAAGCAGAAATTACAAAAACCACTGTTAACATAAGGTAGCCAACAAAAACAAATCCTAATTGTTTTACATCAACAGCGTTTGCAAGCGTTTCGCCGAAACAGCCCAATTTGATAAGCCAACTCATTCCCATGCCTACCCAAAACAATCCGTATGCAGCAAACGCTGTTGAACCGAAAAGATTATTGTGTTTGAAATCGAACATTGCGGCAATAAGTTGCGCTACGCCACCAAGCAAAAGCGCCCAAGGCAGCACGAAAGCCAAGCCTTCAGTAATTCCAAGTTTTTGCGATGAAGCTACTAATGTTACAATTGCCAAGCCAAAAAGCCCGAGTGTAGTTGGGTCGGCAACTACGATTTTTGTTTTTTGTGTTCCCATTTTTTAATTTTTTATTATTTGGCGGCAAAGATAGTTTTTTTTAGGAAACAAGGAAACAAGTTGACGAGTTGACAAGAAAAAAATCACATTTAATCAATAAGTTTTACACAAACTATTGCATTATGTAAAAAATATACTATATTTGCCGAACTGTTACGCTTTATTATTCCTTTAATGAATGGGTGCGGACAAGAGAACTCCACTTCTCTTTCCGCCTTATTTTTTTAGGGACAAGTTGACAAGTTGACGAGTAAACAAGTTGACGAGGAGACAAGGAAATTAGTAAACAAGTTTGCGAAAATTTAAATTCACAACTTTCAATTGAATAAGCCTTATGTCCAAAAATCTTTTGGTTTTGTGTCTTGTGTCTTGTGTCTTGTATCTTGTGTCTTTAACAAGCCATGCTCAAACTCCGGTATATCAAGTGCAAACTGTTCCCATTCGCGGAGCAGTGTATTCGAGTTTGCTTGCTACCAACAACAACAATATTGTGATAGGTTCGCACAAAAAACGGATTTATTTTTTCAATGAATTGGGCGAAAAATTACAGGAATTTCATACAAAATTCTGGGTACATGCCACGCCGTCAATCATAAACGACAGTTTGGTTTCTCTTGCTTCGTACGATGGGTGCATTTATTTTTTCAATGAAAACGGTGTTTTAAAAAACACTATAAAACCCGGCGGACGTGTTTTTACCAATCTTGCGCAAATTGATTCATCAACAGTGCTTTTTGGCACCGAACGGCGAAAAATCGTATTCTATAATCTTCGCAACGATTCTTTGAAATTTGTAAAAACAAAAGGCTTAACACACGGTAGTCCGGTGGTGCTTTCCAATAATTTTTCGTGCATTGGCAGCAACGACAAGCATTTGTATATTTTCAACGATAGCAATCAACTCGCAGCTCGCTATAAAACAGAGAAATGGATTATGCACTCCAAAGCCTTGGAACTTTCCGATTCGTCGATAGCGTTTGGCAGCTACGATAAAAACCTGTACGGAATTGATTTGCAAGGAAATACGCTTTGGAAATTTCAAACAAAAGGGAAAATTCACGCATCGCCACGCAAAATTGATGACGACAAAATTGTTGTGGGCTCATTCGACAAACATATTTATATTGTAAATAATACCGGCGAATTGCTTCGAGCTATACCAACAAAAAAACGCATTGTTTCGTCGGCAGTTATTACACCCGACAAAAAAATTATTATTGGTTCCTACGACAAACACCTGTATATATTGAACGAGAACGGCGAAATAGAACAGAAAATTCCCACAGGCGGAAAAATTTTCTCTACTCCTACTCTACTTTCTAACGGCACTATTGTGTGTGCCACTACCAATGGGAAAGCGATTTTTATAAGGAAACAAGGGAATAGGGATTAGGAAACGAGGAGACAAGGAATAATTTTTTCGTCCTAACCCCTCGTCTCCTAACTCCTATTCCCTGTATTCGACATATTTACCAAATACACGCCGGCAAACACAAAGAGCATAGAAACAATTTTTTGCCACGAAAATTGGTCGCCGTGCATACCAATACTCAGCAAAGTGGCAACTACCGGTTGAATATACACGTAAATACTTACTGTTGTTGGGTTTACATATTTCAAACTGCTTGCATTGAGTATATACGTAATAAACGTGGCGCATACAACAACAAATGCTATGGCAGCGTATGTAACGACAGGAATTGCCCGAAAATCAACAGCCAACGTTGGTTCCAAACCATAGAGCAACACGGGAATTGCACCAAACACAAAGCAATAAAACATAACCGTGAGCGCATCGTATTTCGCCATTAGCGGTTTTGTCCATACCAAATATAAGCCGTACAAAACTGCATTCGCAAGAATTATAGCATCGCCCCGGGAAATTGATTGCATTTCGCCATATTTGGGATTTGCGGTAGTGAAAATAAGAATACAAGCCCCTATGCCGCCAATAAAAACGCCCCAAATTTTGAATTTGGTCATAGGGAAACGCAAAATAAGCGCCGCAAAAAGCATTACAAATAGCGGATTCATGGTCATAATGATAGACGCATTCATGGCGCTTGTGTACTGCAAGCCCCACATGAGCAACGATTGGCTAACGGTAACGCCCAACAATCCGGCAACTATGAATTTCCAAATATCGCCACGCTCTATTTTTTGCCGTTTTATCAAAAATCCGGCAAGCGCAAACAGCAACAGTGCCCCAAATCCACGAAACAATGCCATTGATTGCCATTGAAAATGCTCCGGAATGATTTCCTTGACGGCAATATAATTCACTCCGTAAATTACATTGACCAATATTAGTGCTATATGCGCTTTAAATTTTGAAAAATTCATGCGGCAAAGCTACATTTTTTTTATTACTGAATAATTGAATAATTGAATTCAATGTCGTTTAGTTAAGAAAATATTCTTCGTGTCTTTCTGTCTTCGTGCCTTCGTGTTTACTCTAAAAAAAAGCGCTTGCGCGCAAAAAATGAACACGAAGACACGACGGCATGAAGACACGAAGATTGAAAAATTACTTAACTAAACGACATTGATTAATAATTGTTAATTGTTCATTATTAATTGTTTCGTATCTTTGCCCTTTATTAAAATTTACACAATGATTACAACAGAATTAAACAAAGCAAGTTACGCATTTCCTAACCCCTATTTCCTAATCCCTAATCCCTAAATATATGCGCATACCGGCAATTTCAAAAACCGACACACTGTATTTCAAAGCAATTGGAATACTTTTGATTGTGTTTCATAATTATTTTCATCATGTGGAGCCACGTATAGGCGAAAACGATTGGTATTTTTCGATTGATGTTATAAAAAAATTTTGGCTTGGTATTACAAGTGCCCCTTTGGAATCTATTAATCTTTTGTTTTCCGGCTTTGGACATTATGGCGTGCAAATTTTTATTCTTATAAGCGGTGTTGGGCTTGCGATTTCACTGGCTCACAAACAATTACATTATGGAAATTTTGTATGGCAACGCTTGAAAAAAATATATGTTATGCTCATTGTTGCCTCTATTGTGAGGATTTTTGCGCTCATTATATGTTACAAAATTATGCCCGATAGTAAATCGTGGCTTGCCATATTAAGCTATTTTACACTTACTCATACTATAATTCCGATGCAAGGTGCGTCATACAACGGTCCATTATGGTTTATTGGTCTTATAGTTCAATTGTACTTGTTATTTCCGTTGCTGTTGAAAATAATTAAAACTTACAATTTCAAAGGTTTGGTGGCAATTTGCGTGTTTTCGTATATATGCTCCTACATTGAATTATATCTATTTCATTTGCCGGAAGGCGTGCATTGGACTTCAAATTCAATAGCGCACTTGCCCGAGTTTGCATTGGGAATATATGTCGCTTTGAATATTGAGAAAAAAATACCCTCGTGGGTTTTTATAACTGCCGCAGTTGTATTTATAGCAAGCAATTTTTCAAAGGCTCTTTTTCCTGTATCATTTCTCTCAATTAGTCTTATTTTGTATTTTGTAATTTCAAAATTGATAGTTCTTATTCGAAAATCGACGTGGACAAGCAAAATTTTAGTCAATTTGGGAACATTGTCTATGGCATTGTTTATTACTCATGGAACTTTTCGCCAACGATTTCAAATACAATTTCACGATAATTGGTTTGATAAAATTATAGGTGCAATACTATTCTTTATTACAGTCTATGCCGTTGCAATTATTGCTAATATATTTTACAAATGGATTTATAACCTACTCACTGTGAGAATAGGTTTGTTACTCAGCAATCGAGCGAACAGTTTGAGTAAAAACCGGATTTAACATGTGAATTTCGTGTGGTTGAAAATAATTCTTTGATTTTTTACGTTTGTATTTCAAAAATTAGTATGTTTGTGGAGTTTACAATTTGTTGAGCCTTTTGGGTAAACGGGAAACAAATTCAGTTAATAAAACTTTTCACTAATAATCATTCTAAATATATTAAAAAGTCATGGCAAAAGAAATAAAATTCAGTTTAGTGTATCGCGATATGTGGCAGTCGTCGGGAAAGTACGTTCCGCGTGTTGACCAGTTAGTTCAAATTGCACCTGTGATTATCGACATGGGTTGTTTTGCCCGCGTTGAAACTAACGGAGGAGCGTCCGAACAGGTAAATTTGTTGTACGGCGAAAATCCAAACGTAGCTGTGCGTGCATTTACTGCGCCTTTCAATGCTGCCGGAATTCAAACGCATATGCTCGACCGCGGCTTGAATGGTCTTCGTATGAATCCCGTGCCTGCCGATGTGCGCCAGTTAATGTACAAAGTAAAACATGCGCAAGGAGTAGATATTACCCGCATTTTCTGCGGACTGAACGACCCTCGCAATATCATTCCTTCCATTCAATATGCCAAAGAAGGCGGAATGATTCCGCAAGCGGCTATGTGTATCACTCATTCTCCCATACATACGGTTGAATATTACACCAATCTGGCAGAACAACTGATTGAAGCCGGTGCCAGCGAAATTGCGTTAAAAGACATGGCGGGCGTTGGTCGTCCGCATTTCTTGGGGCTTTTAACAAAGTCTATTAAAACAAAATATCCGCATATTGCCATTCAGTATCACGGACATTCGGGACCGGGTTTTTCGGTTGCCTCTATGCTCGAAGTGGCAAAAGCCGGCGCAGATTATATTGATGTGGCTATGGAACCGCTCTCATGGGGAATGGTGCACCCCGACGTGATTACCATTCAAGCAATGCTGAAAGATGCGGGCTTTTTGGTGCCAGATATTAATATGGAAGCCTATATGGAAGCACGCCGTTTGACACAAAGTTTTATCGACGATTTTCTAGGCGATTTTATTGACCCGCAAAACAAAATTATGACTTCACTGCTCGTGGGCTGCGGACTTCCGGGTGGAATGATGGGCTCGATGATGGCGGATTTGAAAGGAATGCACGGTGCAATCAATATGGCTTTGCGCCAAAAAGGTAAACCCGAAGTTACGTTAAGTAATTTGGTGGTGCAATTGTTCCAGGAAGTGGAATATGTGTGGCCAAAATTAGGTTATCCGCCTTTGGTAACGCCATTTAGCCAATATGTAAAAAATGTGGCGTTGATGAATATTTTCTCCATGGCAAAAGGCGAGCCTCGTTTTTCAATGCTTGACAAAGATACGTGGAACATGATATTGGGCAAAATGGGTAAATTGCCGGGAGAATTAGCTCCGGAAATTATTGAGTTGGCAAAGAAACAGAATTTGGAATTTTATACCGGCAATCCGCAAGACGTTTTCCCGAATCAATTAGACGAATACCGCAAAGAGATGCAGGAAAACGGTTGGGATTTTGGTGCCGACGATGAAGAATTATTTGAATTTGCAATGCACGACCGTCAGTACCGCGATTATAAATCGGGCTTAGCCAAACAGCGTTTTGAAGAAGAAGTGAAAAAAGTAAAAGCCGACAAAGCGGCTGCAACTGCCCCTGTTGTAATTTCCAAAGAACAGCAGGACGCAAAAACGTTGGCATATATCAGCGAAAAATACCCCAATGCCAAACCGATAGTGGCACCGGCTTCGGGCACATTGCTGTGGGAAGTAATTACCGAAGATACAACCACTCCGCCTGCTCCCGGCAAAGCCTACGAAGAAAACGACATTATAGCCCACATCGAAGCCTATTACGGTATCGACGACGTTTTATGCGTTTCGGCGGGAAAACTGATTGACACTTGCGCTAAACAAGGTGCGAAAGTGAAAAAAGGGGAAGTTTTGGGCTGGATTGAGTAAAGAAATAAGGTTTGTTATTCAGCAACAGGTCGAATAGTAAAGGCGCTTCTCCGTGAATAATTGTGCCACACTGCATCGCTGCTAATTAAATAAACAATAAATGCGTATGTTTCGTCAAAAGGCGTACTGCTCCAATAACCACCTGTAGCTCCAACAATAAATAATTCTCCATGATAAGGTTTTCTATATCCGGTTGCGGGTAAAAACAAAGAGTTGCCTGTGTTTTTATCGGTAAACTTTCTGCCGCTTACTCCGTTTTGAATTGCCCATTCATGTTTTACGTTTGCTGTGTCCAATAAAGTTCTCAATTCCGCCAGTGTCGGTACTCGCCAGCCCGTGGGCGAAGGGTCGTTTTCTCGTTCCCACGTAGTACCGGTGGGTAGCGAAGAATCCCAATTATTTACATTTCCTATTGCCGTCCACGCCGTTTTTCGATTCCATTGATACATCATGCCGGCATCTTCGGGCGTGTCGGCAAATGTGCCTGCAGAATTTACATTGCGCGTAGCCCATGTTACACCATTGATTACTACCCCTTTGTCGGCAGTGTTGTTAGTGCATGCTATCGTAAAAAATAGTGCGATTATGAGAAAAAAGTGTGTAAAGTTTTTCATTTGTTCGTATGTACTTATTTTTACAAAAATACTCTATTTTTGCAGGCTCTTAGCATTTGCTCATCGTTATTTATGAACATTATGAAACAATTTAAAGAAAGTTTTTTGCCAATTTGGAACGTAATAATCCCCAAAAACAAAGATGAAAAGTTGATTTTCGGAGTTTCTTTTTGTGTGTATGCGTGCATCAGCATATTATTTTTTGCAAAATATCAAAATCATTTTCCTCACTGGGAATTATTAAATTACGATATTGAACGTTGGTTTCACAAATTCTGTGTACCAAAATCGTTATTTCCTTTCGACGGAGGAATTAAACATCCTCTATTGTCGGTGTTTTTTCTGCCGATAAACGGATTGGTACATATTGTACGATTGTTGAATTTCGGAACGTTGCCGTTGCATTATCTTGTGGTTATGCTTTTTTACAATTGTATGGCTGCATTATCAATTACCATACTATATAAATATTGTATACATTTAATTAAAAATTCAAAACTACAGGCACTTCTTTTTTGTATTGTTTATGCACTTTTTGCACATGTTTTGCTTTTATCTTTTGTACCCGAAACCTTTCAATTTTCTCTATTGGGATTACTGCTTGTGCTGTATGTAACAACCGATAGCATGCTCAATCAAAAGAAAATTCCGGTATTTACCAATGTACTGCTTTTTGTGTACGCTGCGGGAACAACTTTGTCGAATGGCATAAAATACACGATAGCACAATTATTTCAACAGGGAAATTTCAAAGACAAACAAAAATCTATTATATGGTCGGCAGGAATTACGGTTTTATTGATAGGAATTTCTTTTTTAGTAAATCTTTTTTGGGGAAAAATTCCCGCAAATAATGTTGTAGATTTTATGTTTTCAAGCCAAGCGCATATAATTTCCGAAATGTTTTTTGAGCCTGTTTTATTTCACAACCATAATTCATTATGGGGAACCGGGAATGGAATTTTTACATATAGCTCAATTTTTCCGGTAATTATCAATCTTGTTTTTTATGCGATTATTGCGTGTGCAATTTTCGTAACTGTCAAGAAAAGAGCCGTTTTACTCCTTTTATCGTTTTTCGGAGTTGATGTGTTTATACATCTTATATGCGGATTTGGCATTGCCGACTTATATATATATTGTTTACATTGGCTGTTTATTTTTCCTCTGCTTATCGGTTGGCTGTATAAAACTATTGGTAATAAAAAAATTATAATCGGGTTGAATATTGTGCTCGTATTGCTCAGTATTTCATTTGCAATTAACAATATACCTCGAATTATCAAATTGATTTATTAAATCGTTCTACCCACGAAAACATTTTTCCGATAACTGCCGACAACGGAATTGCTAAAAGAAGAATGACGGCAAACGATATTCCTTGATTTACCCCTGCGAAACACGTTTTTTTCAGATAACCAAGCAATAAAAATACAAACGGGTGGAATAAAAATATTGTCATTCCTCGCTGTACATATTGTTGATATATCCAATCAAAAAACACATTGCTTCTCAAAAACTTTATTGCATATATAATACTGTCGGAAAAAATATACAAAATTGCCAATGCCGCCAGAGAGTAAGAAAAAAACATAGTATTAGGCGGGAATTTGTTGTTTTGCATATCAAGCGACTGCCCGAAAAATGTAACTAATGCAACCATTGAGAGCAAAGCGATTGCTATTACGGCACATGCAGGCAAAAATTGTATCTTTTTCGTTATTTCCGTAAAAAACAGTCCGAAATAGGTAAAAAAACCGTAGAATACAAACATTTTGGCGTAATATGATATTTTACCGCCAATTCCAAAAAAATCCAAAGCAACTATCCCTAAAAAAAGAGCAATTAAAGGGAGATAGCGCATGCGTGTATTCCGTATTTTCTCGAACAGAGGAAAAGCCAACATAACCAATAAATAAACAGGCACAAACCATACAGCTCTTGGGAGATAAAGAATAGTAGAACGAGACGAAACAAACGGATTTGCCCAGCTATACACCAAATTCCCAAAACCTTTAATTGTTTCGGGAGTACGAAATATCGAAATAAGTGCAATACAAATAACTCCATAAATCCAATATGGTATCAAAATTCGTCGGAAACGATTTACATAAAAACTACCCAAACTTTTTTTACTCGCCATTCCATTGCTCGCGCCTGCAATAAAAAAAAACAACGACATTTCTGTTAAAAAAAACGATTTGTGCCACGAAAAATATTCTAACCAATAAAGGCAATGCACAGAAATTACCCACATCATTGCCAAGCCTCTAAAAATGTCTAATTTTTCGTCTCGCATTTTTTCATTTTATTTACACTCCACATAATGCACTCCGTCAATACTCTGAATATTTTGCACAAAATTTCTCACAGTGGTATCATTTGTCATACGTTCATACATATCATTGGACAGTATGTACAAAGCCTTGTAACCCAATTGCGGCACTTTCCCTTGTTCTATTTCATTCAAAGCCCATTTAGTTTTATCCATATTTTTTTGATTTTTCAATGTTAAATAGCCGGTATTTACCGTAAAATTATGTGTTATTGCTTGAAACCAAATATCGTGATATAAGCGGGCATTTTTAACTTTAAATGTTGGCAATACAATGTGTTTATACTCTTGAAACAGTGTATTCCATTCCGGATTTTGAAATTGATTAGTATATTCCCGTTGAGAATAGGTGCGAATAAAATTTTTCTTTTCACTAAACAATGGCTGTAAATCAATAATTTGCAGCAATAGTAAAATAGGAATTATACATAACACCAAATTTTTATACATTTTAACCGCGCAATAGATAGAATAAAACACAAGTACATACCAAAGAACCCAAATAAATCGCCCGGAACTTCGCAGTGTATGACAAATGTTCAAAATAGATGTAGGCAAGTGAAGTTCTAATAGTTTCGTACTTCCCCAATAAATGTTACTACTTATGGCAAACAGAGTAAAACACAACAAAACAATTGCAAATTCTTTGTGTTGAATTATATGTGTGCAAATATTTTTTACTGCATACCAACTGATTGATGCAATCAGTACAATCAATCCCAAGCCAAGATACGCAGCACCTTCCCATTCGCCAACATTAACATTACCCATTTTTGGTATAAAAAGCGATTCATTGTTATGCGGATTGATAAATGTATTCAAATTGGCTTGATGCCAGCCAAATCCTGTTCGAGAATCAACGCCGCCCTGTAAATGAAAACAAAAAAAACAGGCAACACAAACAAGTAGTAAAAAACAAAAACCTGCCAATAGATGTTTTACGGAAATTTCTTTGTGTACTAATTTTTTAATAGCCAAAGCCATAAACAAAGGAAAAACCATAGCAACAAAATATGGGTGTACTCCGAAAGAAATAAACAACAGCAAACCCGCATAAATCCACGTGCGGAACTGAATCGTGTTGCGCACATACATAAGCAACGCCGCCAAAATAATCCAATGAGCAGTTAAATTAATGTGCTGAAAAGCTCTGTTGAGCAAAATGGGCGAAATAATAAAAAATACGGAACAAGCAACTATTAGAATGGTATTTTTCAAATGTTCCCGTTTTTGAAACAGTTTGTTTTTTGCATTAAAAATATGCCGAAACAGCAACACCGAAAAAATCGCAGTCATAATAAAGTTGAACAATATCCATATTCCAAAATATTGATACTCGGCTTTAAAACCCAATGGGCGCAATAATTTAAAAACAAATGAAACTAAGGGACTACTATCGGTTTGCAATGCAGAACCCACTTCGGGGTATTGCAACGATGTCATGGCAAATAAATCCCACGAAAACGGCTCGGCTCTAAACAATGCTCCGCCCAAATAATTTTGCACCAAATCACCACCTTTCATTACTAAATTAATGTTGGAAGGCGATAATGATTGTGCCGTAAAAATCCAAAGATACAATACTATTGCAACAACAATACTTATGAGCATATCGGCATTTTTCAGACAAAATTTTTTCATTGGAGTTTTCTGTTTTACCCCCTAAATCCCCCTCAAGGGGGACTTTGAGCCTGTGGTTTAATTTGTTGCTTAACTCACTTATTTTTTATTAACTTTTATTTTTTTTCCTGCTCCCCCTTTAGGGGGGTGGGGGGACATACATCAAATTAAAGCAAACTACAAATGTAATAATTTCTTTTGAATAAAAAAAGTGAAAAATTTCAATTTATTCCATTATACATGAATGTTTTTTGTTTATGTTTGCAGTTGCATGAACACAAGAAAAAAAACAAGAATAATAGACATTACACCTTGTTATTAAATTAATAATTATATATTTGTGGTTCTAACCTAAATCTCAAAAAGAAAAAAGTCAAACGTATGTAAATTTCAATAATAATATGAAAAATAAGATAGAAGAACTTTACGAGTTAAGCGCGAAGGCTAAACTCGGCGGCGGACAAAAGCGTATTGATTCGCAGCATGCCAAAAATAAATTTACGGCTCGTGAACGCATTGCTATGCTGCTTGACGAAGGCAGTTTTGAAGAACTTGATATGTTTGTAACGCATCGCTGTACGGATTTTGGTTTGGAAAAAGAACACTATTTGGGCGATGGTGTTGTTACCGGCAAAGGTACGATAGATGGTCGGTTGGTGTATGTTTTTGCACAAGATTTTACGGTTTTTGGCGGTTCGCTATCTGAAACAATGGCACAAAAAATATGCAAAGTGCAAGACCTTGCCATGAAAATGGGCGCTCCCATTATCGGCATTAACGATTCTGGCGGCGCACGCATACAAGAGGGCGTACAAAGTTTGGCAGGTTATGCCGAAATTTTCCAACGCAACATTTTGGCATCGGGTGTTGTGCCGCAAATCTCTGCCATATTTGGTCCTTGTGCCGGCGGGGCGGTTTATTCGCCTGCGTTGACAGATTTTATCCTGATGATTGAAGGACTGAGCTATATGTTCGTAACCGGTCCGAAGGTAGTAAAAACCGTTACACACGAAGAAGTTACAACGGAAGAACTTGGCGGAGCATTTGTGCACGCCGCTAAATCGGGCGTTACGCACTTTGTGGCAAAAACCGAACAGGAAGGCGTTTTATTAATTCGCAAATTAATAAGTTATATTCCTCAGAACAATTTGGAAGATGCTCCTCTGCAAACAGCTACCGACAGTATTACTCGCATTGACGAAAGACTAAACAGCATTATTCCCGATAATCCAAACAAACCGTATGATATGAAAGAAATTATTCTTTCTTTGGTGGACAATTCGGAGTTTTTGGAAGTGCAACCGCTCTATGCGCCCAATATTATTTGCGGTTTTTCCCGTTTCGACGGTCAATCGGTAGGAATTGTGGCAAGTCAGCCTAATTATATTGCCGGCACGCTTGATATTAACGCATCGCGCAAGGCGGCTCGTTTTGTTCGTTTTTGCGATGCCTTTAATATTCCTCTTCTAACGTTGGTCGATGTGCCGGGTTTCCTTCCGGGAACAGCACAAGAGTACGGCGGTATTATTGTGCACGGCGCAAAATTATTGTATGCCTATGGCGAAGCTACCGTGCCCAAAATAACTGTTATTCTACGCAAAGCCTACGGCGGCGCTTATGATGTAATGAGTTCCAAACACCTGCGAGGCGATGTAAACTATGCGTGGCCCACTGCCGAAATCGCTGTAATGGGAGGAAAAGGGGCAATAGAAATTGTATATGGTAGCGAAATAGCAAAAATTACCGATGCTGCAGAGCGCGAAAAATTCATTGACGAAAAAATGATTGAGTATCGCCAAAAATTCTCAAATCCGTATGTGGCAGCAAAATACGGTTATATCGACGACATTATAGAACCGAGCACTACCCGATTCCGTATTATACAGTCTCTTAGAGGATTAGCCACTAAAAAAGTATTGAATCCGCCGAAAAAACACTCTAATTTACCACTGTAAAACATAAGCAATATGGTACAAGATACTAACGAAATACACGGAGAAGTTGCTACTGCTATTGCAATGGCTCTCTACTTATACAAAATGGAGTTTGCCCATAATAAATTGCCTTTTAAACCAACTTTACAGCGAGTGTTCAATTCTCCTTGGAGTTCCAAGGTGCTTACTTTACGACAAAATCCACGACAATAATTTTAAAATCCTTAATCATGAAACAGTTTTCTTTTATTATAAATGGCAACGAATACGAAGTAAATATCAACTCCGTGGAAGACAACACTGCCGAAGTGGAAGTGAATGGCACTACCTATTCAGTAGAAACCGTACAACAACCCGAACCCGAAACGCCAACATTTGCGGCTACTGCACCGGCAACAAATAGTGCAACAACGAGCGCACCAGCACCAAGTGGCGGCGGCGGAAACGCAATCAAATCACCACTACCGGGAATTATTCTCAATATATTCGTAAGCGAAGGGCAGCAAGTAAAAGTAGGCGACCAACTCTGCTGCTTAGAGGCAATGAAAATGGAAAACATTATCAATGCCGACCAAAACGGCACAATCAAAGCAATCCATATTGCCAAAGGCAAAACGGTGATGGAAGGCGATGTTATGTTTGAAATGGCATAAATGGAAACAATCCTCGAATGTTGTAATTTTTTACGTTCACGCACAAGTATAACGCCTCGCGTTGCACTCATTTTGGGTAGCGGTATGGGCAATTTATTAGAGCAAGTACAGGTAGATGTGAGTATTCCCTATAAAGAAATCCCACATTTTCCAATTTCTACGGTTGAAGGACACGCCGGCAATCTTATTTTTGGAACAATTGCCGAGGTGCCGGTAGTTGTCATGCAAGGACGTTTTCATTATTACGAAGGGTATTCCATGCAACAGATTGCTTTTCCTGTGCGGGTAATGAAATTCTTGGGAGCAGAATTTTTGTTTTTGGCAAATGCTACCGGCGGACTCAACCCCGATTACCGAACCGGCGATATTGTAATTATTACCGACCATATAAATTTACAACCCGACAATCCGTTGCGCGGCAAAAATGACGAACGCTTGGGCGTGCGTTTTCCTGATATGAGCAAAGCCTACGATACGGAATGTATTGAAAATGCTAAGAAAATAGCTACTAAAAATAATATTTTATTGCACAGCGGCATATACGCAGGCTGCTGCGGACCTTCACTTGAAACACCTGCCGAATATCGAATGTTCCGTTTATTGGGCGGCGATGTAGTGGGAATGTCGTCAGTTCCCGAAGTTATAGCGGCTCGTCATGTTGGTTTGCGTTGCTGCGCTTTGGCAGCAGTTACCAACGAAAGTGCAAGCGCACAACAAGGCATAGAAACTTCGTTTGCCGATGTGCAACGTAATGCGAACAATGCGTTACCGAATATGACTACAATTTTTGTTGGTTTGATTGCAAACTTTTCCAAAGTTTAGAACTTTGGAAAAGTTACATTTAATAAAACCTATCATCAATCTTACTTGGAGCGGTTTGCTCAAAGCCGCCGCTACCACTACCGCTACTTTCGCAATTAACCCGTGAATAATCTATACCCGCAGGTTTTTCAAAACCTTTCTTGTGATTATATTGCGTTATAGTTTTATCATCAACCACAGCATTGAGGTAGTAGGCAAACATTGGCATTGCCATGCGCGCGCCCTGTCCGTATTGGAAACTACGGAAACGTATGCTTTTCTCTTCGCCACCAACCCACACACCGGTTACAAGTTCGGGCGTGAAGCCTATAAACCAACCATCGGCATGACTTTGGGTGGTACCGGTTTTTCCCGCCACCGGCACTTTTATTTGGTAACGTCCGTGCAAAGCTACCGCCGTTCCGCCACGCATATTTACTACATTTTGTAAAAGTGTAACCATTAAATATGCCGTTTCTGTACTAATTGCCTCGTTTTGCTTTGCAGTGAAATTTGCAATTACTTTTCCGTGTTTATCTTCAATGCGAGTTACAAACAATGGCTCGGTAAATACACCACCGTTGGGGAAAGTGCCAAAAGCTCCCGTCATTTCGTGCAACGTTAAATCGGCTACGCCCAAACAAATTGAAGGCACAGGGTCTATGTGATTGTACACACCCATTTCACGAGCCAAATTGATAACCGGTTCGGGTCTTAAAAGTTGCATTAATTTTGCCGCAATCAAGTTGTTCGATGTTGCCAACGCCCATGCCAAACTTACCATTTCGCCTTTGCGAGCATCATCACTATTGTGTGGCGTCCATTCCGTTCCATTGTCTAAGTAAAACGTGGTGGGCACGTTAGCAAATTGCTTACAGGGCGACATTCCTTCTTGCATGGCAAGAGTGTATAAAAACGGTTTAAACGTAGAACCCACCTGACGGCGTTGTTGCATAATGTGGTCGTATTGGAAATATTTGTAATTAATACCGCCCACGAATGCTTTTACGTGTCCGGTTTTAGGCTCAAGCGAAAGCAAACCGCAACGCAAAAATCGTTTCATGTAGCGAATAGAATCCAAAGGCGACATTACGGTATCAATGCTGTGTTTTTGCCACGAAAATACCGTCATTGGAACTTTTTGGTTAAATACTTTCATCACTTCGTCCCACGACATGGATTTTGTTGGCATTGCCTTGTAACGGTCGGATTGCCGGATAGCAGCTTTTATACGATTTTCGTACTCTTCCTTTGTGAGGTCGGAAGCAAAGGGCGATTTCGGATTGTTCGCATTTTCTTTGTCAAACGCCGGTTGCACAATTTCGCTCATGTGTTTTTTCATGGCATTTTCGGCATGCGTTTGCATACGGGAATCAAGCGTGGTGTAAATCTTCAAACCATCGAGATAAATATTGTAAAATTCACCGGGCGCTTTTTCGTTTTTATTGCACCAGCCAAAGAGCGGATTATCTGCCCATAAAATAGAGTCCCGTACAAAATTTTCACGACTCCAATAGTTTTTTTCAATTGGCTTCGTGGCACTTATGGTTACACGCAGCCATTCTCTGAAATACGGCGCTGCTCCAAAATTGTGGTCAAATGTTTTGAAATCCAAACCAAGCGGCTGTGCTTTTGCAGTTTCAAATTCTTCGGCGCTCAATTTTCCGTATTTGTGCATTTGGCTCAACACCACATTGCGGCGTTCCAACGTACCTTCGGGGTTGCGGCGGGGATTGTAAATCGACGGATTTTTCAACATACCCACCAACATAGCCGATTGCACTAAATTCAAGCTATCGGGCGTGGTTCGAAAATACACTTCGGCAGCCATTTTTATACCGTTGGCATTGTGCAAAAAGTCGAATTTATTGAGGTACATTGTCATAATTTCCTCTTTGGTGTACGATTTTTCGAGTTTCACGGCTATAATCCATTCTTTGAATTTACGCAAAGCTATTTCCGTTTTTGAACTAAAATTTTCACGAGGAAAAAGTAATTTTGCCAACTGTTGCGAAATGGTACTACCACCACCCGAACTTTGGGAACTCATTATAACAGTTTTTACCACCACACGTCCCAAACTCGAAAAATCAATACCCGAATGGTCATAAAAACGTACATCTTCGGTGGCTATCAGCGCATTGATAACGTAGGGCGAAATTTGATTAAATTCCACTTCTACACGATTTTCTTTAAAATATGTTCCCAAAATCACGCCATCAGCTGAAATAACTTCGCTCGCCGCATACATTCGAGGATTTTCCAAATCATCGAACGTTGGCATAAAACCAAACACGCCTTTCGATATAAGCACAAAAAATAATATGGCGCATAGAATTAATCCTCCAAACGCACACCACAGTATTATCATTGTCTTTTTAAATCTACTCATTGCCATATTTTTCGTTTTTTTAATTTATGCAAAAATAGGAAATATAATGATTAATGGTTAATGATTAATGATTATTTTGTCAACCACGAACCATTAACCACTAATCATTAACCATTAACCATTAACCAATAGTATTCACCGCATCAATCAAAGCCTCCACCGAAGCGGTTACGATATCGGTATCGGCGCCAAAACCGTAATATACAGAATTGTTGCACGAAATCTGCACGTTTACTTTGCCAAAATCGTCGCTACCATTGTTAAATCCTTGTATCACAAATTCTTGCAAACGCACCGTGTGAGGAATTAATTTTTTCACGGCATTGTACGACGCATCAACCGGCCCATCGCCCATGGCGGTTTCCGATTTCACTTCGCCATTGATGCGTAGCGAAACCGTAGCCGAAGGTATCATTGATTTTCCGCACACCACTTGCAACGATTCTAATTTAATTGCACGTTTTTCTTCGTGCTTTTCTTTACGCATAAGCACGTGCAAATCGCTATCGTTTACCTCTTTTTTAATATCGGCTAAACGCAAAAATTCTTGATAGGTTTTATCCAACTCTTCGCCGTCGATGGAGTAGCCAATCAACACCAAACGGTGGCGCAATGCGGCACGTCCGCTGCGAGCAGTCAAAACTATCGACGATTCGTCCACGCCCACATCTTTGGGGTCAATTATTTCGTAATTCTCACGATTTTTCAATACGCCGTCCTGGTGTATGCCCGATGAATGTGCAAAGGCATTTTTACCCACAATTGCTTTATTTGCCTGCACCGGCGAATTCATCAACCGTTGGATTAAACGGCTTGTTTGCAACAATTGCGGAGTTACAATTCCGGTGTGTACGCCCAATTTATGACTTTTTATTGCCATAACCACCTCTTCCAAAGCAGTATTTCCGGCACGTTCGCCCACTCCGTTTATGGTAACTTCTATTTGGCGGGCGCCGTTAATTACACCCGACATGGTATTTGCGGTAGCCATTCCCAAATCGTTGTGGCAGTGCGTTGAAAGAATTGCTTTGTGAATATTGGGCACGTGTTCCATTAAATATTTAATTTTTGCACCATATTCGTGCGGCAAACAATAACCCGTAGTATCGGGAATATTCACAACCGTGGCGCCGGCAGCAATCACAGCCTCAACCACACGAGCCAAATATTCATTGTCGCTCCGTCCGGCATCTTCGCAGTAAAATTCAATATCTTCTACGAATTTTTTCGCATATTTTACCGCTGCTACACCACGTTCTATAATTTCATCATAATTGGAATTTAATTTTGAAATCACGTGATAGGGCGAAACGCCTATACCCGTGTGAATACGGGGACGTTTGGCATATTGCAACGCTTCAACCGCCACATCTATATCTTGTTGTATGGCTCGCGTCAATCCGCAAATAACAGGATTGGTTACCGCCTTTGAAATTTGCACCACCGAATCGAAATCACCCGGACTTGAAATTGGAAATCCGGCTTCAATAATATCAACGCCCAAAAGTTCTAAAGCCTTTGCAACTTCTATTTTTTCAACCATATTTAATTGATTTCCCGGAGCCTGTTCGCCATCACGCAACGTGGTGTCGAACACAAAAACTTTATCGTTCATGATATTTAATTATTAATTGTTAATTATTTTCTATTCTAATCTTTTGCGTCATTCCTGCGTAGGCAGGAATAACGCTTTTTTGAGCCTCTGTTTATAAAAAAACCTCCCATGCTCGTGCAAAGGAGGTTATATTTTTTGTTTTAAAAATTGCCGATTACAATACTGCGCATACCTCCTTTGTCTTACATTGTAAGCAGTAAACAGAGAAGTATGTTGTTTGTGTGTGTCATTGTAATCGAATTTTATTTTGCAAATATAGAGTGTTTTTTGAAAAAACCTACATGTTTTGGAAAAATATTTTTTTTCGCAGATAGTAAGAGTCTGTTTTAATTTTAGTCAAAATCCCCCGGCATATAGTAGCCTTTGTTATTTTCATTCCCGTCAACCGCATTTTTAACCCTTCCTCCTTTATCTTTTTCTTCCTGATAAAGTTCTTCATAGTCTTTTGTCCATAACGAATTGGGCACTACATTGATATCAAAAACTATCTCCATTTTATCGGTCGTTTCAAAATTACCATAAAGGGTAACATAATGCCTTACAGCCCCCACATTCTTATTGCTGTTATACTTTAAGATAAGGTGCCCTTTCGCCCCCGCAGGAATAGATTTTATTGAACTTTTTTGAACTGTCAAACAACCGCACGATGTTATAATATCTTCTAATATAAACGGATTTTCACCTATGTTTTTTACCGGAAAAACAATATCCAACATCTGCCCTTGTAATACCGGATAGTAATGACGATAATTATCAGTAATTTCCAGGGAAGTTCTTTTTTCTTTAACATTCATACAACTTGCCATTACGACTACCAACAATAGTAGTGGTACAAAAATCTTTTTTCTATTCATTTTTCAGCCCTCCTTTTAATCTAAAATACTATTTCGTCGCAGCCAATCACACTTTTCTTTGCCTGCTTACGTACAAATTTCAACTCAATATCCCTCGCTTTCGACAGGTTAACCGCAATACTTCCTTCCACAATATTTCCGGAATTTTTCATTTTTTCTCCCAAAACAACACCTGCTTCTTCTCCGTCTATAATCAATATAACCTTTTCCGGAGGAAGAATCCCATGCCTTTCATTATTCAAAAAACGGAATTTAATCGTTTTTACATGACGTAAATTCTCAGCGGAAAAACCCACTCGTAAATCGTTAGCGCTCAAATACCAACCTTGATGATAATCAAGAGCAAACCCCAATGTACCATCGTTCAGTAAATCTGCTTTTTCAAAACCTTCGTCCGGTGCCGACAGTACTTTAATTGGAGTACCTATCAATTCGTTTACAAAAGAACCTTTTGCTATCAATTGTTTCCACTCATTTACATAGTCGGAAAGAAGTCCATCGGCAGCTTCTTTATACCGTTTCATATCGGGATACTCACGAAATTTCTCTAATGCTTGCACATACCGTTTCATTTCCGGTTTTACAATCATCTTATTTTTCTCTCTATTTGCATAGCCCCATTCCCCTGCGCCTTGCACATAAGCAACTTGTAAACGGGTATAACTAAGCGCAGTGTGCAATTTTTGCAATTTTTCCCGTTCTACCTCTTCCATCTCTGTGTCGGACAGTAGTTTTTCCAAAGCATCGTAAAAACGAACAAAGTCACCGACATTCAAATAAGTATTCACTGTTTCCCTCATTCCTCCATACATATTATATGGTATATTCTTTGAAGAAAAGTCGCGTTCGAGCTGTAAATAATAGTCAGACAACAATGTATGACTTACAGGGTATTCTTTTTTGAAAAATTTCCGGACAAGTTTATCTACATCGGTATTCACATTCATCATCAGAGCAGCCGATACCAATGTTTTCACATCATCAAACGGAGAATAATCATAACCGCTCGCATTGAGGAAAATACCTTTTACACCCAATTTTTTAAAAAACTTCAATTGCTTCTGCAAACCATATAGAATCGGCAGGGGCGTCAGGTAATCGTCAAAATTAGATGCATAATCCCACAGATAGACGTTTTCGGTTTTATTTTTCCACTCTTCTATTTGTTTCTTAAACTCTTGTACTTCGGACAAATCGTCAGTCAGTTCAATCCCTTTAGGCAGTTCTATCGTACTAAGAAACACGTTGACATTTTTAGGCAATCGATGCTTGGGTAAAGAAACTGTTGTTCCGTATGCAGTTATAAAGAACTGATGCATGGGGAATTTTTCTGCCAGTTTACCAATAAATCTTGTAACAGCCGGAGTTGCGTTATTTTCCGTATTTCCCAACTCACTACATAAAGGGCACATACATACCAAATTGTTATCTTCCGGCATAATCATAAACCGGTAACTTTTGTCATCACCCTTGCCGTAGTTATCTCTAATATATTCACCGGTAAGGTCAAACAGCAATGATGAAGAAAAGCATAGTTGATTCCTATTGCGCTCCCCTTCCACCAAGGCATACATTTTGTCGTTGTCTTCCGGCGCTATTTTTCCAATAACCTTAGCAAGATTGTGTCCCCATAAACCCCAGTCGACCTCTACATTATTGGTTCCAATAACAGATGCGTATTCGGGGTCTAAATTCGGAGCAAAATAAGGCTCCCGATAGACAAAATCGAATTTTTTACATCCGGTCGTAAAATCAATTACTGCCGGAGGCACATCGTGCGCCTGAAACCGGTTGTCTTCTTCTGCAATGTTTCCTATCAACTGATACACAAGCCAAAGAGCAGTACTATTTTCCGAAAAGCTAATATACAATTGCTTTTCAGAATGTTCTATACAATAATCATCTTTCAGTTCTTCGGTCATTTCCAAATAAATGACCTTATAGTTTCCACGAAAATTCTTAACCTCCGAATCGTTGCACATAATTACAGCAACAGCTGTTGTGTCTGTTATTCGTTTCGACAGGTGGGTAAAAAGATACTCAGCCCAGCGTTCACTTCCTGCGTCTCCCGCAGAAGTAATAACATAGCCGCCGTCTGCTTTGAGCGTACGAGGAGTTCCTGCAGAACAGCCCCCCAAAATCAGAAGCAATATCGGTAATAATATAGAAAATCTTTTAAAAAACCACATTCAGATTGAGATAAATAGTGTAAAGATTTCGATATTTAAGTGCTTCTTGGGCTCTCGGCACTTCCAACTCTCCAAATTCATTTTCAACTAACGTGTGCTCTACCCTATAATTATCCCAAGTACCAAGCACTCCGAGCGAGATTGTTTTTGTCAACATGCGTCCTACGCCGGCGCCAACCATAGTATTCAACACATGAAATCCGCCATACCCTTGATAATTAATCATATCAACATTAGGTGAAGAACCTATGCTACCCATAGCCACCACATAATTGCGAGGCGACATGAAATTATATCGTGCATTTCCGGAAAGGTTGAAAAGCCACTTACCATCGAGAAGAAAGTTATTTAAACGAACATTAAAGCGCCATGGGTCAAGTTCTTTTGTTGCCCCCAGTACCAAATTCCACAGGTTTTTGCGCGGTTGGGGTTCCATTACAACAGTATCGCGATAGACAACTTTAATCGGCTCTAAGTTGAGCCTTCTGTATCCAATTCCAAGCTCTGCTTCTATTCCGTCTAAAATATTAAAATCTCTGTATATTGAGGCATTTGCCGCAAATAGTGGAAAAAACCTGTTTGCCCAAGCCGCATTTATCATGCTACGGGTTTTTTCGTTCCATTCCCTTGTCCATTCTCCTTGTATCTGAACACCTCTACCTTCCATTCTTCCCGCATAATTGGCTCTTCCGGTAAACGCATTTCTACCTTCGTGGCGAGTATATTCTATTCCGGAAATAGTGCTGATAGAATAATCGTCGCCAAAGCGGCTTCGCAAATGTTGCAAACCTATTTCATTTTTGTAACCTTTATAACTCAAATAGTATAGTTGCTGCTTGAATTCTTCCAATTCCAAAGGAGCCGGGTCATAAAAAGACTGATAGTAGTATGCCGAATCGAATTGATGCAATTTCTCAAATGCTACTCCTTTCATATACTTCAACTCCCTGCTGTCAGGAGCATAGCGTAAGGCTGTATCGAGAATAACGAGGGCTTTTGCGCTCTCTTTGTTTTTAATCAAACTCTTGCTATAATCTACCGACAATTGTTCAAATGCCCCTATCAACTCTTTGTGATAAGGCGATTCTAACAATTCTTCGTGTAAAGTCTCATAGGTTTCTGCATAATTTGCAGGTTTCGCTCCACTTAGCTCCGCCAGTTTTATTTTGAAGAACATCTCATCGGGGTAGGTTTCCGCTCCCCTTTCCGCGTACTCCCGCATATCATCATATTTTTTTGTACTATACGATAAATTCACCGCATATTTCAAAGCCTGCAAATTATCGGGGTCATATTCCAACCATTTTTCCACATATTCTTTCGCTTCGTTGTAGCGATATTGTTCGTTCAGTTCTTTCACAATTACCGAATTCATATCAGCATAGCCTTTCAAATATTGTGGTCTCTGTTCTTCGCTAACAATATTCAGTACTTGCTCGTATGTCGATTGGGCTGCCTGATAACGCTTTTGTTTCAGATAAACGTCCGACCTTTTCACTAACAAGTCGGGATTTCTCGGCTCGCGTTCTATCATTTCATTCAACACACCGAGCGCATTGTTGTAGTCTCCGGCTAATAGATACGCATTAAAAAGGGAATTTTGCGCAGCTCTTTTTGTATCTTCATCTCCGTAGCGTATCACTTCGTGCCAGTCGGCAATGGCTTTCGCATATTCCTCTTCCGCCATTCTGCTTTTAGCTTCATTTAGTTTTATTTTCACATAAGCATCTCTTATATCCGTGTCATTCGGATATTGAGCAAAGAGTTCTTTTGTCAAAGTAGTTACACGACCTGTATTTCCCATGCGCTCATAAAGCATCAATTCTTTCAATGCGAGGTTTTTAGAGTTCCCTCTGGCTCTTCTATGCGCATTCAATACGCGCAACGCTTCGTCATAGTCATGATTAGCTACCAAAGCATTAAACACATAATTAAATGCTTCTTCATTGCCGGGGCTGCCGTCCAAAATTTTCCCATAAAGGGAAAGTGGGTCTTTACCTTTTGCTTCTTGGGCTGCTTCCTGTAAATAGTAACTATATTGCCGTTGCAATTCAGCCGAATTTCTTATTCTCCTTTGTTCTTGTAAAAAAGCCAATAATTCTTCGTAGCGTTTTTGTTCTGCCAATATACCAACTTTTTTATTTACGAAGTCCATATTGCCGGGGAACTGACTCAGTCCCCGTTCTGTATAAGCTAATGCACTCGCCTTGTCGCCGGCTTTCAAAAAGTCATTAATCAAGGTCAACTGGTAGTCGGCATTTCGGGGTTGCTCTTTTACCAGAGCTTCGCTCAATGCAATAGCATCTTCGATTTTCCCTTCTTTCCGTTTTATATTAGCTTCTATTTCTGTGTTATATAGGAAATCATTTTGCAGGTCGCTATCTTCCGGATATATTTGAGCGAGACGTTTGCGCAGTCTGTTTGCCTCCACAATGTTACCTTGCAATTCATACAGTTCTATCTTCTTTCTCCACAATCCCCGCCAATAAGGATTCACTTCCAACAATTCATTCACATAACATATTGCACTCGAATACCGTCCCGATTCCATTTCGACATTTACTAAAACTTGCTTTGCCGCAACGTTATCGGGGTTTTGTTCCAATGATTTGTTCAGTTCGTAACGAGCCTTATCATATTGTTTCTTGTGGTGATAGTATTTTCCTGCAAGCATCTTCAAATCGGAATCCTTAGGGTATTTCGCCAACCCCGCATCCAAACTTTTCTTTCCTTCCTCCCAATTGCCTTTGTTGAATTGTTCATTAATTGCTTTTGCATAGTCATCTCGGTCGTCGGGACGTATTACCACTTGCGCAGAAAGACTTCCGTATGAAAACAATATTACTATTGCCGCACTTATACTCCTGATTAATATATTAGTCATATCTTTGTTTACATTATATTTAGTTTGTATTTCATTTTTCATAACGTTAATTATTTTCGTTTATTTTCTAACGTTACATTATCACATTATTTTCCCTGAATTAGCCGGTTACAGGAGTAATAACTTGCGGCGCATTCGGATTTTTAAACCCTTGCCGGGTCATAGCACCCCATTTAAAGTCCCTCTGTGTAAGAAACTCCCAATATCCCCTTAAACTAAAAAAAACAATCATCGGGTGGTAAAGAAATGCCTCGACCGATGAAAAAAGCACCAACCTAAAATATTCCTTATAAGTCCGGTACACTTTCTTTACCATCAAGTCGTTAACAATCGTATGGAGCGACACAACCAGTCCGAGCAGGTACACATACAATAACATCAACCAAAAGGTATTGAAATTGACCTGTTTAGTAAATAACAGGAATGCCAGAAAAATAAAACCTGTGAATTCTATTATAGGCGCTATAAATTCGAAAATCAAAGCATAAGGCATTACCCACAAGCCTGTGCGTCCATACCGGCGGTTGAATAAGAATCTACGGTGGTTGATAAAGATTTGCAGCAACCCTCTACCCCAACGTGTTCGCTGCCTGTGAAGCACTTTAAGATTAGGTGGTCCCTCTGTCCAACAACACGAATCGGGAATTTGTACAATCCTGTATTTCTGTCCATTATCTCTCATATATGCAACCATACGCAGTGTCATATCCATATCTTCGGCATGGGAAAGCGGGTCGTATCCACCGGCATTAATACAAACCGATGTACTGAAAAGCCCGAAACCTCCGGAAACATTAGGTATAAGGTTAAGAACAGACCACCCCATCTTTGCCACTAAGTAAGAGCGCAGATATTCTGTTTCCTGAAAAGTCGGAATAAAGCCTTTAGGCGGTTTTACACGGGTTATAACTCCCTCCTCCACCTCGCATCCGTTAGACATACGCATAGTGGCGCCCACAGCTATAACCGGAATTTTCGAATCTAATACCGGTAATATACATTTTGTCAGTGTATCGCGGTCCAAAATGCAATCCACATCGGTATTAATAAAGTAGTCATACTGTGCCACATTGATACCGGCATTCATGGCATCGGCTTTCGTTCCTCCATTCTCCTTATCTACAACAGTCAGCTTATCGTATTTAGGGTTCTTGGATTTTAAAATCCTTTTTACCGGACGACAACGCGTTTTTCCTATATAAGGAAAAGGCACTGCTTCCAATTCAAATTTTTCTATCAACAAATCCAGCGTACTGTCCTTACTACCGTCATTCACGATAATTACTTCGAATTTAGGATAATGAAGACCTAATAACGAGTTTACATTATCAATAATAATAACCTCCTCGTTATACGCCGGCGCCACCACCGAGATACCTGGTACCTTCGATGGCAATAGATTCAATAATTCCTGCTCTTTCTCCGTATACCTTGTCTTTGTCTGATATATATTATAATAACCGAGAATAGTCAAGGCTATATATATAATCGTCATCATAAGAGCATAGAAGAAGATTAAATATTGATATCCGTATACAATATTGTCTACCATAACTATGATTTTTTTGTGAGTTGTTTGTATGAGTTTTTTGTGTGAGTTGTTTGCGTGCTTTTTATGTGTTATTTTGTGTTTATTTTACTTTTTTCATTCGTTTTTTCCACATGAACAAAAACAGAATCCAGAAAACTATCTGTTGATTTTTGTTTCAGTCTATTGAAAGTATGTTTGGCTTTATCACATTTATGAATACTATCTACAATCTTTATCTGCAAGGCTCCTTCTTGCGTTTCCTCGTGAATTTTCTCGAGAAAAGCGAGAGCCTTCGGTGAGTCCATTTTTCCTACTGCTTCTATTATACGTTCTTGTACCGATATAGGGGTAAGCCCGTAGTCTGCAATCAAAACGTCAATAGCGTCAGTATATTGTAAAATCCCTAATGTCTCTGCTATCTGTGCTTTTACCGGATAGCTTTTTTCAGTCTGGTACATCTCCACCAATTGGGCTCCGCTTTCCCGCTGATTAAAGAGTCCGATTTCCTTAATCAAGAAGCATTTATACGATTCGTTTTTAGCCGTATACCCCCAACGAATAAGCAACGGAAGAGGTCTTTGTTTAGCTCGTTCTTCAAGAGTGGCATGTATCCTCATTTCGTCCAAACTATTGAATTCTCTATCGAAATCGTCTTCCAAAAATTTAAAAGCATCGTACGTTGCAAATCGCATATAACCGCTCTTAGAATGTTTTCGCAAATCGTGATTACGCCCTTGAACTCTGTGGGCTACAATATTACCATCGGGAATATTTTTAGACAACTCTTCCAACATCCGTAAAGCCTGCTTGTTCTTTCTCAGGTTATTTTTTCGCAAAAGCAATTCCCAATATCCAACAAGTCCAAAAATCTCTATAACCTCAGAGTAATTATATTCGTTGAGAGTTTGACCTTCTCTTTTTTTCACCGACAAGAGCAACTCAGTAAGCGGCTCTTTCTCTTTATTCTTGAGTGAGCCCGGTTCAAACTCCAATTTATCGATTATAACATCTCTGGGAAAACTTTGCCGAGAAAAAAGAAGTGATTTCAATTTCTCTTCGAAACGTTTCGTAATATTCTTATGTAATCTTTCCTCCTTTCTTTGCCTGCGCATTATAAAGAAAAACCGTATCATGGAAGCAATATAAAATAATGCCAGCAACGTTACAACAATTACCACAATACGAATTACTAAGGGAAAACCTGTAAATCGAGAGTCCAAATAATATAAATAGTATTTTATAATATCCATAAATGCAACCTATTTGTACAAAAAGCAATTATTACATAACTGCCTGATATGTTATGTTTTTAGTTTGGTGTGATGTCGTCCATTTTCCTTCATACTCATTTTTACCTCCAATCACACAATCTATAACACTGTGTAACTTCTGTAAAAACTTCTATGTAAAAATTCCACGTAAAAGTAACATCTTTTTACATTTTCCATACACAAAAAATATAAAAAACACATGAAATATACAAAAATGAGTATTTACACTCACGATTGGGGGGGGGGGTAAATTCGCAAGTAGAAATTTAGCATAAACAAAAAGTTGTTGATGTTTTTTTATTTTCCGAATTGCTAAATTGCTATCTTTGCAGAAAGATTTGAGATTTCAGACGTGAGATTTGAGACAATAAATATCATAATATCTATAAATATCTTATTCTAAATTTTATTCCTATGAACCCTTTGCAAAGCATTGAAAATAAAGCCGTAATAGTTATTGGCGATGTTATGATTGATTCCTACATTTGGGGTAAAGTCGATAGAATTTCGCCCGAAGCGCCGGTGCCGGTTGTGAGCGTAAATAAAACAGAAAACCGGCTTGGCGGTGCGGCAAATGTTGCGCAAAATTTGGCGGCTTTGCAGCTCACTCCTATTTTGTGCAGCGTAATTGGTTGCGACGAAGCAGGTGCAAATTTGAAAGAATTATTGCGCCAAAAATCCCTCTGCGCCGATTATTGCATAGAAATTCCGGAACGCAAAACTACGAACAAGCAACGTATACTTTCGGGTAATCATCAAATATTGCGTATTGATACGGAGCAAACTAACGAAATTTCCGTCGGAATTCGCAATACACTGTTCAAATCTATTTGTCACGCAATTGAAACACACAATGCCGCTGCTATTGTGCTTGAAGATTACGATAAAGGAGTGATTAGCAAAGAGTTGATAGACCAAGTGGTGGCGTATGCACAAAAAAAACAACTACCGGTATTTGTTGACCCCAAAAAGCGTAATTTTTCGTATTACACCAATATTACACTTTTCAAACCAAATGTAAAAGAATTTATTGAGGGTAGCGGAACTGTGGTAAGTGCCCAGGATTTACCCCACTTATTTGAGGTAAGCAAAGAATTTATGCGCAAGCAATCTATTGAAAATCTTATGATTACGCTTTCGGAACACGGGATTTTTGTGGCAAACAAACAGGGCTATCATCATTTACCCTCAATGGTGCGCCACGTTGCCGACGTTTCGGGAGCCGGCGATACTGTTATAAGTACCACCGTGGCGTGTTGGTTAGCCGGAATAGATTTACCCGAAATTGCCCGCATAGCCAACGTTGCCGCCGGAATAGCTTGTGAACAGCCGGGGGTGGTTACTATTAATCAGAAGCAGTTGTTGGAGCAGATTTGATTTCCATTTTGTTTTATTCGAATTTTTGCAATTCTATGATAATTGCATCTATTCCTTTTATCTTTGCAAAACCTTTATCGGCAGTAATAAAAGTTAATCCTAAACTTTGAGCTGTTGCTGCAATAATTGCATCAGGTGTTTTTATGGAGTATTTTTGTTTCAAATCTATGGCAATTTCTTTTATTGTATTGCTAATTGGAATAACAGGAAAACCTGCCAACAGAGTTTTAATATTCTCAACTTCTTGTGCTGAAATATCTTTTTTTCCAAAAAGTTCAATTTCTGAAATAATCGAAATAACAGGCACGCAAGCAATAAGTCCCTTTACTGCCGGATGCGCTTCCATTGCATAAATAGCAATATTGGTGTCTATCAAAATATCATACCCAATCATTGCGCATCATTTTTTGATATTCCAAACCATCAATACCTCGTTTCAATTTTCCGTACATATCGCCGAGTGTTTTGCGAGGTTTTTGTTTTTTTTGCGTGCGATTAAGCAAGAATATTATATTTTCCTCTGTAATTTCTTTAACTTGAAGTACCATAATTTTTCTCTTTTAAATTCTACCACAAAGATAACAAACTTTTCCACAAAAACAAAAAATTACCGAGAATGCGGAAATTTGCAAAAAAACAATATATTTGTAAAAATAACCCCTAACCACTAAAAAAATGCCCTCTATTTTAATCGTTGACGACGAGCGTGCAATTCGCAATACGCTCAAAGACATTTTGGAAGTTGAAAATTACAAAGTTGATACCGCCGAAGACGGTAAACAAGCGCTCGAAAAGGTGCAAAACAACAAATACGACTTGGTGTTTACCGACATAAAAATGCCCAATATGGACGGCACGGAATTGCTCGAAGCTATTGTAAACGAGCGCGGAAGCAGTTTGCCGGTAATTTTAATTTCCGGTCATGCCACGGTTGATATTGCCGTAGATGCCATAAAAAAAGGCGCTTACGATTTTATTGAAAAACCCCTTGACTTAAATAGAATTTTGATAACTACTCGCAATGCGTTGGAAAAAAATGTATTGGTGCAAGAAACGTCGAAATTGAAGAAAAAAATATTGTCGCAGTACGAAATGATTGGAAATTCGGCGGCATTGCAGGCAATAAAAAATGATATTGCAAAAATTGCTCCCACCGATGCACGGGTGCTTATAACCGGTCCGAATGGCGCAGGTAAAGAGTTGGTAGCGCGAGCAATTCACGAACAAAGCGCACGGGTAAAAGCTCCGTTTATAGAAGTAAATTGCGCTGCAATTCCCACAGAATTAATTGAAAGCGAGCTTTTTGGACACGAAAAAGGCGCATTTACATCGGCAATAAAAATGCGTATCGGTAAATTTGAACAAGCCGAGGGCGGCACAATTTTCCTCGATGAAATTGGCGATATGAGCCTCACGGCACAAGCAAAAGTACTGCGGGCTTTGCAAGAGAAAAAAATCACTCGCGTGGGCGGCGAAAAAGATATTACAGTAGATGTGCGAGTAATTGCGGCTACCAACAAAAATTTAAAAGAAGAAATTGCCGAAAAACGTTTTCGTGAAGACCTGTACCACCGCCTAAGCGTAATTCTCGTGAAAGTGCCTGCGTTAAACGAACGCCTTGACGATATCCCCCTACTCGCCGAACATTTTATTACTGCTATTTGCGGCGATATGGGTATTCCCAAGAAACCAATTTCCGACAAAGCTCTCGCATTGCTGCAAAGTTATTCGTGGTCGGGCAATATTCGCGAACTTCGCAATGTGATAGAACGTTTGATTATTTTGAGTGAAAAAACTATTGAAGAGGGCGATGTAGAAAAGTATTCGTAAATTTGCATTTTGAGTCGTATTTTTAATCTGGATTGCTTCGCTCTGCTCGCAATGACGCTCTTTCGTTAGTTCACACTAACCCTCAAAAGAGCGTCATTGCGAGCAGAGCGAAGCAATCTATATTTTTTATTACAATAATCAAACGAGGCTGTCCAAAAAGTCAAATAGATTTTTCAAATAGTTACGATTTATAAGTTGCGACGCAAAAGGTGCAGAGCACCGAAAATATTTGTAGTATTTAACGCGACACACAAAGCAAGGTGCGCAGCACCGTAATATTTTAATAATCAATTCATTGTTAATATTACGGTGCTACGCACCTTACGTTTACTATAATTGTTTTTACTACCAATATCTCGGTGCTCTGCACCTTTGCTTTCGATTTGAAAGTTCTAAAATTGATAATTTGACTTTTTTTTATGAATAAAAAGTCGCTTACGCTTTTCCGGCAGAACCAAGTACCGACACAACTTTGTGAGTATACAATTTTTTCAATTCTTCGCGAGCAGGACCTAAATATTGACGAGGGTCGAATTTATCGGGTTGTTCGTTGTAAAATTTGCGAACAGCAGCAGTCATAGCCAAACGACCGTCTGAATCGATATTGATTTTGCATACTGCCGATGCAGCCGCTCTACGCAATTCTTCTTCGGGAATACCGATTGCATCTTTTAATTTTCCGCCATTTTCGTTGATAGTTTTTACATATTCTTGTGGAACAGACGATGCTCCGTGAAGAACAATAGGGAAACCGGGTATTTGTTTTTCAATAGCTTCCAAAATATCGAAACGTAGCGGTGGTGGCACAAGCACGCCATCGGCATTTACTGTACATTGCTCGGGAGTAAATTTGTTTGCTCCGTGTGAAGTTCCTATTGAAATTGCAAGTGAGTCAACACCTGTGCGGCTTACGAAATCTACAACTTCTTCGGGTTGTGTGTATGTGTGATGTTCTGAACTTACTTCGTCCTCAACGCCTGCCAATACGCCAAGTTCGCCTTCTACGGTAACGCCGTGAGCGTGAGCATATTCAACTACTTTTTTAGTCAATGCAATGTTATCTTCATACGAATGGTGTGAACCATCAATCATTACCGATGAAAAGCCCATATCAATACAGCTTTTGCACAGTTCAAACGTATCACCGTGGTCTAAGTGAAGACAAATTTGTGGATTTTCCCAACCAAGTTCTTTTGCATATTCTACGGCTCCTTGCGCCATGTAACGAAGCAATGTTTGGTTTGCATATTTACGCGCACCGCTTGAAACTTGAAGAATTACCGGAGATTTTTGTTCTGCGCAAGCCGAAACAATCGCTTGCATTTGCTCCATGTTGTTGAAATTGAACGCCGGAATTGCATATCCGCCGGCAAAAGCTTTTTTAAACATCTCGGTAGTATTCACCAAACCGAGTTCTTTGTAACTTACTGACATTTTGTTTATTAATTATAAATTAGTACTATTTTAAAATTTGCCGCTAAAATACGAAATAATTATTAATTAAAAATTATTAATCATGAATTATTTTTTATCGCGATTTGAATTTTTTCAATCCCCTAATTTGATACGTTACCAACGTTGGATTGTTGAAAAATTTATAATTCATAATTTATAAACTTACAATATGTTTTCGTACTTTTGCCTTTCAAAATTTTAGATTATGGCAGAAGTAGTAGCAGCATACACCGAAGATGATATTAAAAGTCTTGAATGGCAGGAACATATACGCCTGCGACCGGGTATGTACATTGGCAAACTTGGCGACGGCTCGGCTGTGGACGATGGTATTTACATTCTTCTGAAAGAGGCTATCGACAATTCCATTGACGAATATATGATGGGATTTGGTAAAGTTATCGACATTCAAATCAGCGAACATTCTGTTACCATTCGTGATAACGGCAGGGGTATTCCTTTGGGAAAAGTGCTCGATGTGAGTTCAAAAATCAATACCGGCGGTAAATACGACTCGGGCGCATTTAAAAAATCGGTTGGCTTGAACGGCGTTGGTCTTAAAGCCGTGAATGCGCTTTCTACCAAATTTATTATAAAATCGTTTCGTGAACACGAAGTAAAATCCGTAGAATTTTCAAGAGGCGAAGTTGTGAGCGAAAGCGCCGTACAATCGTCGCCCAACGAGTCAAATGGCGTGTACGTAAAATTTTACCCCGACGATACTATTTTTTCAAACTTTGTGTTTCGTTTGGAATATGTAGAAGATATGCTGCGCAATTACACCTATCTCAATCCGGGATTGACAATTGTGCTGAACGGCAAAAAATTTATTTCACGCAACGGCTTACTCGATTTGCTCAACGAAAATTTGACCGGCGAGCCAATTTACACGCCTATTCACTTGCAAGGCAACGATATAGAAATTGCGCTCACGCACGAAAATCGCTATGGCGAAATGTATTATTCCTTTGTAAACGGGCAAAATACCGTGCAGGGCGGTACGCACCTCAATGCTTTTCGCGATGCCTACGCCAAAACGATTAAAGATTTTTTCAGCGCAAAAAATTTAGAAGCCGTTGATATTCGCCAAAGTGTGATTGCGGCAATAAGTGTGCGTGTAGACCAACCAATATTTGAATCGCAAACAAAAACAAAACTCGGCTCCAAAGATATGGCTCCCGGCGGTGTTTCGATACAAAAATTTATCAACGATTTTGTGAAAGAACAGTTAGATAACTTCCTTCACAAAAATCCGTTAGTTGCCGATGCCTTGTTGAAAAAAATTCAAAGTTCCGAAAAAGAACGAAAAGCTATGGCAGGCGTGCAAAAAACAGCACGGGAAATGGCAAAAAAAGCAAATTTGCACAACAAAAAACTGCGCGATTGCCGTGTACATTATAATGATGAAAAGCATGAATTGCGCCACGATACAAGTATTTTCATAACCGAGGGCGATTCGGCAAGCGGCTCTATTACCAAATCGCGCAATCCCAACACCCAAGCGGTGTTTAGCTTACGGGGGAAACCGCTCAATACATTTGGCTTGACCAAAAAAGTGGTGTACGAAAACGAAGAATTTAATTTGCTGCAAGCAGCGCTCAATATTGAGGACGACTTAGATAATTTGCGTTACAACAATGTAATTATAGCCACCGATGCCGACGTGGACGGTATGCACATTCGCTTGCTGTTGATTACATTTTTCCTGCAATTTTTTCCGGAACTTATTCAACGTGGGCATGTATTTATTTTGCAAACGCCCCTGTTTCGCATACGCAACAAAAAAGAAACTCGCTATTGTTACTCCGAAGAAGAACGCCAGCGAGCGTTGGAAGAACTAAAACCAAGTCCCGAAATTACCCGGTTTAAAGGTTTGGGCGAAATTTCGCCGAATGAATTTACCGCATTTATAGGTAAAGATATGCGTTTGGAGCCGGTAAAAGCAAGCAAAGATATGTCTATCGAACAGCTTTTGACTTATTATATGGGGCAAAACACTCCGGCTCGGCAGGAGTTTATTATACAAAATCTTCGTTTTGAGGACGATATTGCGGAGGAGTAAACGAACGAACTTTTCCAAAGTTTTAAACTTTGGAAAAGTTATGATAAAGAAAATACGATGAAAAAATTGTTTGTTACCATTATTATTACACTTGTTTCAGCACAAGTGTTTAGTCAAGTTGATAGTATAGAAATGCAAATTTTGAACTATAACGATTCTAAGTCTGTAATCATTTCAAAAGGCAGAAGTTTGTTGTTAGACAAATTTTTGGAAAATGATATAAATACGGTAAAAGAGATTAAAAACTATTTGATGAAAAAAGGGAACGATGAGAATTATATTGCATTGTTCACGACTGAATATTTGCTTATTTTGTATTGGACGAATGAATATGAAGAATTGTTGAATACTATCGTACGGTACGATTCTGTGAAAAATGAAAGCTACTATTTAAGTTCCTATTCGCACGAGTGGTATTGGACTGGTGATTTGAACAAAGGTTACTATTCAAAAATTCGCCCTCCGCAAGATATGTTGCACACAAAATTGCTTGCGAAATCAAAAGAAAACGCTCAAACGCTCATTAATCAAATTCAAAATGCAGCTATTGATAGCGAAAAAAAGCACTTTCTTCAATTACATTTTGAATCGCTGATAAAGAAAGGAGCAACATTTCAAGATTCATTAAATATTCAAGCAGAGAAATTCCTCAAAGCTTACCCCGAATCTGAATATAAATATTTTGTAAAAAAACATATTGAATTTAAACTTGTTCCCAAAGATTGGGGAATTGCCGGAGAAATTTTTAGCGGATATGGAATTTTTACGGGAACATTACGTGAAAATTACACAAACCATATTCCTATTGGAGCGGCACTTGATATATGTTACAAAAGATTTGAATTGTATCTTCGAGGGTATGTAGGATTCAGTAAAAACAAAAAAGATTTTGAGTTTTCAACGGGAGTGTATGAAAAAGACTCATCGTTAAATGTATATATTCCCGAAGCCTCGTTTGGCTTTGCCGTTTGGAATACCGATAAATTCAAATTAGCACCTTTTGCAGGTATTGGTAGGTTATCTGTTACGCCAATAGATGGGGCAATAAAAAGAATGCCAGAATTAAAAGAGTTGAAAATATCATCGTTTACCTACAATGTGGGTGTGAGTTTTGATATAAAATTTGGCAACACATACCCATTTTATTCACAATCGGACTATGGATTTCTACGAATTCGCTATGGATACAGTATTCCGAATTTTTCAAAAAAATATGACGGAATTTCGGGAGGTTCGCATTATATAACCGTTGGGATTGGCGGACTTATGAGAGGAGTTAAGCGTGTGTATTAGAAATTGCTTTTGTTCAAAGCAAAAAATCATTTAAAAATTTATCAAAAAAGAATGATTATTTAATAAGATTCTATTCCCAAATTTTTGAATATTTAAAATAGACTTTATGTTACATACAATATCGTTACAAGTGCTGCCCGCAATTGCGCACAATGAATTTAAACTCAAACAAATAGTTTCCGAAAAACTCGGCACTGCGCCACGTAATATTCACGCTCTGCGAATTGTAAAACGTTCAATTGATGCCCGTTCACGCACCGTGAAATTCAATATTGAAGTGCTGTGTGCTTGCAACGAAACACAAAAATTGCCGCAACCACAATTATTTTTCGATAAAAAAAATGTATCGCAAGCTCCTGCCGTTCATATTGTAGGAGCTGGTCCTGCCGGATTATTCGCCGCTTTGCAATTGATAGAACGAGGTTTGAAACCCGTGATTTTTGAACGAGGAAAAAATGTAAGCGAACGCAAACGTGATTTGGCTTTGTTGAATAAAAACGAGGCTTTAAATCCCAATTCCAATTATTGCTTTGGCGAAGGCGGCGCAGGCACGTTTTCCGACGGCAAACTGTTTACCCGTTCCAAGAAAAAAGGTAACAACCGGCGAGTGCTCGAACTGTTGGTGTTGCACGGCGCATCGCCCGAAATTTTGATTGATGCGCACCCGCATTTGGGTAGCGACAAATTGCCGACGATTATTACCAACATTCGTAACACAATACTCGAATGTGGCGGCGAAGTGCATTTTAATACCAAAGTTGAAGATTTTATAATTTCAAATAATCGCATACAAGCGGTGCAAACTCAGCACGGAACGGTTGATGTACAAAATCTTATTTTGGCAAGCGGACATTCTGCCCGCGATGTGTATTACAAATTACACGAACGCGGCGTTGAATTGCAGGCAAAACCCTGTGCTATGGGTGTGCGAGCCGAACACCCACAGGAATTTATAGACGAAGTGCAATATCACAAAGCTCCAATGGATTTTCTGCCGGCGGCAACATATTCGCTTGTGCATCAAGCTCAAGGGCGAGGCGTGTATTCGTTTTGTATGTGTCCGGGTGGAATTATAGTGCCTTCGGCGAGTGATTTTGAGCAAACTGTCGTTAATGGAATGTCGAACTCGCAGCGCAATTCGCCGTTTGCCAATTCGGGCGTGGTGGTGGAATTGCGTGTTGAAGATTTTGCCGAATTTTCGGAACACGGCGTGTTGGCAGGATTACAATTTCAAGAACATCTGGAAAAACTTGCCTACTTGAATGGTGGAAAACAGCAAATTGCTCCGGCACAGCGAATTTGCGATTTTGTAAAAAGAAAAATTTCGGGCGATTTACCCGAAACGTCCTACATTCCGGGTGTGGTAAATTCGCCTTTGCATTTTTGGTTACCGCCCACTATTTCTACTCGTTTGCAAGAAGCATTTAAGGCGTTCGATAAAAAATTACGTGGTTACGCAAGTTTTCATTCCGATGGTTTGATTGTGGGGGTGGAAACTCGTACATCGTCGCCGCTACGCATTCCCCGCAATGCCGAAACTTTGCAGCACGAGCGCATTGAAAATCTTTTCCCTTGCGGCGAAGGAGCCGGTTATTCGGGGGGAATTGTTTCATCGGCTGTTGATGGCATGTTGTGTGCTGAGAAGATTTAAGAGACTGTCTCAAAAGTAATTTAGAACGCAGATGACACGGATAACGCAGATTTACACAGATTTTTATATTGCTGATAATTAGGAAATATAAATTTTCTATTCGTTTATTATCTGCGTAAATCCGTGTCATCTGCGTTATCCGCGTTCTTTTAAGACTACTGCACAATTATTTTCGGCACCGCCACCTGCTGCATTCCCTGCGGCGAATTTATGCGCAACACGCAGTTGTAAATTCCGCCTTGCAAGCGAGTTCCATTTGCCCGTTGGCAATTCCATTGCATAACATTTTTCGCTTGCGCGGTCATTTCTTGCTGAATTTGGGCAACTTTATTTCCCATCATATCGTACACAAAAAGCGTAACATTCAGTTGTTCATTCGCTTGATTGTGTTCAAACGAAATATTTATAACATCGGTCGTAGGATTTGGGTAAGCATACACACGAGCAAGCGAAAAATTAGTTGAATGCACCACGTAAAATTGCAGCGTTTCTTCGGTCATATTGTTTTGCGTATCCCACACTCGCAGTTTTATTGTGTGTTCGCCTTCGCTCAATTGCAACAGTTGATAACTCAATGTTCCCGAAGTGTAGGTATCTCTGTCGGCTACATAATAATCGTTGAGAACAATCGGATTGCGTTCATCGCCGTCAATAATAAGTAAAATGCTATGTCCTACGGCAACATCGGAAATATTGATACCCGATGGGGAAAAAAGTTTTACCAATAATAGTGGATTTTCATTCGTAATTCCACCATTCACAAAATCGTATGAATTGAGAAACATTTCCACTGTCGGTGGAGTTACATCTTTTTCAGATTCCACACTTCCGTTTATAGGAATAAAACAACTACCGGCAGCTTGTTCATGTCCGTTATTTGCAAAAAAACTTATTTTTCCATCGCCGGCAAAATAACTAATATCTTGCGGTATTATAATATTCGCTTCAAATTGTCCGTTTGTTACCGTTGCCAAACCTCGGAATAGAATATTTTTTTGTACCTCAAATTTTATTTTATCGGCTCCGCTTGGGTCGTCGTTCGACAGCGTTTCCACCATTTGCGATTTATCGAAAACGGTTATCAGCAATTCGCCGTTGTACGATGTAAGTTTCTCATTAGCATGATTTTGAATACTTCCCACAAGTCGCACTTTTTGATTTGCCCGCAGGGTGTCGTTAAACTCTGCAAACATGCTGTTATCAATCGAATCAAGTATTACTTTATGCTGAGGCACAGCAAGTTGTAAAGCCGGATTGCCCAAAAGCGCAAATTTTCGTTTGTTTTGCTCATCTCCCATGGAATTTTTTGCTCGGCGCAAAGCCTCGCCAATAGAGAGCGGCGCACCTGTTTCATCTTTTTCAAACAAATAATTGAATATTCGTGAGTTCAACACATCATTGGAATTAGCATACACCGTGCGCGTGGTACTAAAAAGAGCTATTGCACCGCCGTCTTTTTGCAAAAAAAGTTTTTCGCCAAGCGACAGTCCATCATTATCGAAGCGTGATATTTCGCACGAAGCGGTAATAACCAAGGGCAACCGAGTGCTATTTTTCCACAATTCCACCGATGCAAGCGTTACTACATTTGCTTTCGACATACGGGTATAATGCCCGTGTCCGGTGTAATTAAACACCAGCGAACCTTTAATCATGCGCTCATTCACGGCTCGCACCGCATCGGGATACGATTTTCCCGAACTGTTGCTCACTTGTTTGTAGGCATCTAAATATATTTTATCGAAATTAAACTGCGGATATTGCGCAGCTATTTGTTTCGACAATTTATCAGCTCCCGTGGCGTGCATGGTTTGGTTGCCACCGGCATCGTCGGCAAGAAATGTTATATAATTTTGCCAATCACCTCTATTATTGGGCGATGTGGTATAGTTCAGCAATTTTTGCAGCACCGCACGAGCCTCGGCAAGCGTATTTACCGGCATTCGCCCTACGGCAATATCTAAATTGCCTATCAAATCATTGCCTCGCACACCGGTTCCGGCTTGCAATAGCCCAAAAAAATCGTCGGTAACAAAGGTCGAATGTGCATTCATACTTTCCAAACTTTGGAAACAAATTACAGGAATTTGCTCTTCCCGGAATGTCCGGTTATCGTAACTTGCATCGCCAAACAAAAGCGCATACTGCAATTTTCCGCCTTTTTGCCATACATATCTAAAATAATTGCGCAGCGCCGTTGGGTCGGGGCGACCGCCCGAAAATTCATTGAAAATTTCCTGCTGACTTACAATTACCGTTTTCAATCCTTGCAAACCGGCATGCAAATCGGCTATTTTCTGCGCTTCGGGGCGCAACGCATCGGCACATACTATTACCATATTGGCACCTGTGTGCGCAAGAATATTTTGATTTTGTATTTTTTTTACAAACACAGGTTTTTTAAAATCTTGCGAAAACGCAACATATTCAGCCACTTGCGAAATATCATCATCAAACACTGCTTTACCATTATTATAGGTAAGCGACATTATTTGCGGCTGTTCGGGATTGCTCACGTTCCACACCTGCGCATTTGCCGGAGCCGTAATTTCGTAACGACCGGCAGCTTGCGCTATACGCTGCGTGTAATTTCTAAAAACCAATTGCCCCTGCGTAAACGAAAGTTTTGCACGATAGAGCAGCATACAATAGTCTAAATACTGTTTACTGTCGACTCCACTGAATTTTGTGGTAATTTTTATCGAAACGGAATTTCCATTCACATAAAAATTATCAACCGCTTCACGCAAATTTGCATAAGCGTCGGAACCTGAGCTAATTCCACCAACCGTTATTGAATTTCTTTTTTCGCCATTGACCGCAACATCAAATGTGGCAGTGCTTGTGTGGCGAGCGGCAAGCCTCGTTTTCATGGTTACATATTCGGTTTCCACCAAATTGGGCAGTGTAAACGAAAGCGTTTTTTCGCCCAAAGCTTCAAGCCACACACGACCGGATTTTAACACATTCGTTTCGTCTTTTTCATGAATTTGCACATTGTCGTAAGTTGAAATTGTTTTGCTCACAATGCCCGTTTCTTGCGCTTTTGGTTGCACACGCAAAGGTTCTTCGCCCGAATTGATACGTATAAAATAATTATTCTGTGTGGTATATGAATTTATGGCATATTCAATTTGCTTGCTTTGTTCGTTAAATTGCCAATTGCGAGGCACATCGGCATAAAAAAGCACATAATCGCCTGCTGAAAATTTTGTGCCGGACGCAAAACTTGTGAAAATTGCAATTTCGTGAAGCGTTTGAGGCAATTGTCCGGTATTCATAAGCGGCAATTCCCCTACTCCATTTCCAAAAATTTGAATTGACGCAGGCTGCGCAAAACCCATGGCAACAACGTCTTCGTAACTAATTTTATATACGCCGCTTTCGCTCACTTGCACTTTTGCCCATTCGCCGTGCTGTAAAACAGATTGTGCCATTAACGCCGAAACGGCAAAGAGGAAAGAAAAAGAAATTACAAGTTTTTTTAGTGTTTTCATGTGAAAAATAAAATATATACTCCCGTAAGTACGTATTTATGAATTGAAATAGTATTTTTGGTGCGCTAAAATACTAAAAATAATTTTGCATACATATATATATTGTATTAAAATAGATGTCGAGGCGTTTTTTTCATATTCTTATTTTGTGTTGTTTATCGTTGAGCCTCTGTGCCCAACCGGTAGATTTTTCACAAACACCGGGCAATTACATTTACACTAATCCTGCGTTTGCGGGCAATAATAATTGCCCTACGCTTTACACATCGTATCGCATAAAACATTTTGGCAACGGCAATTTATATTCCACCAATTTTCTTTCGTTCGACAATTACGCCTCGGTAATCAATACCGATATTGGCTTTACGCTGCTGCACGATATTCAAAATTCTATATTTCACACTACCGGATTTTCGGCAATTTTTGCAAAAGATATACTGCTTACCAAAGGCGTAATGCTCAAATACGGACTTGGACTTGGGTATTTTTACAGCACAATCAATCGTGAAAAACTCATTTTTTCGGATATGCTCAACCCTTTTTCGCCCGAAATTGGTGTTTCCGGCGAGGAATTATCAACAAAAACACAACATTTATACGATATTGAGCCATGCCTTTTACTCTATACCTATAATATATATGCAGGCATTACCGCAAAACACATACAAGAATATTTCCGAAAAAATAGTTTTGTCAATCCTTTGCACTCCACAATTTCCATTCATGCCGGCGGATATTTTGAAACAAGTCGCGGCGCAACGCTCAAATATTTGTATCAATGGTACCCGCACCTCAATATTTGCATAGCTCCAAGTTCGTCATATACGCAACTTGGTATGCTTGTTCAGAAGAATATTTTTGAATTTGGCATAGCTTTTCGAGAAAATTTTTCATTAAATACAGAAAGTTTTATCTTTTTTGTTGGATTTGTTCAAAAAAAGTATAAATTTGCCTACAATTGTGATATTACCTTAAATTCACGTAAGAGAAATTTTTGGAATACGCATGAAATTTCTCTCAGTTACACGTTTGAATGTAGAGAACAAAGAAGAAAATTAGGCGCAGTACAATCGCCGCGAGGTTAGAATAAAATGTTGAAAATAAAATAGTTAGGAAAATTAAGTATCAATTAAATTTAATATTATGAGTAATAAAAAGTTTTTTCTTTATTCATTAGTAGCAGGCTTTTTCTTATTAAGCGCATGCTCAAAAGAAGTTTCAAACAGCACCGGTTGGAACTACAATGACAAAAAAAATGGCGGTTTTCAAAAATACGACGATTATTTTGAGCAAGAAACCGGTCCCGGACTTGTACTTATTGAAGGCGGTTCGTTTATGATGGGTCAAGTACAACAAGACGTTATGTACGATTGGAACAATATGTCGCGTAAAGTATCGGTTTCTTCGTTTTATATGGACGAAACAGAAGTGAGAAACCTTGACTATCGTGAGTATTTGCATTGGATTAGTCGTGTGTTTTCCGAAAACAGAGAAGTATTTTGGGCAGCGTTGCCCGATACTTTAGTGTGGCGTAACAAATTGGCTTACAATGAGCCAATGGTTGAGCACTATTTCCGCCACCCTTCATATCAAAATTATCCTGTTGTGGGAGTTAGTTGGATACAAGCATCGGACTATTGTATTTGGCGTACCGACCGCGTGAACGAACGCATACTTATTCGTGAAGGTATTTTAAATGAAAATATTGACCAGTCGGGAATGGAAAACTTCAACACCGAGGCGTACCTCAATGGTTTATACGAAGGTGCGGTTCGTCAAAATGTGGTAGACTTTAATCCTAACAACAGCGAAGGAACTCGCCAAGTGCGTGAAGAAGACGGTATTCTTCTTCCAAAATACCGCCTCCCAACCGAAGCTGAGTGGGAATTTGCAGCTTTGGCTCTTATTGGCAACTCGGTAGATGAGCGTATTTACGAACGTAGAATTTTCCCATGGAACGGACACTACACTCGTAACCCCGAAGTAAAACACCGTGGTAAAATGATGGCGAACTTCACTCGTGGTCGTGGTGACCAAATGGGGGTTGCCGGCAGATTGAACGATGCCGCCGACATTACAGCACCGGTATTATCGTACTGGCCTAATGATTACGGATTATATTGCATGGCAGGTAACGTAAACGAATGGGTATTAGACGTGTATCGTTCATACTCTTTTGAAGATGTAAGTGAATTCCGCCCATTCCGTGGTAATGTATTTAAAAAATTCCAACTTGGCGAAGAAGGCAAAGGAACGTTTGCCGAACGTGATTCACTCGGACGTATGGTACGTGAACGAGTTACCACCGAAGATGCTTTCGGGCGTATTAACTATCGTCAAGCCGATAATATCAATTATTTAGATGGCGACCGACAATCATCAATTAACTATAGCGATGAAATAGAAACCGAAATTACAGATGAAGAAGGTAACGTACATTCAATTGGTTCGACTCTTATGTATCAACAAAGATACGGAAACACTGATGAAACTTTATATGCCGCAGAAGGCTGGTTTACACTGGTTAACGACCACTCGCGAGTATATAAAGGCGGTAGCTGGCGCGACCGTGCATATTATTTAGCTCCGGGTTCACGCCGTTTCTTAGACGAGAGAAAAGCTGCCGACGACTTAGGTTTCCGTTGCGCTATGACTCGTGTAGGAAAACCAACAGCATATTAACAAATAAAAAAAAGCCCCTTTCAGGGGCTTTTTTTTATTTGTTAAATCTTTCAAGCATAAAAGCAAAAGCCGCCTCGTGCGTATTTTCAATATCGCCTTCGAGAATAGCTTCACGTATGGCATCTTTTATAATGCCAACTTCACGTGAAGGCGAGAGGTTAAAGGTTCGCATAATTTCTTCGCCGCTTATGGGCGGTTGCCAATTGCGCAAGGCATCTTTTTCTTCTACTTCCTGCAATTTTTCTTTTACCCGCTCAAAATTCTTGTGAAAAGTCTGCACTTTCACTTCGTTTTTCGAGGTAATATCGGCGTGGGCAAGCAGCATCACATCGTCAATATCATCGCCGGCATCGAAAAGCAGGCGGCGTACTGCCGAATCGGTTACCTCATCATCAATCAAAACTATGGGGCGCAAATGCAACAATACTAATTTTTGCACATAACGCATTTTTTCATTCATGGGCAAGCGCAATCGTTTGAAAATTTGTGCCACCATTTTTGAGCCAAGATATTCGTGTCCGTGGAAACTCCACCCAATGTGTTCTGTGTATTTTTTTGTTTTCGGTTTTGCAATATCGTGCAACAATGCCACCCAACGCAACCATATATTATCGGATTTTTCGGCAACATTATCAAGTACTTCAAGCGTGTGATTAAACACATCTTTGTGTCCTTTGCCGTTGATAACTTCTACCCCTTTAAGTGCTGTAAGTTCAGGGAAAAACACTTCTAAAAGTTGTGCTTTGTCAAGCAATTTTATTCCCACAGAAGGTTTCGGCGTTGCCATAATTTTTTGGAATTCATCGAGAATGCGTTCTATCGAAACTATTTCCAAACGCTGGCGATTGCGAATAAGCGCATCAAAAGTTTCGGGCAAAATCGTAAAATTCAGTTGCGCCGCAAAACGCACCGCCCGCATCATTCGCAAAGGGTCGTCGGAAAAGGTAATATCAGGATTAAGCGGTGTACGAATAATTTTTTGTTCAATATCTCCGCAACCGTTAAATGGGTCTATAAGTTGCCCAAAACTTTCTTTATTCAGCGAAATTGCCATCGCATTTATCGTAAAATCACGGCGGTTTTGGTCGTCTTCGAGCGTACCCGTTTCCACCGTTGGCTTGCGCGAAGTAAGCACGTATGATTCTTTGCGAGCACCCACAAATTCATAATCACAGCCATTGTAATGAAACATTGCCGTGCCAAAATTTTTAAACACCGCCACGGTTAAATCCGGCGAAAGCGCCTGCGCAACTTTTTCGGCTAATTCAATGCCATTGCCAAGCGTTACAATGTCAATATCGGTATTGGGGCGATACAAAAAAATATCGCGCACAAAACCGCCGATTACGAAGGCTTGAGTATTCATTTGCTCGGCAATTTCGGAAATGATAGTGAATATGGGGTTTTGTAGGTGTTGTTTCATTTGTTTTTTTATTTTTTTTTGTCTTGAACCACGATTTTTACAGGATTTTCGAGATTAGCAAGATAAAAAAATCCTGTAAATCTTTTGAATCTTGGTTCAAGATAAAGTTCAGACAATTATTCTGCCACACAGCGAACGGAGTATCTTGTTTGAATAAAACCAGCGACCGTACCGACAGAATTGGCACCAGAGAGATGGAAATAGTAGGCAAGATTGCTACCTTGGGCGCTACTACTCCAATAATAACCTCTCGCACCTTTATGGTGGAACTTGTCGGGATTATGGTCGTAATAACCAGCAGCAGGCAAGAAAATTAAATTGTTATCAGAACCGAATATACGCCCATATGTACCATTTTGAGTTGTCCACGTACTACCGGGAGCATAAAGATTATCATATTCTTGTTTCGTTGGTAAACGCCACCTCGAAGGGCAAGCACTTTTAGTATCATTCCACGCATATAAGTTCCCATAATCTTCGGGATTTTCTACAAATTTACCTTTCTCGCCGACATTACGAGTAGCCCATTTCACACCATTAATTACCACACCAACATCGGTAGTATCTGTATTTTGCGCTTGCGCTATATGCAAAAAACACAACACAAACACGATTTGTAAAACAATTATTTTTTTCATAACATTTATATTTTCTGGATTGCTTCGTCCCTCGCAATGACACTCTTTTGAGAATTTGTACTAAGTTCCGAAAGAGCGGCTCCAAGTCCCCCTTGAGGGGGATTTAGGGGGTTTTCCTACCTCAACTCCGCCCCCAATTCCTTACCAAACCGATAAATCAATTTCTGCATCAAAACATCAATCTGCTTATCGGTCAAAGTTTGTTCCATATCTTGCAAAATAAACGAAACGGCGTATGATTTTTTACCTTCGGGTACGCCTTTTCCTTCGTACACATCGAATACCGATACTTGTTTTAAGATTTTTTTATCGGTTGCAAAAGCAAGTTTTTCAATATCGGCGTATTGAACATTTTTGTCTATCAATAACGATAAATCGCGGCGCACTTCGGGGTATTGCGGAATTTCGGCGTAACGCACCGGAGTTTTTGGCTGCGCAAGTAACGTTGTCCAATAAATTTCGGCGTACACGCAGGCTTTTTCAATATCAAAGGCTTTGCGGATTTTTGAAGAAATCATTCCCAAACGGGCAACAACCACGCCGCCGACAACTGCTTGCAAACCTTGCAAAACATCGTCGTTATACAATTCAAACGAAACCGCATAACCAAGAAGCGAACATATTTTTTGCACCTGCGATTTTACTGCATATATATCAAAATCCCGTTGCGGAACAGCCCAAAATTGCGGACTTTGTTTGCCCACGCAACATAAAGCCACGTGCTGAGTTTCGGCATAATTGTCTATCGCTTTCTGGCTTTCGCCCTGTTTTTTATACACATTGCCAAATTCAAATACCGCAAAATCAGTCATTTGACGGTTGGTGTTGTGCCGCACAACTTCCAAAACGCCAAACAACAACGATGCTCGCATACAGTCCAATTCGGCACTCAACGGATTGAGAATTTTTACCAAAGTGTCCTGTTTTTCGGGCATCATATCGGTGTAATACGCTGAACGAGTAAGCGAATTATTCATAATTTCGTACATACCATTTGCTACCAACATTTCGGCAACGGTGCTTTTTTGTTTCGTATCGTCGTCGGCATTGGCATACACAATCGACGAACGCAAAGTTTGCGGCATTTCCACATTATTGTAACCGTAAATGCGCAAAATATCTTCAACAATATCTTCTTGTCGCTGAACATCAACACGATACGGCGGCACTTGAACGGTCAATTTATCGCCGTTGATAAGCGCAATTCGCATTTCGAGCGAAGCCAAAATATTTTGAATAACAGTTGCATCAATTTTTTTACCTATCAACGCTTGAATTTTAGCAATGCTCAATTCCACTTCAAACGGTGGAAATTTGTAAGGGCGCGTGTCGAACAACGGCTCTTGAACGGTGCCGCCCGCCACTTTTTGAATTAAAAGCGCTGCGCGTTTCAACACATACATAGTTTGATTGGGGTCAATTCCACGTTCAAAACGGAAGGAAGCATCGGTATTTAAACCGTGCCGGCGAGCCGATTTGCGTATTGAAACAGGATTGAAATAGGCACTTTCTAAAAATATTGAGGTTGTATTTTCCGAAACTCCCGAATCCAGCCCGCCAAAAACACCGGCAATACACAGCGGTTTTGTGGCACTGCATATCATTAAATCTTCGTCGGAAAGTTCACGTTCCACACCGTCGAGCGTGGTAAATTTGGTTTTGTCGGCAACGGTTTTTACAATTATTTTTTTGCCGTCAATTTTTTCTAAATCGAAAGCATGGAGCGGTTGCCCAAATTCGTGTAATATGTAATTGGTAACGTCCACCACATTATTGATTGATTTTTGCCCAATTACCGCCAAACGCTGCTTTAACCATTCGGGCGATTCGCCCACTTTTACACCCGAAATTATCACACCGGCATAGCGCGGGCACAATTTTGAATTTTCGACCGTTACATGAAATTCACTTGCCGTGTATACTGCCGAAAAGGCATCAACCGATGGTTTTTTAAGTGTTTGACTTCCGCTCAAATTTAAGTATGCACACAAATCACGGGCAACGCCAAAATGCGATGCGGCGTCAATACGATTGGGCGTTAAACCAATTTCAAATACATAATCGCTTGTAATTTTGAAATACTCGCTTGCGGGCGTGCCGGCAGCAACCTCATCGGGCAACACCATAATTCCGGCGTGGCTTGTGCCAAGTCCAATTTCGTCTTCGGCGCAAATCATTCCTTGCGATACTTCGCCTCGTATTTTTGCTTTTTTTATTTCAAATTCCGAGCCGTCGGGCGCGTACAAAATTGTGCCTTCGGTGGCTACTACTACCGTTTGACCGGCAGCAACATTGGGCGCACCGCACACAATCGGCAACACCGTTTCGTTACCTATATCTACGGTTGTTACGCTCAATTTATCGGCGTTCGGGTGGCGTTCGCAAGTCAAAACTTTGCCTACGACAACGCCTTTCAAACCGCCTTTTACGCTTTCGTGAAGTTCGCAACTTTCAACTTCCAAACCTATGTCGGTTAAAATTTTCGATACGGCTTGAGCCTCTAAATCAATTTTACAAAATTCTTTTAACCAGTTGTATGAGATTTTCATTTTTGTATGTTTAAAGCCCCCTAAATCCCCCTCAAGGGGGACTTGGAGCTGTGGTTTAATTTTTAAGTCTTGTGTCTATTAGTCTTGTGTCTAATTTAGGAGGCAAATATACAGTTTAATTGTAAATTATAATTGTATTGCACATTGAAATTAGGAATAAGTTGCTATGATTTTATACAAAAAAAACAAAGCCGAACAAATTTGAATTTTGTCCGGCTTTGATTTCATTTTTGTCTTAAACCAAGATTTGCAACAAGATTAACTTGAGCTTGCCTTTTCAAGGCTGCAGTTTTCGGGATTAGCAGGATTTTTCCTATCTTGGTAATCTTAAAAATCTTGAAAAAATCGTGGTTCAGACTTAATCACACTTATACTTATCCAAAGCAGTAGGATTTCCTTTATAAAACGTTACCCTGTAGTGATTTACTCCTTTCGCAGGTTTTGTTTGGCTTTCTATGCCGCCCCATAGAAAATAGCGGTAGGTGTAATTGGGGTCGGGGGTTTCTTCGAGGTCTTCGCAGGGAAATTCAGAGGGAAGTTCTATAATTTCACAAAACTGCCAATAGCTTGTGTTTTGATAGGCTGCCTTGCTACCTGCCGGCACATATAAACGAATACCAGATTTAAGAATTTCTCTTTCAACATACACAGGTTGCGGATTCAAATTTACAATCGTATTAAGACTATTGCAACCGGAAAATACAGTCAATTCAATTTCTGTAACACTACTCGGAATGGTAACTGAAACCAAATTATTGCAATTAGCAAAAGCATAAGAATTAAGGCGTTTTACACCCTCTGGAATAATATAATCGCCTGCTTTGTTACTCGGATAGCAAATCAGAGTTGTCTTGTTTTTATCAAATAACACACCATCTACTGAAGTATAATTAGCATTTTCACTATTCACTTCTATGCTCACTAAGCTATTGCAATAGTTAAAAGTGTAACTTCCAATACTTGTTACACTTTTTGGTACTGTAACAGAAGTTAATTTAGAACAATCTTTAAAAGCAGAATGTCCAATATTTGTTACACCTTCCGGAATAGTTATTTCTACAAGACCACTACAACCTGCAAAAGCCTTATCTCCAATACTTGTTACACTGTTTGGAATGATTATTTCTGAAAGACCACTACAACCGTAAAAAGCGTTATTTCCAATACTTTTTACCCCTTCGGGAATAATAACAGAAGTAAGACCACTGCAATTACTAAAAGCAAAATCATCAATATGTGTTATGTTGTTGGGAATAACATAATTTCCTGTTTTCTTTGTTGGACAGCGGAGTAAAATAGATTCTTTTTTATTAATTAATACTCCAAAATCGGAAAGATAAGTTTCATTTTTACTATCTACATTGATAGATGTAATATTTAAGCCATTAAAAGCTCCCTTGCCAATATTTGTTACACTTTCTGGAATACTAACAGAAGAAGCCCAACTGTGATTACTTGAGAAAGCTCCCGGCGAAATAGATACAATTCCGTGAGGTATATCAACAACTGTGTTTACGGGTAATGTAAAGCTAAGTCCATATAACACTTTATCATTCGGATACATAACTCCTGCACTATGATAAAGTTCCCAATTAGTTCCATAAAAAGCATTTTCTCCGATACTTGTTACGCTGTTGGGGACAACAATAGAATAGAGTTGACTACACGTCCAAAAAGCAAAATCATCTATACTCGTTATTCCTTCAGAAATGGTAATTGAGGTAAGTTTACAGCTATAAAAAGCCCACTTTCCAATGCTTGTTACGTTGTAAGTTGTCTCATTGTAGGTAACAGTATTTGGAATAACAATATCGCCTACATATTCGGGAGTCTGTGACTGATAGTATTTAGAGGTTACCTCTGCCGTTGTTCCCGAAAAATTATACCAAATACCATCAACAAGTGTTTGTCCCAACACTTGCGAACACAACAATGCTGCAAAAATCACTAAAAAAACATTTTTTCTCATTGCTTTAATTTTTTATGTTATTACTTGTTTATGTATTATACTGTTTGTCAGTATAATACATAAAAGAGAGTACTCTCTTTTATGTATTATACTGTTTGTCAGTATAATACATAAAAGAGAGTACTCTCTTTTGCGATTTCAAAGATAGGAAATAGTTTTAGATTGGCAAGGGGACTTTTTATTTTTTTATTTTTCAGTCGCAACTAAATGATATTGAATTTTAGGTCTATAAGTTTATTGGGGTCTTGGGCAGTGTGAAAAACACTAACAATGTTTATATGATTTTCGCCTATTGTAAACAATATTTTGTATCGCCACTTAACAGCATATCGCACCGTTCCGTTTGGAATAAACTGCTCTTTTAGGTGCTTAGTTGGACAATTAGTAATTCCTTTTGCTTCATTCCTTATTCCACCAATAACGTACATTGCGCGTTCCCTGCTATTTGCATTTTTGATATATTCAAAAATTTCTCGCAAGTCTGCTTTTGCCTGTTTCGACCAATGGAGTGTATATTTTACCATGTCTCAATCTCTTTTGCTAATTCATCGTCGGTAATCACTTCGCCGCGCATACACTGCTCCACACCAATACGCACACGCTCACGGTATTTTTCGATTGTAAGCGGTTCGCCATTGCTTGCGTAAGCAACTATTTCGGAATTATTGTAAAATTCCATTTTCATTCGGTCATACAGTTTATTACGGTCGGTGTCCGATAAAAGCATAATATCATCGTAGATATTGTCTAAACTCGCATGTTTCATAATTAATTGCGTTTAATTGTTTCAATACACAAAGGTACTATTTTTTTTCACAAAAACCAAAAAACATTTTTCTTCATTGCTTTAATTTTTATGTTAGCGGTTATTTTTTGTATTATATTATTGGTACACAGCACAATACGAAAATAGTTTTACATTGGCAAAGGGGGTTTTTATTTTTTTAGGGTAAGCGCACAAAATAAATTTTTCCCCTGCCACAACTCATTCCGCATCATGTATTCTTCGAGCAATTGCACAAAAGTTTCATATTTCACACCTTCCCACACCGGAGCTATGCGCACTCGCACGGGACTGTCGCCGGCAAAACGTTCAATTTTTATATCGGGCGAAAGGCGGCTTACAAATTCTGCTACAAAGGGAATGTATTCTTCTGCCGAAAACAGTTTAAAATTCTGCGGCGAGCGCTCGTATTCTTCGGCAAATGCAGTGTTTTTTACAATTTGTAATTGATGTAATTTCAATGAATGTAAGGGCAAACGGGAAATTTCCGTTGCCATTGCCAACATTTCATCAGGCGTTTCATCGGGCAAACCTAATATAATATGTGCGCCTGCGTGAATACCGTAAGCGGCGGTTTTTTCAATAGCTGCCACGCTTTGTTCATACGTGTGCCCACGATTAATTCGTTGCAAAGTTTTGTTGTAAATACTTTCCACGCCATATTCAAGCACCACATAGTGCGTTTGCGCCATTTCGGCAAAAAACTCCAATTTTTCGTCGTCAATGCAATCAGGGCGAGTGCCTACGATTACGCCAATAATTTCGGGGTCGGCAAGCACTTGTGTAAATAGTTCTTTCAAGCGTTCGATAGATGTATATGTATTGGTATAGGCTTGAAAATAAGCAAAAAACTGCCGTGCTTTGCGGTAACGGCGCATCATAAACACCTTTCCGTCGGCTATTTGACGGTCTATGCCGTGTTCGGCTGTGCAATAGGCGGTAATAAAAGCATCGTTGTTGCAAAAAGCGCAGCCCCCCACTCCTACCCGTCCATCGCGATTGGGACAGGAAAAGCCACCATTCAAACTGATTTTTTGAATACGTGCGCCAAAACGCTCTTTTATATAATTGGAATAGGAATTAAACGGACGCTCGTGCCTCCAAATATGGCTTCGGCTCCGCTCAGCCACCATTGCACGGTCGTTGAGCGGAGCCGAAACGACATTTTCAGGAAAGTTCGGATTAATCATCGTCATCATCATCGTCGTCGTAATCGAAACCAAAACCCATGCTGCTCAGTTGTTCAGCCAATTCGGCTTCAAGTTCACGAGTTTGCACCAATTCTGTAATTTCCTCATCGTCAAGAGCTTTCACATTGGTAACCATAAAATTGTGCGAAATAAAATTTCCGTATTGATTACATTCTTCGGCAACTTTTATCAATATTTCGCGCACATCGGCAGCCAAAGGCATCAATGCCAAAATTTTAGCATAACTGCCCGAAAATTCTACCGTTTCGCACTCTGCCTGGTAATCTTTGAAAATGTAAGAAAGTTCGTTTTGAATTATTTTTTGCTGCGTATTGGTATATGGAATATCTTCATTGTGCAAAAAACAAATAAAATAGCGCAATTTATAGCCTTTCCCACCCAAACCGGTAGAAATAAGCACCTGTTTTTCGTCCAACAAGGAACTTTCGAGCGACATTTTCGATTCTTGATATGCCATTGCAACCCAAGGTCTTACATCGCCTTGCGCCGTTTTCCAATACGCTTCCAACGCACGGAATGCCTCTACCGATTCAAACGAAGCAAGCAAAATCAAAATATCCCGTTTTTCTTCTACTCGAAGGTGTTCGTCGTACAATTGCGGTACCATTGCAAGCACATCTTCCAATTTCCGCGCTTGCTTTTTCAATTTTCTTGCACGCTTAAAATAACCCAATTGCAAATCAATATCAATTGGCTCTTCAACTATATTAAACATTTGAGGATTTGTTTCAAACATTGTTTGCAAATCTTCGAGAGAATGACCGTTGTCCATATTTCAATTTTTTTCAGCAACAAAGATACATTTTTTTTAATAACTGAATAATTGAATAACGGAATAACTGAAACGATAATTTTTGTTTCTTGTTCAAATTGAGTTTTTGCAGAAAAACAAACTTTTAGATACTATTTTGTTTAAATCTTGCGCAAAAATTGTACTTTTGTAATCAAATTTTCAAAGAATGATTAAAACACTCCGATATATATTTTTTGTAGCATTATGCGCTGTGCCTCTGCTGTTCAGTTTGTTCAATTGCGCTCGCGAATCGCGCCCAACAGGCGGTTTGAAAGATACCACTGCGCCTTTTGTGGTGCGTGAACGTCCGCACAATGGAGCAACAAATCAACAACAATTACGTAAAATCCGGGTAGATTTCAATGAATTTATAACCTTGAAAAACCCAACCGAAACCTGCATAATTTCGCCGCCTTTGGGCAAAACTCCTAAAATGACTACACGCCGGAAAAATCTTACAATTAATTTGAAAGGCATTGAATTACAGGATAGTACGACTTACTCATTCACATTTACCAACGGAATAGCCGATGTAAACGAAGGAAATATTCTCAATCAATATACCTACGCATTTTCTACCGGAAATACGATTGACACCCTGCAAATTTCGGGCAGGGTAATGAATGCCGAAACTGCCGAAGTGTCGAAAACCGCCTTTGTGTTGTTGTATAACAATAGTTTGCACGATAGTGCAGTCATGACAAAAAAACCGAATTACGTAACCCAAGTGCGCAACGATGGCACGTTTACTTTAAAAAACATTGCCGCCGGCGAATATCGCATATACGCTTTGGAAGAACAAAATCGTGATTTTATGTTCAATTCGCCCGACGAAAAAATAGCATTTCACGAAGAAATTATTTCGCCTCGCGCCGAACGGTTTATTGATACCACGTGGTTTTTCCGTGCCGGCGATACGCTGCGCAATGCGGTACGCATAAAAGATTCGCTTGCAATTGCCGAAAAAGATTCGTTTTCGATTGCCGAAAAAACGCGCTTTTTACCCGAAAAATTGGAACTTACCGTATTTACCAATCAAGCGCAAACGATTGATGTGATTTCAAATAAACGTTTGAATAGATTCGCATGGGGAATGCGGTTTTCAACCGCCGTAACTGCCGATGATTACACGGTGCAAATCCCAAATTTTGCGAAAAATGCGTTTTCCATAGACCAAGTTTCAGCCGATAGCGTGTTGCTGTGGCTGCGCGATACCGCTCTTATTGCGGCTACCGATGCAAAAATAATTGTAAAACGCTTGCCGCAAAAATTAGATACTGTTCCAAGCGTTGATACTTTTGCACTTGCAACTATTTCGGCTATTCCCGAACGTTTGCAGGCTGTGAGCATTCCCGAAAAACCGTTAGTTTTCAGCGGCGATAGTTTGCATATTCAAATTTCTCGCCCCATTGCAACGCTCAATTCCGGTGAAATACAGCTTTATATGCTTCGTGATAGCTTTGCGTTGTGGTCAAGCAGAGGCGAAGTGTTGGTGAAAAATGCCGAAGGAAAATACGATGTGGAATGTACACAACGAATAGTACCGGAATTTCGACCAAAATTGTTTTATGAAAAACAAAAAATACTTTCGCAGCGCTTAGGAACCAACCGGTGTGCGCTGTATTTTGCCAAAAATTTCAATCCAAGCGATATTCAAATTACGCTCAAAGCCTATCCTAATTTGCAAAATTGGTATGTGAGCCAATACGATGCCGAAACCAATGCTTTGTTGCTGTGGTTTACCTCTGACGAGGTGCGTGTGTTGAAAAATCCAATCCTCGAAGTTTCTTTTCCCGAAAATGGTTTGCATGGTGCGCTGAAAAAAGAAATCATTTCGTTTAGCACAATTTTAACCGAAAAAGACCGAATTAAATCGCCGAAAAACGGACGTTTACTTTTGGCAATTGAAAAATCACAAGAAAAATCGTTTTTTATAGACAATGCCATAGAAATAGTGTGCAAAAATCCAATTACGCACATTCAAGACAGTCTTATACGCATGGTTGATTTGAGAGATACAAGCAAAATTTCGGTTGTTACCCGATGCGAAGTGAGCAAAACCGAGCCTCGTAAATTGCTTATTTTTCATAACGCACAACCTGCGAAAAATTATCTTATAACACTCGAAAAAAATGCGCTAACCGATATTTTTGGCAACACATCGCGGCAAAGCGAATTTAGCATCAATGCACAAGGCGAAACCACGGCGCCATATTTTTATAAAGAAGAATTTGCAATTGTGCGAAATGAAGACGCATTGCGCAATTTTTCGGCAACTGCCAAATGGAAAGAAGGCTCAAAATATTCGCTCAATCTTTCGCCCCGTGCCGTGCTTGATATTTATGGCGACCATTGCGATACTACACAGATTGCGTTGAGCAGTCCGTTGCTCGAAAATTACGGTGAATTGGTGGTGCAATTGACCAATGTGGAAAATATTGTATTGGAATTGTTGCCGGCAAAAGCAAAAATTGCCGAAGTGAAATATATTGCCTACGAGGCAAAAGAAAACACAATTATTTTTTCAAAAATTGAACCGGGCTCATACAATTTACGGGCGTTTATCGACGTAAATAATAACAAACGATGGGATACCGGCAGTTTGCAATTACGCCGGAAAGCAGAGAAACGATTATTATATGAAACGCCGATTGAAATAAAAGCCGGTAGGCAAACTAATGTGAAATGGGAAAATAAATAGATAAAAATGGCAAGATTATTGTAAGATACAAAAGAGAACAAAAAAACACTCACACGTCATTCCTGCGAAGGCAGGAATCTTCTCAAAAAAGATACAAAAAAAGATAGGAGATTCCTGCCTTCGCAGGAATGACGGGAGAAGAGGGAATGACGGGAGAAGAGGGAATGACAGGAAAGGTTGAAATAAAAAAATAAAACGAAATGAAAAAAATAACCCACATACTACTATTTATCTGTCTCGGATTTGCCACGCAAGCCCAAGACAACAATATTTTTATTCGTGCCGAAAATAATCCGGAACTCAAAGTTACCATTGATGCGTATTTTGGCATAAGCCTTATGACACAGTACGATTCATTTATTCGTTATGCTTTTATTCAAATAAAAAGACCAAGCGGTGAGCAAAAAATTACCTACCTGTCGAAAGACCAATTTATGGCACAAATAACCGGCAAAATGGCATCGAAAGCAAATCCCGATAAAATAAACTTTTTGGAAAAATATAAAATTGACCCCGAATCGTTTGAAAATTTATGGAAACTGCGTTACATCGACTACCCCTACGAAGGTAACATGGAAAAAGGCTGGGCAGGATTTGATTTTGCACCCACACCGGCACAATGGGCGTTTTTGAAAAAAAATTACGGTTATGGCTCTTTTGACCAACTGCTCTATGGCGAAAAAATGTGGGAATTGGTAAAAGATTCGCAAGCGCAGGCGTGGCAGGCGCAGTATAAAAGTCTTAAATAGTGGTTAATGTGCCAATATGCTAATGTGATAATATGCCAATAACTAATTGGCATATTTGCTTATTGGCATATTGTTCCCCCACCGTTTCGTTTCATTTTCAAGTCCCAGTAAATCAATCACTCTATCAACTACTGTTTGACACAATTCTTCAATTGTTTGCGGTTGTATATAAAATGTAGGGCTTGCCGGACAAATAATTGCTCCTGCTTGCGTGAGCAATTCCATGTTTTTAATATGAATTAAGTTGTAGGGCATTTCTCGCGGAACGAGAATTAATTTTTTGCGTTCTTTGAGCATCACATCAGCAGCACGGGTTATGAGCGAATCGGAAATTCCGTGCGCTATGCGCCCCAAAGTGCCCATACTGCATGGGCACACCACAAGAGCATCGTACTGCGCAGAGCCGGAGGCAAAGGGGGCGTAAAAATTTGTGTTTTCGTATTCGGTAAATGAATGTAAATCAATTGGTTGATTTAATTCTTCGTGCCAAATTTGTTTGGCGGTGGTGGTGAATACTATGCTTACTTCGCTTAATTGACAACGTAAACGTTGTAATGTTGCTAATAATTGTTTGGCGTATAGTGCGCCGCTTGCTCCGGTTATTGCTATTGCTATTTTCATTTATTCGGTTTTTTTGAACACGGATTACGCAGATGACACGGATTTACACGGATTTTTATTTTTACTAAAATCAGTGTTCTAATTTATTTATTATCATTTGAAAATACTCTTCGTCTAAATTGAGGTCGTTTGCCGAAATTTAACAACAAACCAACTTCAATATCGGTTGCTTTTAAATAATTGATTAATTGTTTTTCGTTTGCAGAATTTAACTCCTCACTTGCTTTTAACTCTAATAATACTTTATTTTCCACCAATAAATCGGCACGGTAATCGCCAACAACTCTACCGTTATGGTACACTTTGATTGATTTTTCGGTTTCGCATTGTAACCCTTCATCAATCAATGCAAAGTAAAGAGCATTTTGATAAACTCGCTCCAAAAATCCATAACCCAAATCATTATAAACTTGATAAAAACAAGAAATAATTGTATCGGTCAAATCTTTATGCAAAAGTTTATCTTCCGAATTATTGTATTTTGCTAACAAATCCATATTAATTGCTTTTGGAACGCAGATGACACGGATAACGCAGATTTAAAATAAAAAATCCGTGTTAATCCGCGTCATCTGCGTTATCCGCGTTCTACAAAAAATCACGAGGGTCAGTTAAGCGACCGGTAATAGCCGCAGCAGCAGCCACAAGCGGACTTGCCAAAATAGTACGCGCCCCCGGACCTTGACGACCTTCAAAATTTCTGTTAGAAGTTGAGACCGCATATTTTCCCGCAGGAACTTTGTCGTCGTTCATTGCCAAACACGCCGAGCAACCGGGTTGGCGGATTTCCATACCTGCATCGGCAAAGATTTTGTCTAAACCTTCGGCTCGCATTTGTGCGTCCACAAGCCATGAGCCGGGGACAATCCATACTACAACATTGTCGGCTTTCTTTTTGCCTTTTACAAAGTTGGCAAATTGGCGGAAATCTTCAATGCGTCCGTTGGTGCAACTGCCTATGAAAACGTAGTCAATCGGTTTGCCAACGATTTTTTCGCCAGCTTTGTAACCCATATATTCCAAGGATTTTTCATACGATTGTTTTTCGGCTACCGAAACATTTTCCGGCAACACAGGAATTGTATCGTTTATGCCCATTCCCATTCCCGGATTGGTACCGTAAGTTACCATTGGCTCAATATCTTTCGCATAAAACGTCAATTCTTTATCGAATTTCGCATCAGCATCGGTTTTTAGGGTTTTCCAATAAGCGAGTTTTTTGTCCCACTCCTCGCCTTTTGGGGCAAATTCTCTGCCTTTGATGTATTCAAAAGTAGTTTCATCGGGGGCAATCATACCGCCGCGAGCACCCATTTCGATAGAAAGGTTGCACAAAGTCAAACGTTCTTCCATTGTCATAGTGCGCACAACTTCGCCGGCATATTCCACGAAATAACCGGTTGCACCGCCTGTTGTAAGTTGGGCAATCATATACAAAGCAACGTCTTTTGCGGTAACGCCTTTTCCAAGTTTTCCCTCAAAATTTATACGCATAGTTTTTGGGCGAGATTGAAACACGCATTGCGTTGCCAACACCATTTCCACTTCCGAAGTGCCTATGCCGAAAGCAATTGCGCCCATTGCACCGTGTGTAGAAGTGTGGCTGTCGCCGCACACCATTGTCATTCCGGGCAACGAAAGTCCATTTTCGGGACCAACAATGTGAATAACGCCGTTTTTCGGGTGTCCTATCGGGTAATAGTTTACGCCAAATTCTTTTGCGTTGCGGTCAAGCGTATCAACTTGATGTTTCGACACAGGGTCTTGTATCGGCAATTCCTGATTTTTGGTAGGAATGTTGTGGTCGGGCATACAGGTAATTTGCGCAGGGCGAAACACTTTCAAACCTCTTTGACGCAAGCCTTCAAATGCCTGCGGGCTTGTTACTTCGTGGCAGTACATTCTATCAATGTACAATTGTGTGGGTCCGTCTTCTACTTCGGTTACGATGTGTGCGTCCCAGATTTTTTCGAATAATGTTTTTGACATATTTTTTAGTTTTTATTTATTTTCTATTTTTTTATATACTGCATCATACCTGCGCCTTGTTCGGCATTTGGTCTTTTCGTGAAACCAAATTTTTCATAAAATTCCTCTTTGCCGGTTGCCGCCATCAGACTGACACAAACAGTTTCATTTTCATTGATATTTTCATTAATACCGGTCATCAGGCGTGTCATCAACTCTCTACCAATTCCTGTTTTTTGATATTCGGGCAATACAATAACATCGACCAACAAAACAAAATAACCGCCGTCCGTGATTGTTCTTGCCATACCGATTGGTTTCGTTCCGTCCATTGCCACAATTAACGACGTGGAATTTTTTAAACTAATTTCAATTTGCCGTTCGGAAAGTTCTTGCCAACCAACTATTTTTCGAAACATTGTATAATCTTCAATTGCAAGAGTATTTGTATAGGTAATATTTGTGTTCATATTTCTAATAGCATTGAAGATTATTTTGCCAAATGAATTGGAAACTTGTTTTAATTGTTTCAATATCAAATGGTCGTTTTATGTAAAATATATGGTTATCAATGAATACAAAAAATATCCACGAAGAATAAATAAAGAGTAATATACTTAAAATCCAAAGACTTTTAGTAACCGTTTTATGAATTTTTATTTCATGCACAAATCTGTTAAAGCAAAATACAACCGTGAACCAAAATAAAAAATAAGTCAATAAATCTATAATAAATTCAATTACAAATATTTGATATGATAATGAAGTATGCAAACCCGGACAAGTATACGGCAAAGGAAAACCCCAAAACATTGTATCTGGTGCATCTACAACTGCGGCGCATCTCCATTGGGTAAATAGTGCAAAAGAAATGACAGTCAGCGGTATTACTATTTTAAATATTAGTTGTTTCATTTGTTTTTTGCATTTGTCTGAACCGTAATTTTATCAAGATTTTTAAGATTTACAGGATTTAAAATCTTGCTAATCTTATTAATCTTGTAAAAATCGTGGTTCAAGACATTTTAGGGTATCACAAATTGTGATACCCGTAAATATTTTTCACAAAAATATATAAAAAGCTCGAATTAAGTAATGAAAAATAATTATTGTTATATTTTAGAAAAAATGGATTGCTTCGTTCCTCGCAATGACGCTTTTTTGTTGATTTGCACTAACCCTCAAAAGAGCGTCATTGCGAACGAAGTGAAGCAATCCAGAAAATTCAACAACCTCAATGTTCACTTCCACCATATCGCCCACTTGTTTGCCAATTTTCGCCCGAATATCTTTGCGAATTCCAAGAATATAACAAACCGAACCGTCAGCGTTTTTTATGCCCATATTCACAATACTTCCACTGTAAGGTTCGCCGTTGAACGTGGCGTAAACTTTCAAACGACCTTTGCCAAAACGCTCCTTTATATCGAAAGGAATTGCAATGTATGCTCCGTCAATGTCGGGAACTTTTTGGATTTCTGCCTTGAATGTGAAGGTTGTATTCGGCTCTTTTTTGTTCATAAATCCTGTTAATCTTAAAAATCTTTGTAAAATTACTCTTCGTGTCTTTTTGTCTTCGTGCCTTCGTGTTTATTTTTTTACGCGCTTGCGCGCTTTTATAGTGAACACGAAGACAGAAAGACACAAAGACACGAAGTTTTTTTATTTTAGGTACTATTGCGGATAGTCATTTTTATAACAAGACGATTATTTCTCATAAAAAAACCGCTTCAATGCAACAGGCGTAGTAAGCGTAGTAAGCACTCCCATAATAACCAACATCGAAAAAATCTCTAAACTTATCATTCCCGCTTGGTAGGCAATGTTGGCAATTACGAGTTCCATAATTCCCCGTGCATTAAGCCCTATGCCGATTGTAAACGAAACTCTGTTGCTCAATCCGGCAATTTTGCTGCCCAAGAAACCGCCGGCGATTTTTGAAAAATAAGAAATACCAAGAATTGCGAGCAAAAACCACCAATTGTGTATGGACGAAATATTAAATTCAAGCCCTATGCCTGCAAAAAATATAGGCGAAAGGAAACCCATAGCCAGTCCGTTGGTGGTATTGTGAATGGAATCCAAATGTTTTTTGCCTACAACTTTTTCGCTCAACAACATAGCACCGAAAAATGCACCGACAATAAAATGAAAGCCCAATAATTCGGTAACAGTAGCAAATATGAGTATAAAAATAAAAAAAAGTGAAAACAACAATTCTTTCCCCTTCAAAAGTAACAAAAGTTTATCTATCTTATTTTCAATATAATTATCTCGTTTCGATATTTTTTTTATCAAAATATAACTGCACGATATAATGGCAATAAACAGCAGCAGTTTCGCCAAAGAAATAAGAGCTTGCAGTGAAACAGACGCAAAACTCATATCGCTATCTTTCACGTTCAAAATAACCCCTAAAATGGTAAGTGCCAATACGTCGTCGAAAATGGCGACCGAAATAATTTTCTGCCCCGTACTCGAATTGAGTTTTCCCAAATCCATTAAAATACGCACACTCACGGGCAATGCCGTGATAGCAACGCACAATCCTATAAAAACGGCTGTCATTGCTTCTACACCAAAGAAATAGCCCACCGCAAAGCCACTAAAAATAGGCAGAAAAAACGCAGAAATTGAAATAACGAGATTTTTCCCTTTTGCCGATTTCAAAATTTCGTCGATATTCACTTCAAGACCGGCAATAATAATAAGCAAAAATATTCCCAAATCCGAAACTACTTGAATTTCGCTTGTTCGGTGTATCAGGTTGAAAATAGTAGGACCAAGTACTATGCCGGCAAGTATTTCGCCAATCATTGCCGGTTGTTTAAAGTGCTCAAACAATTCGCCAAAAAGCCGTGCTGTTACAAGCAGAATTAATAAATTCACAAAAAAGGGCAGTTCAAAAAATGCGGTTGTCATAAACTTGGTATGAATTTTTGGTTGGCAAATATATTAAATTTTTGTCTGAACCTTTATTTTTACTCAATTTTCACCGTAAACCCATCAATCCAATATTTATGTTCGTCCATATAATAAATGTATGCCTGTGAGGCAATTCCGGTGTATGTTCCCGAAATTTCTGCTTTGAGGTCTAAATTTATGGTTTTTGTGTCGTTTGGCGCAAGTTCACGATAGTAAATTACCAAATTGTCGTTAATGATTTCGTAAAAATCAAATACTTTTTGTTCTTGCAGTTCTTTTAATTGCCACGGTTGCAGACTCAAACCGCCCGGAATGCCTATGATTGCTACGCTCATTGCTTGGGCTTTGTTTTCGGTATTTTGCAGAGTTACTTTTAAGCGCATGGTTTCGTTTATTTTTACCGTTGGCGTGGCTAATTCGGTTGACAAACTAAGCGGACACAACGGACTTGTGGGAGGCGTTTCCGATTGCCACGAAATGTTTACTGCGTAGGGGAAAAATCCTTTGGTTTCGGTAAATTGTACGCCGATTTTGTTTTCGCCGGTTTGTAAAAGAGTAGCAATGTCAATTTGTGCGGTGTTTGGCTTGAGTGATTGACATCGTTTTTTGTCGTTCGTGGTTACACAAAAATTCCCTTCTATTTTTTGACCGCTCAAAAATTTGGCAGTTTTTGATAATGCTTGCAGACATACGGCGGTAGTTTGCGAATTGCCAAAACTGCCGTAATTCCTGCCTTTGGTTATAAAATCTACGCATTTGTACACTAAGGTTGTATCAACATTATATTGTATCATACGTTCTACGATAAGTCCATCTATAAACTTTTCTCTAACCGTATCAACAATTGTGTTGTTTTCATTTTTCATAAGCGCCATAAGCCAAAATGCGGCAGTTTCACGGAGTGCGCCATTGCCATACGTGCGTACAATGGTGGTATCGAATGGCAGATTTATGAGTTCTTTTTTTTGCGTAAACTCTCGAAACTCATCAATGAGTTTGTGATAATTTCGAGCATCGCCCATAGAGTGTGCAGCATTGGCAAGCAGCGCCATTCGGTACATGCTTTTGCTCTCAAACGCTTCTGTTAATGCGGTTTTGTATTGCTCTTCAATTTTTTTGCCGTTGCCGGTTTCGGCAAGTGCGTACACAAGATAGGCATTGTTCACTTCGGTTGGCGCGCTCGAACGTCCCCACCTGCCTTTGTTTTGGGTAAATCCGCCCACGCTGTCTTTTCTACTCAAAATAAAATCTTTGGTGCGTTGCAACATTTGAGCGTCAACATTAGTACCGACTTTTTTCATTTCGTGGAATTGCACGAGTGCATACGCCGACAAAACTTCGTTGGCAGGCGAACCGCCAAACCATTCAAAACCGCCGGTTTCGGGAACTTCGTAGGCGGCTAATGATTTGTAGCCTTCTTGCAAATTACTCATTATGCTGCTTTTTTTCCATGTTTCTTTTTCTGTAAAATTCAGTATTTGCAACGCAAAAATATTTGGTGCAATGCTCGACAGCTTTTGCTCAAAACAGCCGTAGGGCTTGCGCACCATACCTTCTATGCCGGCGGTCATTTCGTCAATCATGCTTGTGTAGCACAGGGCTTCGGCTTGCAAAGTGCCTTCTACGTGTTTGGGCAGGTCGAACATTTGCGTTTGTCCGGCATTGCGCCCCGAAAAACTGTATTGAAACGGAAAATAAATATTGCGAATGGGTACGTAGCGGTTAATGCGCTGGGTTATCACTTTGGGATTGCCTTTGTTGGTTGTGCCAATTGTAACCGTACCTTCGATAACAATATTCGCATACCAATTCTTTTCAACATTTTGCGTAAAAAAATGCGTTACTGCTTCGTGCGGCGGTATTGTAACGGTAGCGGTTTGCACAATGGTTGTGTCTTTGCGCACTTTTTCCACGCTGTACGAATATTGTTTTTTAAACGGATTTTTCGAACACTCTTTTTTCTTAACCGTTACATCTCTATAAATATAGTAACGGCTTTTAAATTCGAGAACTGCCGTGAGCGTATCTTCTGTGCCGTTTCGGGCAATTACGGGAAGGTTTATCACATCGCCCACGGCAGCATAGAGCGGTAATTTGGTATCGAGCGAAAACGCTTTGCGAGTAACAATTCGTTTTGTGCTTGCGCCCACAAGTCCCGCTGCGGGCGAATGACCTTCGGCAGTAATGCGATAGGTTGAAGAATTGGAATTGTTGTAGAAACTCACTTCTGCTGTGCCTTGTTCATTAGTTTGTACATTGCCATTCCAATAGGCAGTGCTTTCATTTTTATAAAAATTATTTCTGTAATAATCCGATTTGGAACTGTAAAATTTCCGTTTGCTGTCGGTTTCAACAAACACACCGCCGTAACGCGATTTTTGCTGCTCATTATATGTATTGAGTTCATTGTTTTTTGTGGCAATAAAAACAATGCCATTTGCACCTCGTGCACCATAAATAGCATTTGCCGAAGCATCTTTCGAAACATAAATACTTGCAATATTCGATGGGTCGCCTTTAAATTCATTGCCTTGAATTACGCCATCGACCACGTAAAGCGGCATAGCATCGCCGGTGGAGGCACGCCCGCTTATTACAATATCGGTAACTTCGCCCGAAACGCCTGAATTGGCACGCACCTGCACACCTGCGGCACGTCCTTGCAGTGCTTGGTCAATCGAAGTCATCGAACTTTGTTCGCTATAACCACTTAAATGAAGAATGCTGCCGGTTACATCTTCGGGGCGTGCGCTTCCGTAGCCGATTACAACTTTCACGTCCAATGCTTGACTGTCAAGATTGAGAAATAAATCGTCCTCATAAAAATCAGTTCGTGTTCGTTCTTCTTTTTCTTTTTTCTCTTCAACCACGCCCGTTTCTTCCAATCCTTTTTTCAGCGTTGCGCCAAATTTTGCACCATTCCACGATGTTTCTATTATGGGTTCTCCGTTGAATAAAAACACTTGATTGGGCAATTTTGTGGTAACGAACAAAACATTGCCATTCGGATTAATATTGTGAAACACAAAACAGCCGTTGCTCGTGCGCACACTGCTGATTTCTCCTTCGGAAGAATATGTACTACCGGCTTCCATTAAAAAAACTTCGGCATCGGCTGGCTGTCCGTTTTCGTTGAGCACGTAGCCGTAAATGCTTTGTATTCCTTCTGCCTTTTCGGTAATTTTCATGGTTGGTTGCAGCACTTCTTGCCACGTAAACCGCCGCCAACCGTGCGTAAGCATTACATAATCCAACGCCTCTTTTGCCTTTTTTTCTTCGGGATTGAAGTAAAAATACGGCTCTTGTATGTCGCCTTTCAATTCCGACGAAAACAGCAAATAACTCACAATATTATCTTGTTTGTCGTCGGCAAATGTTAGATTTTGCTCATCAACCACTGCAAGCCCAATGTTTGCGGCAACCGGTTTGCCGTTGTGGTCGGTGGTGGTAATTGTTACTTTTGCTTGTTTGCTTGACTCGTATATTTCTTCGTCGGTTTCTATTTTTATATTTAAAACCTTAGCGGAATTTAAGAAAACCAAACGCTCACATTGTTCACGGTTTTGACCGTCGAAAAGCGTAAACACGGCTGTTCCGGCAGGGAAATCAGTCGTTGGAATTTGCAGCCAATTTTCCCCCTGTTCCAAAAAAATACGCTTACTATAATATATATTCCCAAACGATTGCCCCACAATCAATGCGCTGTCGGCTTCGGACGCATGGATTTTCCACGCTGTGGTATCATCTGTTTTTTTCTGTAAATTAAGCACATAGCCGCTTTGTAATGCCTGCGGCAATTGTATCAAATTTTCGTTGCCTTGCGGCTTTGTGATTTTTGCAAAATACAATTCGCCCCTCACGGGAACAAACGCAACTTTACCCATTCCCAAATGAAAACTTTCAAATCGGGCAACCGTAGCACCTTTATTGGTAACAATTTCGCCCGACACATCAGCCCCTTTGCCAAATTCATTGAGCGCATGAAAAGCAATGTTTGACGGCACGCCTTCGACCATATAGCCGCCTTCGGGGTAAAAATCAATCGTAATTTTGTTTAGCACAATTGGCACGGAGCGTATAATGGATTCTTCAATGCCTTTATCGGTTACCACAATTTGCAAAATTCCGTCGGGCGTATTCAGGTCATTGGGCAGGCGGAAGCGAATTGTTGCTTCGCCGTTTTGTACGGTGTTTTCAAGCGTTTGCAGCACTGCGCCGCCAATGCGTACGGTAGATTTTACGGTGCTTCCGTTGGTTTTGTTGTTGTTCAAATCGGTTACTTTGAGCGTTGCGATCACTTCGTCGCCTGCGCCGTAGGCTCGTTTTTCAAAATCGAGTTTCAAAAGCAGGCGAGGCGTTATAATTTTTTGAACGGTAATATTTTTTGTAAAAAATGTTTCTTCGCCCCAATTTTTCTGCCATTTAGTGTAGGCGCGCAGTTTGTAAATTCCACCGGTAGCACCGTATTTCAACGAAAATTGACCGTTCGTTTCCGATGTGATAGATAAATTATGCTCGTGTTTTTCCACCACATTGCCCCACGGGTCAATCAGTTCTACATAAAAAATCTTACTCACAGTTGAATTTTTAAGCGTAACGGCATCGGTCAAAAACACTTTGTAACCAATGTTTTCCGTAGGTTTATAATACGTCTTGTCGGTTTGCACATAGATTTTTTCTTTTGGAAATTCTTGGTTGTAACTTTTTAGGCTGTTTTTTAGGCGGGTTACAAAGTTGGGAGTTTCGCCGGCAAATACTGTGAGCGAAAGAGTTATGAATAGGATTAGGTTTGTGTATTTTTTCATTTTGTTTGTTTTTTGTGAAATTACGAAATAGTATGTTGCCTTTTCAAGGCGTATATATGTATTTTTTATTTTCGTCCCAAGGCGTTGCCATTGGGCTGGGTTATACATGGTTTTCAACCATATTTTGTGTTCCGCTACGCGCCGAAGGTGCAACATATTCCAGCCCAATGGCAACGCCTTGGGATAAAAAATATAATTCCGATGAGCACCTTGAAAAGGTAGCATAGCATTTTGTGATTTTATATATATTTCTCTTCATGGGCTAAAAATTAAAACCGAAAACTCGCTGAAACCGAATAACTCCGCACATGAGGCAAATTAAACAAATCCAAGCCCCTAACCGCCGAGTAGCCAAATAAATTTGATGCAGGCTCAACGCCTTTATAATCGGTTATCAAAAGTAAATTTTTCGCTGTAACGCCAATTTTTATTTCGTTGAACGCTTTGTTTTTCAATTTCAATGTATAAGATAAGGTAACATTCGCCAAACGGAAATACGTAGCATCTTCAATATAATCTTCGCCTACGCCGGTTGCGCCGTTTTGTGTAAATGTATTTTCCGTAAATTCTGTGCGATTGATAGCCGATTGCTCCGACATTCCCAAAAAGTCAAGATAGGCTCGTGTACCGTTCCAACGCTCACCGCCGTGGCTGTATTCCATTGCGCACGAAAATTCAAATTGTTTTACGCGCACAATTGGCGCTAATGTCAGTACAAAATCGGGTGTGGGGTCGCCAATTTTTGTAAGTTCTTTGTTTACAATTGGTTTGCCGTTTTCGTCCAAGCAAATTTCGCCTTGTTCGGTGCGCTGGTAGGTAGTTCCGTAAATTACGCCAACCGGTTCATTTTTTGCAAAAACCGTTGCAATGTCGGCAAAACCGGCAAGCGGTACAAACGGAGCATCGCCGTAAACAGAAGTTACCGTGCTTTTTGTTGTGCTAAATGTGGTAGTAATACTACCGGAAAATACGCCCCTTTTTTTCTTGTTATAGTAGTTATCGCCCCAACGGAAATAATCAAAATACAACGTTGCCGAAGCCTCATAGCCTGAATTTTGTATTCCGCCGAGATTTGCGAGTTGAAAATTTTGTTCGTCAATCCACACCGGCTGAATATAGTTGTCGGTTTTGTTGTTGAAATATGATATGTTGCCACTAAAAATTCTGCTGTAATACACAAAATTTACAATGCCTTTTGTGTAAATTTCGGGGTTCAAACCGTTGTGAAAAAACACATCGGTATTTTCGTAAAACGTCCTAAAATCGGCAGCTTGTGTGTTGGTTGAAAGTGCGGCAAGATTGCTAAAAACCAACGGGGCTTCGCCTATTGATTTTTTCAAATTTCCTTGTAATTGAAAACCATTTCTATATGTTTTCAAATTAACATACACATCGGGGAACATATTGGTGTATGCCGATTGTTGCACGGTGTTTGAAAAATAGTGGGTGTTTGTCAAATTAATATAGGCAAAACGTGAAGAAAAGCGTAGTCCATATCGCACATCGTGCGCATTGCGGGCAAGCGAGGCATTTGTGCGAGTAGTTATGTTTTGTGTAGCGTGGTTGTCCGTACGCTGTACTTCACTTTCCGTTCGGCAAAAACCATACATCAGAGGTATAAGTTCTAATGTTACATCTCTATAACTATCTTGATTTAGTATTTTATACGACGTTGAAACAATCGCACTTGTGTTTGCCGTTTCTTCTTGTCGGTCGGTAAAATGATTCGAGGAGAAATTCATACTTCCGTCCTGTCGTTTGAGCCAATTTTTATCGTAATTTGCTTTTGCCCATATTTTTATTCTCCGGTGCGAATATTCTGTTTCGGCGCGAGCTGCAAAAAAATCGTTTTGCCTGTTATCGGGCAATTCTCCGGCAAGCAAAAAAGGATTTTGCACATAATTGGGCGCATAACTGAGCGTTTTATTGTCGGTATTGTTGAACGACGGCGGCGTTGAAAGCACCGAATACAACAACGACGAAAGGTTACTGCCTTGCTGCATCAGTTGTTCATCGGTTCTATTATATTGTACGCTAAGCGTTGATTTTATGCGCCACGTTTGAATATCGTTCACGGCAAACGATGCATTGTAGGAATTGCTGTAAGCGTTGGGAATGGGACTGTTGTTTTGCCGCTGCCCCACAGCTGCCGACACAAGCCCGCGATTACGAATGTTTGGAAATTGAGCATTGAGCATAGAACCAAACGAACTGCCGGTACAGAAAAAATCGGTTGCATCGTACGCCGTGCCATTTACCGGCGCACCCCACGAAAACAGTTCCGAAGGCAAACCGGCAATCACGCTGCCGCTCTCGCTTTGCGCATACTGCGATTGCAATTTTGGCAACTGTCCAATGGTATTTATTTCGGCAAAGGTGGAAAAATTAAAACTTGTACCCTTGTGCAATATTATTTTGTCGGGAAAGTCAATTGTGTACGCCGATTTGCGTTTTTTGATACGTTCAATGTTATCAATATAACCGTATGAACTAAAATTATCACTGCGAAATGTGTTCTTTTTTTCGGGAACCAAAAATTTCACACCCACCGTATCAGTCATATTTTTTATTTGCGGCGGCGCAAGGGGGGCGTTTATAATCGAAAACACCGAGTCGGTAACGGCAGCAACCGAAAATCGGAGAACAGTATCTTTAAGGCTTGTGGTTACAATGTAATCGCTGTCTAATACATTGCGCACCACGAAATGCCCCTGTTTGTCGGTTTTTCCGTATATGTTTCTGTTTTGTACTTTGAAAGCGGTTTTTGATAATGGTTTGCCGTTATACATCAGCCGCCCTTGTATAGTTTTTACTTGTTGCGCTTGGAGTGCAAAAGGGAATAGGAATAATAGGAGGAGGAGTTTTTTCATGGGTTTTTATTTTTCAATACTTAAAATATTTTTCGCATTCAACGCACTAACAACTTTTTTCCCTGTCTCTGCTTCAAGTTTCAGACGAGCATCACGGGCAATATTTCCGCCACGCCGTGCAATATCTTCGTGTTCGGCAATGGTTTCGGGATTGGAAACTTCAGAAATTTCTTTGGTCGAAAGTTCGGCAAGCATATTGATAACCAATTCTTTATTAGTCATATTATCTCGCAAATTTTCTTTCTTTAAACCTTTGAATTGTTTATATTCTTTCGCCGTTTTTCCCGACCATGATTTGTAAATAATATCAGTCAGCGAAGCAAACTGCACGCCTTCTTGCAAACCGTGGCGTTTCCATTCGTCGGTCAAATCTTTGCGGATTTCAATGCTTTTCAGGCGTTGGTTAATCCAACTTTCACTGTAACCCAAACGGCGGTAATCGGTCATTGCCTGCTCAATCGAAAGTTCGGGGTCTTGCAGTTGGTCAATCCGTTCTTTTGCAATTTGTGCCAACCATTGTTTAAATGGTTCGGCTTTGGGCGAGGGGATTGATTGGATTATGCGGAAAATTTGCTCTGTGGTGGCAACATCGGTAAGCCGCATTTTGCCGTCTTCGGCAGGCATTTTCAACTGGTTACAATTTGTAACCGTTTGATTTCCCTCTTGCGAAATCCTGTGTTTCAATACTTTCCAATAATTCCTTGCACCTTGTTGATTTGTTTGGTCGGTTAAAACTCCAACCACATCAACCACCGAAAAATACCATTCTTCCGTATCTTCATTCCACGCCGTGCGCACTTGTTTTGCTTCAAATAATTTAATTGCTGTTTCTTGTGTCATAATTTGCTTGATTTTTCTTACAAAGATAGCTTTTTTGCAGGTAAAATACTGTGAATTGTATGTGCAATTATTAACAATCCCTTCTTTTATGTCCCGTAATTATAGTATGACTTTTTACATTAATGGTAAGCACAAAATCAGCAGAATACACATACCAATTTTTACCTCGCTGCTCTGCATTTGCAAGATTTTCGGGCGTGCACCACGCAAGCACTTCGTCAAGTGTTAAACCAATATTGCGCAGTATTCGTTCTTTGCCCAATTCGGTGGTGTGTAGTTTTTGTATGTCGATTTTTGTCATATTTTTTATTTACAAAAATAACAAAAAAATTATCTATTTGTCCTAAAAATTTCATTTGCCGGAAAAAATATCTTACCTTTGCAATACCCCAAAATTACACTTGAAACATTTAAACAAAAAATATCAATCTTATGAAACTGACAAAATTCTTTACAATTGTTATTTTTAGTTTGCTCACAACTGCAGCATTCGCACAAATAAATCTTAACAAAAGCCTGCAATTCCTTGAACCGAATGCTCAATTGCTTGACAGTCCGGCGTACGATGAAGCAAAAAATATGCGGAGTTTTGAAATAAATCCTTTGTTGCAAACGGCTACCGGTGTTGCGGTGGGCGACGTTGTTGTGTTGCAATTGTTTGAAAATCAAACCTACAATGCTGTTGTAAGCAATATTGCAACTAACGTGAACGGCACACTCACAATTTCGTTTAAATTACCCGAATATCCGTTTGCCGCAGGTTTTGTATGCACAAGCACATCGGGTGTTTCGCTGTTTTCGCTCAATATACCGGAGCTAAACCAACGCTTTGCTACTCGTCAAAATATTTATTTTGCAAATGCGTATGTGCTTGAATTGCGTGAAGATTACAGTAATTTTTTGCAAAATGACCAGGCAATTATGCCCGCCGAAATTATAATTGGCGATACTTCGACTACGCTCAGCAACCATACTTCGACTACGCTCAGCAACCATACTTCGACTACGATAAGCAACCGTAACGGCGAAATGGGGTTTCTCGGCGGCGAGTGTGGTTCCGGTTCCGATAAAAATCCCAACGACCCCGTTCAAATAGACCTTCTTATAGTGTACACCCCTGCGGCAAAAGCGTGGGCAGATGCCAATAGAGGCGATATAGAAGTTGTAATTGCCGCCGCTATGGAACGCACAAAAGAAGTTCTTGAAAACCAAGGGAATAAAGATACAATAAAGGTGATACACACACAATTGGTAGATTACGTAGAAGCACAAGCAAACGACCCAAGTATAATGATAAATATTGATTTAACCCGATTGGCAATACCTGCCGACGGCTATTTGGACGAAGTACAGGCACTGCGCAAACAGCACGGTGCCGACCTCGTGGTACTTATTGGCGCATATCCAACAAATACAGACGGAATGACTGTAGGCGGATTGGGGCGAACATTAACCAAGCAGTATTCCAACGGGCATATTGATGTGGCTTTCAGTGTAGTAAACGTGAGCACCATAATTTCACACTACACGCTTATTCATGAACTTGGGCACAATATGGGTCTGTTGCACGAAAAAGGAAACCAAAATCCTGACGACCCACTATACCCCTACGCTTACGGTTGGTATTGGACAGGCAACGATGGCAAAAAATACGGTTCGGTAATGACGTATGCACAAAACCGTGCACCTTATTTTTCAAATCCCGAAAAACTTCATGAGGGCGTGGCAACCGGAAAAACCGGCGAGGCTGACAATGCACAAGTGTTTAGAAACATGAAACACACAGTAGCTTTATATAGTGACCGCTTGCAAAACACGCTCGAAGCTCCCAAAAACCTTAGCGTTTCAAAAGCCGACGACCCTGTTATTAGTTGGGATAAAGTAACAGATGCTACAATGTATCGCTTAACAGGTTTAACTCCTACTTCTGCTGCGTTTGCTAATTTCGATGGCAGAAACGTTAGATTAAGCCAAATTTTGGGGTTATTCCCCGCCGGCTGTACAGAATTTACCTTTACGGTTGCTGCCGTAAACGATTGCGACGATGCAGGCGATGTTGCCTCTGTTACATTCCTTGCCGATGGAACTACGATTGCTACCTACACAGTTACCTTCAATAGCAACGGCGGCACGCCGGTAGCTACGCAAAATAGTAAACATGGCTCTCTTGTAGCCCCAGTGGTCTCAACAAAAGCTAACCACACCCTTGCCGGCTGGTTTACCGAAGAAACCTTTATAAACGAATGGGATTTTGAAACCGATGTAGTAACAAAAAATATGACGCTTTGGGCGCAATGGAATTGCATACACAATTTTACCGCGCTTGGCACATTTGTAACTGCCGCAACCTGCGAAACCCCTGCAAAGCACAAGGCAAAATGCAGCATCTGCGGCGTGGAACACGCAACGTTGGAATTGGACGGTGCACCTGCATTAGGGCACAACTACCCCGAAACGTGGACACTGCGTACCCCTGCAAAATGCGAAATTAAAGGAGTAGAATTTAAACTCTGCTCCCGCGAAAATTGCGGACATGAAATTACGCAAGACATTCCGGTATTAGGGCACTCCTACCCCGAAACGTGGACAGTGCGTACCCCTGCCAACTGCAAAACCAAAGGCTTGGAATTTAAAGTCTGCATTCGCATAAATTGCGAACACGAAATTACCAAAGAAATACCGGCATCGGCACACGATTTCACAAAATGGATTGTAAACCCCGATAATAAAACCGAAGAATTAGAAATATGCAGCATTTGCGGCGAAAAATCAGGCGTAACACGCGAAAAAGTGTGCGACCATAAATTTACCGTATGGGAAATTACCAAAGTTGCAAGTTGTACGGAAAAAGGCGAAAAAACTGAAAAATGCGCTATTTGCGGAACTCTTGGAACACAAAAACAAGAAATTCCAATGTTGGAACACAATTATACAAGCGTAGTAACTGCGCCAACCTGCACCGCAAAAGGCTTTACAACCTACACATGTTCGCTCTGCGGAACTTCGTATGACAATAATTATGTTTCGGAATTAGGACACTCGTATCCCGCAATGTGGACAGTGCGCACACCTGCGAAATGCGGCGTTGCCGGTTTAGAATTTAAAACCTGCACCCGTGAAAATTGCACTCATGAAATTACGCAAGTGATTGAAGCATTGGAACACGATTACAAAGCCGTTGTAACTGTGCCAACATGCACCGAAAAAGGTTATACAACTTATACGTGTTCAATTTGCAGCGATAGCTATGTTGATGATGAGGTTGCAGCAACGGGACACACAAATATTTGGATAATAAACCCCGATAATGAGAACGAAGAAATAGAAATATGTTCGTTGTGCAACGAAAAATCGGGTAACGCGCGTCCGGTAACGGCAATTGAAACAATTACGAACGGCGAATTGCAAATTACGGTTTACCCGAACCCAACCACCGGACGATTGACGATTACCGGTGTAGAGACGCAATGCATTGCGTCTCTACCACAAACCATTGAAATTTACGACATCTACGGGCGTTTGGTAGAGACGCAATGCATTGCGTCTCTACGTACCACAGGATTAACCATCGACATTTCGCATTTGGCAAACGGCGTATATTTTATTTGCATAAATGGCGAACGGGTGAAAATTGTGAAACAATAAAAATGTTGATGATTTGGGAATTAAACCTGTTAAGTTTTAGAAACTCAACAGGTTTTTTTTGTTCTGTAAAATAATTTAAAATTAATTCGTATTTTTGAGCAAAATTTATAATTACATTCTATGAGCAATCAAACAAACAATATAAGTCCCACTCAAAATTCGCAGACAATTGATGCCGAAGCTATTGAAAAACGCATTAAATGTTCGGCACAGCGTTCGGGTAGCGAAAAATTGTATGCCTACAATTGGTTGGGCGACATAAAAAATATTCCTCCAACGCACAATATGGTGGAGGTTCGCTTTAAAAATACTCGCAAAGAATATTTTATAAACAATCTCAATCTTGCGCTCGAAGTGGGCGATGTTGTTGCCGTAGAGGCACAACCCGGGCACGATATTGGCGTGGTGTCGCTTTTAGGCGAATTGGTGTTGGAACAAATCAAAAAAAATGAGCGAAAAAGTGATAATTTTCTCAAAATTTACCGTAAAGCTCGTCCGTCGGACATTGAAAAATGGGAAGAAGCAAAAGCGCTTGAACATAAAACCATGATACGCACACGGCAAATTGCCAAAAGCCTGAAACTCAACATGAAAATCGGCGATGTGGAATATCAGGGCGACAAAACCAAAGCAATTTTTTATTACATAGCCGACGAACGGGTGGATTTTCGTGAATTGATAAAACTGCTTGCCGAGGAATTTAGAATCCGTATTGAAATGCGGCAAATCGGCGCTCGTCAGGAAGCCGGACGTATTGGCGGGATTGGTCCTTGCGGACGTGATTTATGTTGTTCATCGTTTGTTACCAATTTTGTAACGGTTACAACTCATGCCGCTCGTGTACAGGAAGTTTCGCTCAATCCGCAAAAATTAGCCGGACAGTGCGGTAAACTGAAATGCTGCATGAACTACGAATATGCGAGCTATACCGATGCCCGCAAACATTTCCCCGAAACAAATATTCCGCTCGAATTCGCCAATTTTAGAGCAAATCACATAAAAACCGATGTGTATAAACAAACAATGTGGTATGCCTATCGTGAAAACGATGCGTCACGTATTTTGGAATTGCACGTCAATCAAGTGAGCGAAATTATAGCACAAAATAAAAAAGGCATAAAACCCGAAAGACCCGATGCAAAACCCGAAATAAAATCGGAAGTTTCGCACGATTTTGGTAGTGTAGTTGGGCAAGAAAGTTTAACCCGTTTCGATAGTGCCAAACGCAAAAAAAATAAAAACAAAAACAAATCGCAGCAACAAACGAATAATGCTGCGCCGAATGGTCAAAATACGCAAAACAATCAAAATCAACCAATAACCAAATCAACCAATAACCAAATCAACAATCAAAACAACAATCAAAACAACAATCAACAAACGAAAAAACCAAACAATTGGAATAAAAACCGTAACAAACAGTTCAACAAAAACAAATCGAACGATGCGCAATAAATCTCGTTTTTTTTTAGGGCTGTTTGGTTTGTTCCTGCTTGCAGCCTGTAATTCCAATGTGGTTTTTGAAAGCACCATTATTATGGATAACGCAGTGTGGAACAAAAGCGATATTGCCGTTTTTCCGTTCACACCCCGTGATACCACCACAAAGTACGATGTGATTGTGAGCATACAAAACAACAGCAATTATACCTATTCTAATTTGTATGTATTTAGCGAAATTCGTTTCCCAAACCAACAATTTACTCGCGATACCATAGAATTTTTTCTTGCCGATGCCGCCGGCGAATGGACGGGAAAACGCCGGTTTTCAAAACATACCAATACGTTTAATTTCAAACAAGGCATTCAGTTCCCCTACAATGGCGAATACATATTTTCGCTTGAACAAGCAATGCGTTGCATCAATAAAGACTGCACGCTCAGCGGAATTGAGAAGATTACATTTACAATTGTAGAACGATAGTCATGGGACACAAACATAAATTACAACGATTTGCCGAAAACGAAACTTTTGCTAATGTAATACAACCGGAATTTAGCGAAGTTTTCCGTTGCGATTATAAACTAAAAAATAAATGGTCTGTTGATTTTTGGCACAATAATAATCCTATTGTATTGGAATTAGGTTGTGGCAAAGGCGAATACACGGTACAGTTGGCACAAAAATACCCTAACAAAAATTTTATAGGCATTGATATAAAAGGCGCTCGATTTTGGCGTGGCGCAAAAACTGCCATTGAACAACAAATTCCCAACGTGGCATTTATTCGTTCACGCATAGAATTTTTGAATTCATTCTTCGGTACAAACGAAATTTCCGAAATTTGGATTACTTTTCCCGACCCGCAATTGGAAAAACGGCGAACAAAAAAACGTTTGACTTCACCACGATTTTTGAATATGTATCGCACAATATTGGCTCCCAATGCTCCCATTCATTTAAAAACCGACAGTCAAGAATTGCACGAATACACCAAACAATTATTGCAATTCAATAATCAAACTATTCTGCGAACCACCAACGATTTGTACAATTCCCCCCTTGCCGACGATACGCTTTCGATAAAAACTTTTTACGAACAGCAATATTTGGAACGGGGAAAAACGATTACCTATATAGAATTTTCGCTTAATGGGCAGGTGATTGTGGATTTGCCGGAGGAGAAACAAGAGATATACATGTAGCTTCTAAGACGAAAATCAACACTCACACGCGAGCCCGACAAAATTGTACAATTTCGAGTAAAAGCGTTTTTTATAAAAGAAATTTTATAGAAAAACTACAATTGTTTATGATATAAAAGAAATAATTTCTATTTTTGCTTATTATTTAAAGTATAAAAGAAATAACTATGAGCAAAAATATAATTTTTAGAAAAGAATACATAGAACACATTAAGCCTTTTATTGACAAACCGGTAATAAAAGTGCTTATGGGACAGCGACGTGTGGGCAAAAGCTATATCTTGTTGCAAACAATGCAGGAAATACAATCGCACAATCCAAATGCCAATATCATTTTTATTGATAAAGAATTAGACGAATTTTCTCATATCCAAGATAATAAAGATTTGTATTCTTATATCGCTACTCAGTTGAAAAAAAGCGATAATTATCTTTTTATTGATGAAGTGCAAGAAATCAGTTCGTTTGAACTTTGCTTGCGTAGCCTTTTGAACGAAGGCACTTGTGATATTTTTTGCACGGGAAGTAATGCAAATTTGCTTTCGGGCGAATTGGCAACGCATTTGGCAGGTCGCTATGTTTCGTTTGAAATTCATTCGCTTAGTTATTTGGAGTTTTTGGAATTTAATCGCTTAGAAAATAACAATCAATCACTCAATCAATATTTAACAATGGGCGGAATGCCATTTTTAGCGCATTTTTCCAACGATGAAAATGCAGCTTTTGAATACCTCAAAAATGTATATTCTTCGATTTTGCTCAAAGACGTGGTTGCCCGCGAGAGTATTCGAAATGTATCGTTTTTGGAAAATCTCGTTGCCTATTTGTCTGATAATGTTGGAAGTATTCTTTCGGCGCACAATATCAGCAAATACCTTAAATCGCAACAAATAAACCTTACGCCACAAACTATTATTAATTATTTATACAGCCTTTGCAATGCGTTTTTTGTGTATCGTATTCCTCGTGCCGATGTTGCAGGATTGAAAATTTTTGAAGTTGGCGAAAAATATTATTTTGAAGATATAGGCATTCGCAACTCTCTGCGTACATTCAACCTTAGAAAAGACATTAACAAGCTAATGGAAAATGCTGTTTGTTTGCATTTATTGCGCCGGAAATATCGTGTATTTGTCGGAAAAATGGGCGATAAAGAAATAGATTTTATTGCCGAAAAAAATGGCGAACGTGTGTATATTCAAGTTGCTTATATGCTTTATGAGGAATCAACAATAGAACGGGAATTTGGCAATTTAATGAATATTCCCGACCAATACCCGAAATTTGTGGTTACAATGGACGAAATTGCGACCAACAATTACAAAGGGATTAAACAAATGCACTTGCGAGAATTTTTATCAATGGAAAGTTTATGACCGCAACAAACGAAACTCAATTTTTATCGGATTTAGCAACAAACGAAACCGCCGTCATAACCAAAATAAAAGGTTACGGTGCATTTCGCAAACGCATACGTGAAATGGGATTTGTGCGCGGTACAACGGTAAAAGTTATAAAAAAAGCCCCTCTGCAAGACCCTATTGAATATGAACTGATGGGCTACCGAATGTCGTTGCGCACCAGCGAGGCGCAACTCATTGAAATTATGAATGTTGATGATTTCAATGCTGAAAATAATCACATGTACAACGATATTTCGTGTACCGAAGATGTAAAACAACTCAAAAAAAACACCGGCAAAACTATTCAAGTGGCGTTAGTGGGAAATCCGAATTGCGGCAAAACCAGCATTTTTAACCAAATTACCGGTAAACACGAGCGTGTGGGAAATTACAGCGGCGTAACCGTTGGTGCAAAAACTGCTCATTTCAATGTACAAGATTACACTATTGAGCTTACCGATTTACCCGGAACATACTCAATTTCAGAATATTCGCCCGAAGAATTATTTGTGCGAAAGCATTTGTCGGAAGAATTGCCCGATGTGGTTATCAATGTGGTCGATGCCTCGAATTTGGAGCGCAACCTGTTTCTTACCACGCAATTGATTGACATGAATATTCGCGTAATTATTGCGCTCAATATGTACGATGAATTGCAGGAAAAAGGCGATAAATTTGATTATCAGCTTTTTAGTTGCATGATTGGTATTCCCGTTGTACCCACAGTGGCGGCAAAGGCAAAAGGAATCGGCACGCTGTTCGACAAGGTGATTGACGTGTTTGAAGAAACCGAAACCATGCGCCATATTCATATTTTTTATGGCGAAGAACTCAATGCATCGATACAGCGTATAAAAGTTGCCGTGAAAAAGCACCATGAAATAAACGACAGTCTGCATTCGCAATTGGTTGCCATAAAACTGTTGGGCGACGACAAACAATTTATTCAACACATTCAATCATTTGCCAATTCCGGGGAAATTATAGATATAGCACACGAAGAAAGTCAGCGTTTGGAAAAAACATTCAATACCAAAACCGAAACGCTTATAACCGATGCGAAATACGCCTTTATTCGCGGCGCACTGAAAGAAACCTATACTCCTGCAAGCGCACAGCAAGAACCCAAAGGCTACAAAGCCGATACAATATTGACAAACAAATGGTTAGGTATTCCACTGTTTTTATTGTTTATGTGGGCTATGTTTCAACTCACATTTTCACTCGGCTCGTACCCTATGGAATGGATTGAAAACGGTGTGGCAGCACTGCGTTTGCTAACTCAACAAAATATGCCGGAAGGGATGTTGCGCGATTTGCTCGTCGATGGAATTATAGGCGGCGTGGGCGGCGTAATTGTGTTTTTGCCCAACATTCTCATTTTATTTTTCTGTATTTCGCTCATGGAAGACACCGGCTATATGGCTCGTGCCGCATTTATTATGGACAAAATTATGCATGCCATTGGGCTGCACGGCAAATCGTTTATACCCATGCTTATGGGTTTTGGCTGCAATGTGCCGGCAGTTATGGCTACTCGCACGCTCGACGGCAAAAAAGACCGTCTGCTTACCATTCTTATTATTCCGCTTATGTCGTGTAGCGCACGTTTGCCGGTGTATGTGCTGTTTATTTCCGCATTTTTTGTGCACTATCAAAGTCTTATTTTATTGAGTTTGTACCTCTCCGGAATTTTGCTTGCAGCACTTATGGCTATTATGTTTAAAAAACTTTTTTTCAAAAAAGCCGATGTGCCTTTTGTAATGGAATTGCCGCCATATAGAATTCCAACATTGCGCAGCATTGGTTCGCACACGTGGAACAAAAGTGTGCAATATCTTACCAAAATGGGAACGATTATTTTGGTTGCTTCGGTTTTGCTGTGGGCGTTGGGGTACTTCAGCCCCCCCACCCCCCTCAGGGGGGCTTGCCAAAGCACGGAAAGCCTCCCCAAAGGGGAGGTTGAAGTGGCTTTAAGCCCCCCTGAGGGGGGTAGGGGGGCTTCCTATCTATACAGATTAGGACACTTCATAGAGCCGGCAATTGCACCGCTCGGTTTCGATTGGAGAATGGGAATTAGTTTAGTTACCGGCATGTTTGCCAAAGAAATTGTGGTTAGTTCTATGGGCGTGTTGTATCGCAGTGGCGATGAAATTGAAACATCGTCGCACAATTTGCAGGCAAAATTACAACAGCAACGCCATGAAACGGGTGCACGGAAAGGCGAAAAAGTGTTTACGCCGTTGTTGGCGTATTCATTTATGTTGTTTATTCTGCTATATTTTCCCTGCGTGGCAACTTTGGCGGCTATTCGCCACGAAGTTGGGTTGCGTTGGGCTATTTTTTCGGCAGTGTATACCACAGCCTTGGCGTGGGTGGTGGCATATATTGTGTATAACGGAGGGGCTATTTTTTTATGAGGATAATTAAAGATTTAACAATTTAAAGATTTAATAATTTAAAAATCAATGTCGTTTAGTTAAGAAAATATTCTTCGTGTCTTTCTGTCTTCGTGCCTTCGTGTTTACTCTAAAAAAACGCGCTTGCGCGCAAAAAATGAACACGAAGACACGACGACATGAAGACACGACGACATGAAGACACGACGATTGAAAAATTACTTAACTAAACGACATTGATTTAAAAATTTTAAAATTTAACAATTTAAAGATTTAATAATTTAAACCAACAATAAATCAGCCGAAAACTTTAAATTTTTAAATCTTAAATCTTTAAATTCAAATATAATGCAAGAAATTTTTACAATTATAATTATTGTGTGCGCCGCCGTTTTTGCAGTGTATAAAATAATTATGGCATTTCGTAAAAAAAACAAATCATCGTGTTGTGAAGATTGTGAAAATTGCCCGAAAAAAAAGAGGCTGTCCTAATGGACAGCCTCTTTTTTATTAAAAGGTTTTTACAACCGAATTACATTCTCCCATATCATTATAAGCAAAGCCTTCGCTTTCGGGGTCAAGTTCCCAACGAGTGCCGTCGATTACAAATTTGTATTGGAATTCTTTTCCTAACGGAAGTCCCACACTCACCGAACCGACACCTTTTGTTATTCTAAATGGAAGTTCTTCAATGTCCCAGTTGTTAAATTCACCGGCAACAGCTGCTTTTTTTGAACCTGCTAATAAATCTGCTGAAATTGTAAATGTAACTTTACACACAGCACTTGCTTTTGGAAATGTTTTTTTCATGATGTTTTTAGTTTTGTTATAGGGTTAAATCATAAACTTTTTCGGAGCAAATGTACATATTATTTATAACACTCCAAATTTCTCGCTTTTTATTTTTTTACGACAAATCCAAGAGTCTGTTTAAATTTTATTTAATTTTTATTCTTCGTGTCTTTTTGTCGTCGTGCCTTCGTGTTGGTTGCTGAGCCTGTCGAAGTATTATTTTTTTAAGCGCAAGCGCATTTTTAGTGAACACGAAGACAGAAAGACATGAAGACACGAAGCTAATTTATTGGACTAATTCATAATATTTATTTTGATTAAAATTTAAACAGCTTCTAAACATTAAATAAAATATATAACTTGTTGATTTTCAGCAATATAAAATGGGGGGGGTAAAAATGTTATTTAAAAAATTAAAAAACTTTAAAAAAAAGTTGCAAAACGCTTGGATTGTAAATACAAATAACATATATTTGCATCATGAAAAAATATGACACATATCATATTTTCTTTTACAAAGTTCATTTAGACAATTTTCAAAATTACATAAAATACGGGCAGTCGACTTCTCTTTTTTTTCATGGTGTTGCGGCTTTTTCATGATTGGTTATGTGGTGTTTTGAGCTAAGGTAAATTGGTTGCATTAAGATTGCCCGTTTCAATTTCCCTTAGCTCATTTTTTTTTGCTACATTTGCAAAAAACAAAACTTATACCAAAGTGAAATATAATTTATTCTAATTTCTGGATTAACTTCGTTGAGCTCCGCTTCGCTACGGTTGCTTCACTTCGTTCGCAATGACGCTTTTTTGAGAGTTTGTACAAATCAACAAAAGAGCGTCATTGCGAGGAACGAAGCAATCTATATTTTTTAATACAACATTAAGTTTATAGATTACTTACCACCACATGAATTTTCGTACTATAATAAAATCCCACTTATTTCTGCTGCTTGCATTTGCGTGTATAGCTATAGCCATAGTGCTTGAAACCACGTTTTTACACCGCACATTTTCGGAACGGAGCGTACACAATTTTGAAACCGTAGTACAGCGAAAACAAGCACAAGCGCAAAAATACCTTCAAAAAATTGCCGCCTTTGCCGATACCGCCTCATTTGAACAATTTCGTGATTTCGGGCAGCAACACGAGGCTACGTTTGAAAAACAGAAAATGGCATTTTTTGTGGTCAAACACAATCATTTGATTTTTTGGAGCAGCAACGCCATAAATTTCCCCACCGATACGCTCGAATTATTACAAAAACCGGCGGTATTTATCGACCATTCATGGTTTTTGAGTTCTTCGTTGCAAACCAATGAGCTTGATTTATACCTGCTTACAACTATAAAAAACGAATACCCGTTTGAAAATGAATATATTCACAACAATTTTCAAGCCGATTTTGCCATAAACGATTCCATAACTATAACAAATGTGCCCAATACCGATTTTTACGCAGTGCACGATGCGCAGGGAAATTTTGTGCTGGGACTTTCAAAAAATAATGATAGCATAGATAATTATACATTGCACTGTGTTACCATTATATTATATGTGTTGAGCCTTGTGTTATTGCTTTGGTGGGTCAATAAAAAATTGCTTGCAATAGCAAATTCCAAAAAACGTTTGCTTTACGTAACTTTGTTTGTGGCGGCAGCCGTTGCGCTACGAGCCGTAATGCAGCTTTTGCACCTGCCGCACGTTTTTTACAGCATAGATTTATTCAATCCTTTGGTGTATGCACATTCGGCGGCAATTCCTTCGCTTGGCGACCTGTGTATCAATTGTTTACTGCTGCTTTTTGTGTTGCGGCATATAGTCGGAATTATACAACAACAACCGGAACGCGTGTTGTGGCAACGCATACTGTTTGTGTGCGCCATGAATGTATGTATGCTTGGCATCATGTACATTATGCGTTCGTTGGTGTTCGATTCTGCTTTGTATTTGGAATTGTATAATTTACTCAATGTCAATTATTTGAGTTTTGTAGCATACGCAATCATTGGCGCATTGCTGTTGGCGTATGTTGCCTTGTTTTTTAGTTTTTATTCGGGTCGGCAATCATTGTTTCCCAATAAAAAACAAGCTCTGATTGTAGTATTGGCAAGCGTTGCGTGTTTTGCAATTCTTGGCGCTGTTGCAAATGGCGAAGTATTGTATGCGCTCCTGTTTTTTGCAGGTTTGGTGCTTTTGTTTGAATTGCGTGTGCCTCGAAATCTTATAAAAATCATAGCATTTGCAAGCGTGGTGCTGTTTTCCATGTTGTATTGCAACCAACGTATTCAAGAAAAACATGCTCGCATAAAACGCATAGTTGCCGAAAATTTGGCGCACGAAAAAGATTTGATTGCCGAAATGCTTTTAAAAGATATAAAACCGCACATGCTCAGCGACAGCGTTTTGCAAAACATGCTTACACACCACAGCGGTACCGAAATTAATCAGTATTTGCAAAAAACATATTTTGACGGTTTCCTAAAAAAATACAACCTTGAAACTACTATTTGCGGCACCGGCGAAAATTTTACCGGCAACAATCAATTGCAAAATTGTGAGGAATATTTTACGCGCATTTTGCAAAACTATGGCACGCAGCTGCAAAATTCCGATTATTATTTTTTGAATAATCAAAACGGCGGCATCAGTTATTTCGATTCGCTGCAGTATAAGTTTCCGACCGGCGATATTGCAAAACTCTACATTGAATTGCACTCCAAGCGAATGCCCGAAGAATTGGGTTATCCTTCGCTTTTGCTACGCGACGGGCTGCACGCAAATATTGAAAAAAAACAATATTCGTATGCAAAATACAAAGATTCGCTCTTGGTAAGCAATCACGGACGATTTATGTATCCGCTCAATATTTCGGGCATTCGCACGCAAAATACGCAGAGCCGGGCTAATCACGAAATTGTGCAACTGAGCGAACATACCATAGGAATTGTAACGCACCGGAAACCTGCGATGCTTGATTTTTTGTATTGGACTTCGTATATTTTTGTGCTCTACGCTTTGCTGTTTTTGTTCCCGTATTATATGGTGCACCGCTACACGCAGCACAAACGCCGGACTTCAATAGCCGACCGTGTAAAATATGTGATTGCGGTGTTTGTGGTGCTTTCCTTGCTTATTACTATTGTGTGTTTTGGGTGGTTTAGCCGTCAGCAAAATCGTAGTTTGCAAACACAAATTACCAAAAAAATGCAATCAATTCTGGTGGAATTTACCAAACATTACGGCAATGCTTCGCAATTGACCGCCGAACAGCAGCAAGAAGTTGAAGCCTTGTTGATTGATTTTTCAAACACATTTTTTACCGATATTCACATTTACGACACGCAGGGAAATTTATTCGCCTCATCGCGTGAGGAAATATTTGATTATCAATTAATTGGACGCACCATGAATCCGCAGGCGTATTATCGGTTGGTGCTGCGGCAAATGCCCGAATTTGCAACCAACGAATCTATCGGCGATTTGCAATTTACCTCGACTTACAGCGCAATTTTGAATACGCAGGGTAAAGTGTTGGGCTATTTGAATGTACCGTATTTTACCAAACAATACGAACACACGCAGCAAATAGCATCGCTCATAGTGGCTATTGTAAATAGTTACGTGCTGTTGTTGTTGCTTGCTACGCTTGTGGCGGTGGGCATTTCCAACAAAATAACGCACCCTTTGCGCATGTTGCGCGATACCATGAAACGGGTAAAACTCGGCGAAAATAACGAAAAAATAGAATGGCACACCGCCGACGAAATTGGCGAGCTAATTGAAAATTACAACACCATGATTGACAAATTGGGCGAAAGCGCGCGGCGGCTTGCCGAATCGGAACGTGAAAGCGCATGGCGTGAAATGGCGCGCCAAATTGCCCACGATATAAAAAATCCGCTCACGCCCATGAAACTCAATATGCAACTTTTGCAACGAATGACCGATAACAAACCTGCCGATTTCGATGAACGTTTGCAAAAAATAAGCAATTCCATGCTCGAACAAATTGATGTGCTTACTGCTACGGCAAATTCATTCTCAAATTTCGCAAAAATTTCGGCATGGAACCCCGAACGCTACGAATTGACGGAGCAAATACAAAGTTTAATCACATTGTTTGAACAACACGAACATGTTCAAATTCATTGCCACATAGCGCATAGTCCGCTGTATATTTTTGCCGATAAAGAAAAAATTGCCCGTCTTGTTACCAATCTTATTACCAACGCAGTGCAAGCAATTCCGCAATCGAAACAAGGCGAAGTAAATGTGATTGTTGAACAAAAATCGCAGCATATTTGTATTTCGGTAAAAGATAACGGCAATGGCATTAATCCCGAAATAGTGCCGCATATTTTTGAATTTCATTTTACCACAAAATCCACCGGAAGCGGCTTAGGTTTAGCCATTTGCAAAAATATTGTGGAAAATGCACAAGGGCGCATTTATTTTGAAACTGCGCAAGAGGAGGGGACTACTTTTTTTGTGGAGTTGCCGGTGGCGTAATTTTACTGCTCTTGCGGTTTAAGCGCATCAAGCACTCTATCAACAGCATCTTTATCGGTAAGAATTAGGATAGCGGTATTAATGGTACTGTCTTTAAACGATTGTTGAATATTAATGCTGGTATCGCTACTAAACAAATCGGCAATCTCAACACCGAAATATTCTGCTATACGCGGAATAAAGCCGCTTTTAATATCTTGATTGCCTGCTTCCCACGCGGCATACGTGCGCCTATCTATATTCAGTGTGTCGGCAACTACTTGTTGCGAAAGATTTTTCTGAAGGCGCAGTTTGCGAAGCGTATTACCTATTGCCATAATTTGAAATTTTTGTGCAACAAAGGTAACATCTTATTCTATAAATTGTATAATTTTTGGTGTATTTTCTGTATTATTTTTTTTTACAGTGGAAATTAACTTTGCAACCGGTTTTTTGCTACAACTACAAAACTTTGCAACAATCACTTCCTCGAATACTAATTTTAAAACCATAATAATATGAACAAACACTTACAACAAACAGCAATTTTCTTAATTCTTAGTTTTATAACCACAGCAGTATTTGCACAAAATGGGTGGCTCTACAATGGTACAAACGCCGTAACGCTCAATCCGGCAGCAGCCAACGTGGGAGTTGGCATCACTCCTACCGAACGCTTTCACATATACGGCGGTGCGTTAAAAATAGGAAATTCAACCTCTCCTGCCGATAGAGCCGTAAATATGATAAAAATAGGCGACGGTGATTATGTTCAAATCGGCGAATGGGAAGCTGATGATATGCTTTCGTTTAAGGCAAGAAACTATAATTTTACCAATGGACCCGTTGGCATAGGTCTTACAAATGGTACTACACCAAGTCAAAAATTACACGTTGAGGGTAATTCATATTTCAACGGAAATATTGGTATCGGTAAAGCTCCTTCAACAATAAAACTTGACGTAAATGGAACTATTGCAGCAACTCAATCAATTATTACCCACAATGCAACAGCAGATTGGGGTTATGCCGTGCGGGCATTGGTAAACAGAGACTATACAAAAGCATTTGCAGTATGGAACAACGCAACAAGTACCGAAACATTTGTTGTGTACGGCAACGGCATTATGGAAGCCAGATATATAAAAGCCGGACTAATTGAAGTGTTGCCGGGTAGATGGCCAGACTTCGTGTTTGCCAACGATTACAAACTGCGTCCATTACAGGAAGTAGAACAATTTATAAAAGCAAACAAGCACTTGCCCGGAATACCTTCGGCTGCCGAAGTGGGTGAAAACGGTTACAATATGGGCGAAATGCAAGAAAAATTGCTGATGAAGATTGAAGAATTGACTTTGTATATTATTCAACAGCAAGAAATGATACAAACGTTGAATGTAAAAGTTGAAAAATTGGAAAATCAAGGGGGCTTCTAAAAATAAAATATTATTTTTGCGGGGAAAAAGCCGGCACATTAAAATATAAAGCAAATAAAAATTTAAACTTAAAATCTATACAAATTATGAAAAAAACATTGTTACATTTTGGGCTATTTTTAGCCTTAGGACTTTCAACCACACTGTTTTATGCGTGCAAAAAAGATAAAGACAACACCGGTGGTTACAGAATTACAGCGACCAATGTAATCAATGGCTCTACTCAAATAGCGTCGGTAAAAGTTATTGCGTTTAATTGGTTTGATGAGGATTATGATGAAGGTTTCGAGCTAATTGCACAAGCGCCATATCGAAACAACGGATTTACGCTGACACTTCCTGCAACTATGCCGGATAAATATTTACTGTCGATTGAAGCAGCCGGCTTGCAGGGTTTGCAGGGAATTTCCATAAGTAACAACAATGTTAAATTGTATATTCTTGACCATTGTAAAGGCTATGATAAAGATGACAATGAAATCGGAATTTTCTATTTAATGGAACAAACCGACAATAGTACGAATATGACCTATTGGATGTATGTTAACGGAGATGTTACTATTCAAGGAGAACGCAGTGGGATTTATGGACTTATAGAAAAATACGATTTAACACTAAAAAAAGGTTGGAATGTAGTATATGGTAATTACACAGAAAGTTTTGATGGTTTGGCAATATATACAATTACAAGTAAAAAACCTTCAGGAGTAGACTGCCAGTGGAATTTTCTTGCCGATAATTCCTATTTAGCCAGTGCGACAATAAAATCTGCTGAAAATACAAAATCTGTTTTTTCAAAATTGAAAGAGTGCAAATAAGAAAAATAAAGACAAAAATAAACAAATGAAACGACTTTATTTTTTTATTATTCCCTTGCTGTTACAATCCTGTTCGTCAATGTACATTCCACCGGTCAGCAGTATTCCGTTGCTTGAAAAGAAGGGCGAATTTCAAGGAGAGGCTGGTGCGAGCACCAATAGCATTTATGCTAACGCCGCTTATGCATTTACCGACCATATTGCCGCTTCGGTAAGTGGGAACTTGTCGTATAAGAATTTTTCAAACCAGTATGACATATTTTCAATAATATTACCTCCCCTGCTTTCATCGAGCAAATTTGCACATCGTTACGCCGAAGCAAGCGTGGGAGCAGTCAATGTGCTACGTTCCGAAACGTCCGGAAAACCCATATTGGAAATATTTGGCGGAATGGGAAGAGGTAGGGCAACAGATAACGAATCAATTTGTAATTGGTATCGTTGCGACAATACGGATTGTGCGTGTGATTATTATTCTTTTTTTGCACAAGGAAATTTTGGGGTAAAAGAATGTTTTGGAATAAAACAACCAATTTTTGAAACAGGACTTTCAATGCGGTTAGCTTACTCCCTATTTAATTATGTTGCCAACAAAAACGATGATTTTTTGTTTCAAACCAATTTTGGCGCTTTTCACATAGAACCTATGGGATTTGTGCGCGTAGGAGGCGAAAAATTAAAATTTGTTTACCGGCAAGGTTTAAATCTTGCGTTCACAAAAAAAGACCCAACAGGAGAACATTATAGTTTTCGCGGTTTCAATGAAACTAACATAGGTAAATTGAGGTATACAATATTTCATTTTTCTATTGGAGCAAGTTACAGAATAGGGGAAAAAACTGATAAATCAAAAAAATAAAAACTAAAAAAACTAAATTACATGAAAAAAATAGCAATTATAGCAGCCACACTGCTGGCTATCGTTTCCTGCTTTGACAAGGAAAAGTATGATTATATCCCAAAAGACAAAAAACCTAATTTACAAAATGGCGATACTGTTTATTTTGTAAATCATCAAGATAAAAGTCTTGTAGATACGTTTGTAGTGCAAATAAGTACTCATTATGAAGTGTTTGATAAAACACATTATTTTGAAGAGATAACATGGGAGTATAAAAGTGAAAATAAATCATTTTTTTATACACTAAGTACTGTACATGGCAGGTATTTTGGAGCAAGACATCAAGAATCGAATTATGCTTCTTATGATCATACGATTACAAGTGAAATTGATATTCAGAATATAAAATTTCCTGTTGATGTTTATGTAGAAAGGGATAGTTCTAATGGTATTATGCCAAATCCCGTTTATTACTCCATTAAAAAAGGTATTGTAAGATATGATTATTCAGACACAAATTATTACGAAATAAAATTATAGGAGAGTAAGATTATGAAGAAAATATTTATTACATTATTTGCTGTATTTATAGCTGTATCTTTATTTGGACAAAATCAAATAATGAACTTGGAAAAATACTGGAAATACCGGCAAGAGTTACGAGATAAATTTATTGTTATCAGTAGTGATGTTGAAGAACCGGGTGTTAATATTCCTGCGGCGGAAACCCCCAACCCCCTAAAGGGGGCTTATTAAATCGTG
>Ga0209737_10000047_pt1 | contig 103414 bp, 106 predicted proteins | sample TergutCu122P3_FD_187284 | JGI IMG/M metagenome (GOLD analysis project Ga0209737, IMG submission 187284) | Cubitermes ugandensis P3 segment gut microbial communities from Kakamega Forest, Kenya - Cu122 P3 (SPAdes) (version 2) | ecosystem: Host-associated > Arthropoda: Insects > Digestive...
GATTATGATTTGCCGCTCGGTTGCCGGTTGATTCAACGTAACCGCTAATTCATTGTAGTGGTTGCGGATGTTCCGCGTTTCGCCCCAAACCGGCTGCCATGTTTCGTCGAAAGCTGTCGTCCGGGTGTTTGCGATTTGAAAACCGCTGTAAAAATTGTCGTCAGGGGCAAGTTCCAATCCCAATTTACTTGGTTTAATAACCTCTTTCCCCTTATAGGTCAATGTATAAATCGGTGAACCATCGCCGGATAGTGAAAAGTTCATTTGATATTTCCCGCCGGGGGAGTTCAGTGTTTGTGCGCTTGCCATCAAGCACGTTGATATGAACAAGAGAAGTGTTCCTCTGATTTTTTTATTCATAATTGTGATATTTATAATTGTTTTAATGTTTTAAAATTGTTGCTAATAACTAAGGCATTTTGTTCTCGCCCTTATTCCTCATTTTTCAAATCTATTTTTCTTATTCTGTCTGTCAGCTCCAACATTCTGTCGGTTAATTCCTCAAAAGTTTTCTTCGTCTCGTCATAAATAAAACTTTCTCTCAACTTTTCGTAATCGCCTTTCCAACTGCTTATTAAATGTTCGGGAGGACAAATTTGTATTGTTGCCGGATAATGTGCCTGATAATCTACATTTTGCAATTTATTAAATTTTTGGCGATGCTCAATAATCATTTTGTACAATTCCACATTTTTTAATGCCGATTGTGCAAATTCCGTGTCCATCATTTTTTCCAAATCGTACAAATGTCTCGACATTCTTTCCGTGCGCGGATTTTCTTTTTGATATTCTTCGTGCAACAAAAATATTTTCTCTAAAAATGTCCGTTCGGGCAATACCGATTTAAACACACAACTTATTTCATTGTCAATTTCAGAAAATGTAGAATTTACGAGCGTTGAAATTTTTTGTTCCAAATACGGATCATCAAGCGACATTGCGCTAAATTCAATTTTTACAATCGGAGAAACATAGTCAATAATTGTCGGCAAAATACTTTTGTAATGTATTTCAACTTCCACGACCATTGCGCTACTATTTTCTGTAATCTGCACTATTTCATAATTCGCAATATTGCTCGATTTCAATATGTTATCAACTTCTTCAAGCAAAGTTCCTTTGATGTAATTAAATGCTGCTTTGCGAATTTTTGTCTGTTTTTGCGAATTGTCATCGGGCAAACTGAAAAACGAACGACTGATTGCCAAATCAATATCTTCACTAAAACGATTTATCAAATTCCACGATTTGCTCAACGACGTTCCGCCTTTAAATTGCAAAAAATCACACCACGAAGATTTTGACAAAGCCATTAAAACAGCACTTACCCACCAATCTTTTTCAACAGCTTGTTCTACAATTTTCTTTGCCGTAGCCGTTTGTTGTAGCATAACAAGTTTTTCGTCGTCGTTGTAATGTTGCCAAATGCTCATTTCGTTACAGTTTTTATAATTGGTAAAAGTAATTCCTTAATCCACACAGGCGATAAATATAAATCGTGCATCATGGTTTCTCGTTCTTCTGCGGTGCTGTCCGAAATAAGTTTTGTGATTTTATTTTTGATTTCTTCGCTTACATTTTTCTCACCAAGTTCTTTTAATGCAATAATTATCAATGGTAAAAGTTTCCCTTTAAATTGAAAATTTTTCTGAACAACGTTTTTAAAAACAATATTTCGATTGCCAACTTTCACTTTACGCTTTGCACCATTGGTAATATACACAGCGTTCATCGGCACTTGTGTAGAAAATCCCAAAATATTCAAAGCCGTATCGCCTGTTGGCATAATCTGTGCTTTGTCACGTTCGGCAATTTTTTGTGCAATTTGGTCGATTGTTGGGTATAAAATACCAAACTGCGTTTTTTTCGGATTTACATAAATCCCTGTTGCCACACGAACAATACTATTCTCGTTTTGCAGACGAGAAAGGGTGCGAGTAACAAGACTATCGTTGTTTACATCTTCAAAATCACTGATTGTAAACAACTTGCCAATCTCAATATGATTAACTCGTTCTCTTATTTTTTGTGAAATAGTATCTTCCATATTAAAAACAATGTCCGAAATATTCGGCAAATTTCGGACAAAGGTAAATATTATTTCTGAAAATCAAAAATCTGTCCGAAATATTCGGTAGATTCCGGACAGCAATCCTATAAATTTTTCAAAATATTTTCAATTGAAAACTGAAAAATTTTACTTTAACTCAAACCCCTCTGCTGCCGCGCGATTGTATCGCGTGGTAGTGTGTAGTAAATGATGAAAGATGAAGAAAATATAGGTTGAATGATACCACGCGATACAATCGCGCGGCAGCAGAGGAGAACCATCGCTGGATAGCGAAAAGTTCATCTGATATTTCCCACCGGGGGAGTTCAGTGTTTGTGCGCCTGCCATCAAGCACGTTGATATGAACAAGAGAAGTGTTCCTTTGATTTTTCTATTCATAATTGTGATATTAAATAACTACTTTAACTCAAACCCCACACTCGACCGGATATCAACCGAAGAAGCACCAATATACGCCGAAAATTTCCCCGGTTCTGCGACCCATTCGTGCTTGCGGTCATCGAAAAATTGCAAATCATTTACGGATATTTTAAATTCTACGGTTTTTTCTTCGCCGGGAGCTAAATCTATTTTTTGGAATGCTTTTAGTTCTTTTACCGGACGAGGCAAAGATGATTTTTCATCGCCGATGTATAGTTGAACGACTTCTTTGCCGGTTCTTGTTCCTGTGTTGCGTACCGGAATGCTTACAGTCAGTTTTTCGTTTGCTTTCAGTGTTTTGGCTGAAATGGCAGGTTTTCCGTATGTGAATTGCGTGTAACTCAATCCATGTCCGAAAGGAAACAAAGGTTTGATATTGTTTTTATCGAACCAGCGGTAGCCGACAAAAATACTTTCGCGATACACTTGTTCGCCGTTTTTTCCGGGGAAATCGCCTGCGGCATGCGCTCCTACATCGGTCAACTTAACAGGAAAAGTGAAGGGTAATTTACCTGACGGATTAACTTCGCCGGTTAGTACATTTGCCAGCGCATTTCCTGCTTCCGATCCCAAATACCATGTTTGTACAATTGCGGGTACTTCATTAACCCACGGCATCGCCACGGCATTTCCCGAAAGAATAACCACTACCAGGTTTTTGTTGGCTTTTGCCAGTTCGCTGATGAGATTGTCCTGTCCGTAAGGCAAGCCTAATTCTTTGCGGTCGCCACCTTCGCTATCTTGTCCTTCGTGTTTGTTCAAACCGCCGATGAAAATTACCATATCTGCTTCTTTGGCTTTTTTGCGAGCTTCGGCTATCAATTCTTCTGCCGAACGGTTGTCTATAATGTCGGCAGCTGTCAGCCCGTCTTGTTCAGCAGTTTTTTCGCCCACATAGCCTCGCGCATAATCCACCGAAGCAACCGAACCGATTTTATTCCTAATTCCTTCCAAAGGCAAAATTTCATATTTGGCTTTCAGGGAAGAACTGCCGCCGCCAATGGTCATCATTTTAATGGCATTTTCACCGACAATCAGGATTTTTTTTGTCTGTTCTAAATTCAACGGCAGAATTTGACGGTCATTTTTCAACAAAACAATACCTTCTTCAGCAATTTGCCGGGCAGCCAAACTGTGTTCGGGCGAGGCAAACGAACCAAAAGGACGGTTTCTGTCCATTGTCGTACGAAAAGCTAATCGCAAAATGTTTCGCACTTTTTTGTCCAATTCGGCTTCTTTTACTTGTCCCGATTTCAGCAAGGTGAGAAAAGGATTTGCCAAATGATACTGATTATAGTCATCTACCCACGTGCCAAATTCCATATCCAATCCGTGATAAATGGCGTGTTCGGTGTTATTAACGCCGCCCCAGTCGGAAACTACTACGCCGTCGAATTTCCATTCGTCACGCAAAATATCATTCAAAAGATATTTATTTTGGCTACACCATTGCCCTTTGTAAAGGTTGTAAGCACCCATAATTGCCCAGGCTTTACCTTCAATAACAGCGGCTTTGAACGCCGGCAAATAAATTTCGTACAAGGCACGGTCGTCAACATTGACATTCACCGTGTGGCGGTCGGTTTCCTGATTATTCAAAGCAAAATGCTTAACACAGGCAGCCACGCCATTTTCCTGAACGCCCTGCACATAAGGAACTACCATACGGGAAGCCAGATACGGGTCTTCGCCCATGTATTCAAAATTCCGTCCATTCAAGGGTGTGCGGTAAATGTTAACACCGGGACCTAACAAAACATTTTTATTTCGATAACGCGCTTCTGCTCCGATAGATTTTCCATACAAAGCCGCCATTTCGGGATTCCAAGTTGCTGCCAAACAAGTCAATACGGGAAATGCTGTACAGGAATCGTTTGTCCATCCGGCTTGAGTCCATTCGTTCCAAAATACTTCGGCGCGGATACCGTGAGGACCATCGCACATCCAATTTTCGGGAATACCCAAACGAGGAACTCCCGCCGAGCTGAATTTCGATTGCGCATGTACCATTTTGACTTTTTCTTCCAAAGTCATACGAGACAAAGCATCTTCCACCCGTTTTTCAATGGATTGAGCATCGTCCAAATAAACAGGCAAACTTCTCTGAGCCACGAGGGTAGTCAGAAACAGTTGCAATGCTATAAAACTGATAATTTTTTTGTTGAACATAAATGTTTTTTTATTTTAGGGTGCAATAATAGTATTATTTTTCTAACTACATGACAAAAGATTTTATTTGGAAAAGACCTTGATGTTTTGTGTTTTTAAATTGATAATCAGTCAGTTATAATTATTTAAAAAAGTAATCAAGATCAAGGTCGAGAACAAAAGTAGTGAATTAATGTCAATATTGCAATACATCCTATGGGCATACGGCATTATTGAAAAATGTTGTTTGATTTCCTCGTTGCTTATAGCGTGCTGAAACAACATTGTTTTTGTTTGCCAAAAAAATTTGGAAATTTCAACATTTTTTGTCAATCCTAAAATTGAAGTCATCTTGACTTTTTAAAAATAAATATTAAAATAAAGAGGGAAACGTTTTTATGTAATATTGCAAACGACATAAAACAAACGTTCCCCTCATGTACCAAGTACTTGACAAAGATACGATAAATTTGGAAATAATGCTGAGGCTGGTGCTGATCTGTGACCAGTGCCTTGTCAGTCTGAAAAAATGATGATGTATAATTTGAGAGGAAAATATGAATTTCTAACAAGGCACTGGTCACAGACCAGCACCTGCACAGGGAATTCTACAATAGAAAGAATAAATTGCGAAAAAAATCTGTTCGTATTTTTGCGAATAAAAAACAATTCGTACATTTGCGAACAGTTTTTTAGATAATGACAACGGAAAAATTAATAACAGAACAAGAACAGTTAGCGAGATTTGCCAAAGCATTGGGAAATCCAATTCGAGTGGCGATTTTGCAAATGTTGGCAAAGCAAACTTGTTGCTATCACGGCGATATGTCCGAAATTTTGCCTATTGCAAAAAGTACACTTTCGCAACATTTGAACGAATTAAAAGAGGCAGGATTGATACAGGGAACATTCACACCGCCAACGGTAAAATATTGCATCAATAAGCAAAATTGGATATTGGCAAAAAAAATGTTTGGCGAAATGTTTATTGAACTGTCACAAACCAAATGAATATGTAAATTTTTTAATCTTACTGTTCGTTGAATTACGAAATGTGAACAATAAAAAACAACTAAATGAACTGTAAAAACGTAAAAGAATGTCCCTGTCCTAAAAAAACTTGCCCAAATTATGGCAAATGTTGTGTTTGTATTATTAAACATAAAGATACAGATAGTTTGCCCTATTGCCTGTTTTCCGATAACGATGGCGACAAAAGCATTGAAAATTATTATCAAAAATTAAAAAAACGTAGAAATGAATAATATGAAAAAAATAACATTCGCACTTATGCTTTTCGCAATCCTTGTGTCTTGTGGACAAAACAACAAAAAAGCAGAAAATGCCGTAACAATTGACGAAACAGCCGTAAACGTATTTTATTTTCACGGCAAACAACGCTGTAAAACCTGCGTTGCCGTTGGCGATGTGGCAAGAGAAACCGTAGAAGCGGCTTTTGCGGACAACGAAAAAGTCATTTTTATCAACATTTGTACAACCGACAATGCCTACGAAGCCTTGTTTGAAAAATATGAAGTTTCGTGGAACGCGCTGATTATCGCCAAAGGTGAAGATTTTATTGAAATTACCGACCAAGCCTTTGCCACAGCCGTAGAAAATCCGCAATCGCTTGAAAATCTGATTAAAAAAGAAGTAAACAAAAGACTATCAAATTAAATATAACCCATTAAATTCTTACGGAAATGAAAAAAATAATCGTTCTTTTAGCATTAAGCATAGTTACCATTGGTTTGCATGCACAAAAAAACGCCGTTGAAGTACTTTATTTCAAAGCGCAATTAGGTTGCTGTAAAGCAGCAGCTTGTAATAATTTGGAAAATGAAGTAAAGGATATTGTCGAGAAAAATTTCAAAAAAAAGGGCGTTACCTTCAAACAAATTTTGTTGGCAGATGAAGCCAATAAAGCATTGGTTGAAAAATACGATGCCAAGTCGCAGACAATAGTATTGGTATCAACCAAGAAAAAGAAAGAAACTTCGGTTGACGTGTCCGATATTGTACGCAAATATGTAAGAAGCAACGACAAAGCGGTTTTTGAAAAGGAATTGACCGGCAAAATCAAAGAAAGCCTTAAATAAAAATGGAATTTTTACAGCAATTAGCCGACAGTTCAAACATTCCCTTGCTTACAGCGTTCATTTTAGGAATAATGACGGCGATAAGTCCCTGCCCTTTGGCAATGAACATTACCGCCACCGCCTATTTGAGCAAAGAAATTACGGACAAAAAGCGAGTTTTATTCAACGGTATTTTCTACACACTTGGGCGAATGCTCAGTTATACTGCATTGGCAAGTGTCATCTATTTTGGCGCAAGTAAATTTTACGTTGCCCGTTGGTTTCAACAAATTGACGGTATTTGGATAGGTGTTTCTCTTATTGTTATCGGGATTTTGATGTTCGATTTTATCAAATTCAACATTCCATTTTTGAGCAAAATCACAACTTCCGTAAGTCAGCGAAACCTCAAACGCAACTATTTGAACGCTTTTTTATTGGGCGTTTTGTTTGCGCTGGCATTTTGTCCGTATGGCGCGGTGCTGTATTTTGGCGGACTTATTCCGCTTACACTTGCAAGTTCCACTGGTTTGTTATTACCGCCTATTTTCGCTTTTGCGACAGGTTTACCTGTGATTTTTATTGCGTGGTTGTTGGCTTACAGCGTTTCAAATATCGGGAATTTTTACAACCGAATGAAATCTTTTGAGAAATGGTTTAAGCGAGTGGTCGCAGTCATTTTTATCGCAGTCGGAATTTATTATATAATTATAAATATCTAAAAATATGGATACATTATTATTATCAGCAATTATTGGAGTTGTAGCAGGAACTATTGACATTATTCCGATGGTCATTCAGAAATTGGACAAACGAGCCTCTATTTCCGCTTTTCTGCAATACTTTTTTGTGTCAATTGTCATTGTGAATATTGACTTGCCTCACATTGTTTGGTGGTTGCAAGGCGGTTTAATTTCCGTAGCACTTGCTTTACCTGTTGTAGTTTTAGTTTCTGCACAAGACAAAAAAGCCGTTCCGATTATCTTAACAATGGCTCTCATTTTAGGTACTTTAATTGGTATTGCAGGACATTATTTAAGTTGAAAAAACAATGTCGTTTAGTTAAGCCTTTGCGACCTTCGCGACTTCGCGTTAAAGTTTATGCGCTTGCGCTCTTTTTGTATTAAACGCAAAGGCGCGAAGGTCGCAAAGACGCGAAGATTAAATATAATTCACCCTTAACTAAACGACATTGGTTGAAAAATACAGATATATGAAAATAGAAATTTTAGGTACAGGTTGCAAAAGGTGCAACGACTTATACGAACAAGTTAAAAAAGTTGTGGAAAAAGCCCAACCCACCGCCACCATTACAAAAGTGGAAGACATAATGGAAATTATGAATTACGGCGTAATGACCACGCCTGCCGTTGTAATTGACGGAAAAATAATTTCGCAGGGCAGTATTCCGAAAGAAAGCGAAATCAAAAATTGGCTTTCAATCTCGAAACTTAACAGGTTTTCAAAACCTGTTAAGTTTGAAACAGACCTCAAGGAGTTGGTAAAAAAGCGTTACAACGATTTGGCATTGGTTGCGGACGACAAACAAAAATGTTGCTGCAATCCGTTAGCCCCCGCCGCACCCTCGAAAAAAGTTTACACCATAATGAGCGAAGATTACAGTAAATTGAAAGGTTACGAGCCTGACGCAGATTTAGGTGTTGGTTGCGGTTTGCCGACAGAATACGCAGGAATAAAAAAAGGCGACACCGTTGTAGATTTGGGTAGCGGTGCAGGAAATGATTGTTTTATTGCTCGTGCCGAAACAGGCGAAACAGGGCGAATAATCGGAATTGACTTCGCCCCTCAAATGCTCGAAAAAGCAAGAAACAACGCTAAAAAACGAGGTTACACAAATGTGGAATTTTTGGAAGGCGACATTGAAAATATGCCGTTACCCGACAAAACGGCTGATGTAATTATGAGTAATTGCGTATTGAATTTGTTACCACACAAAGACAAGATTTTCAAGGAAATTTATCGAGTTTTGAAAGAGGGTGGACATTTTTGTATTTCCGATATGGTGCTTAACGGACATTTTCCAAAAGAATTCACCGATAACGCCTCAATGTATGCAGGTTGTATTGCGAGCGCCATTCAGCAAGAAGATTATTTGAGCGAAATAGAAAAAGCCAATTTTATCGACATTAACGTTAAACGGACAAAAACCGTAATCATTCCCGATGAAGTTTTGCAAGAAAATTTAGACGAGGCGACAATCCAAAAATACAAAGCAGGAAATGTGGGAATTTATTCGATAACAGTAACAGGAAAACGAGGAGAATAGAAATGATTTGAAAAAAGATTTGTAACTTTGTACTCACTAAGACAGTTTTATGTTTATTACTAATTTGGATATTGTGTTGTAAACAATTTGTACTTCCCGTACAGATTGTATCTTCGTTTGTTCTCGGATAATCCTTTTCGAGAGCAGTTTTTCTATTAAATAAATCAATGCCGTTTAGTTAAGAAAACTTTGCGCCTTTGCGTACTTCGCGCCTTCGCGTTAAAGTTTATGCGCTTGCGCTCTTTTGTATTAAACGCAAAGTCACGAAGGTCGCAAAGACGCGAAGATTAAATATAATTCACCTTTAACTAAACGACATTGTAAATAAAATTTAAATTTTTAATCTGCGTAGAATGACGAAAGTATTGGATTGCTTTTGCTTGTATGCAACAAAATAAAAAGACAATGGACAACGAAATTAAAACAATTCACGAGTTAGATTTGAATATGATTTATGAATATTATTCAAACACAGAACGACAAGGACCCGGAAGTCCCGAAATAACGCTCAAAGCATTGAGTTTTATAGACGGTCTGACCGAAAAGTCCAAAATTGCCGATATTGGTTGCGGCACAGGCGGTCAAACAATGGTGTTGGCACAAAATACGACTTGCGAAATTACCGGTGTAGAATTATGGCCGGATTTTGTCAAACAATTCAATCAAAATGCTCAAAACAAAAATCTTCAAGATAGAGTGAAAGGCATTGTTGGCGATATGACAAATCTTCCGTTTCAAGAGGAAGAATTTGACTTGATTTGGTCGGAAGGCGCAATTTACAATATCGGTTTTGTGCGTGGTCTAAATGAGTGGCGAAAATTTTTGAAACAAGGCGGATATATCGCCGTTACGGAAAATACCTGGTTTACCGAAGAGCGACCTGCCGAAATTCAGGAATTTTGGGATAAAACCTATCCCGAAATAGACACAATCCCGAACAAGGTGGCGAAAATGCAAAAAGCTGGTTATCTGCCGATTGTCACTTTTGTTGTACCGGAAACTTGTTGGACAGACTATTATTATGCTCAAGTTCCCCAAATGGAAGAAACTTTTCTGAAAAAGTATAACGGCAATAAATCCGCAAAAGAATTAATACGTTCTGAACGGTATGAGGTTGAGTTATATCGCAAATACAAAGCATATTACGGCTATGTATTTTACATCGGAAAGAAGATTTAGGGAAAGAAGTCAATCGTTTGACTAAAATGTGAATTTGAAAATGCCTTTCGTGTGTGAATTTTTTCCACACGAAAGGTTTTTTGCTAATTTTGCAGAACGATACGTGTAACGCGGACAGTGCAAGCGGATAATGAAGTAGAAAATTAAAAAATTAAACAAAATCAATGTCGTTTAGTTAAGAAAACTTTGCGCCTTTGCGTACTTCGCACCTTCGCGTTAAAATTTATGCACTTGCGCTCTTTTGTATTAAACGCAAAGTCGCGAAGGTCGCAAAGACGCGAAGATTAAATATAATTCACCCTTAACTAAACGACATTGTAAACAAAATACTAATCGTCTGACAAGGACATAAAAATTAAAAATATGGAACCCATTAAAAATATGTACAACGAGCCGTTTTTTGATAGATTTACGAAAGACTTGAAACGTGTTATCAACGACTTTGACGCTTGCGAGTTTGTGTCCCAAATAATGGACGATGAATGGGAAAACAGAGAATTTAAACAACGCTGTATGCACATTACAACCGTTCTGAAAAAGTTTTTGCCGGCAGATTACAAAGATGCAATCGCTAAAATACTTGAATTGTTGGATTATGTAAAAGACACACAGCCTGATTTTTCGGAGATAGACGATACGAAGTTTGGCTTAATGTTGGAGTATGGGTGGATTTTGGACAATTTTGTAGAACAATATGGGTTGGACGATTACGAAACCTCTGTTAAGGCGATAGAAAAAATTACTCAATTTACAAGTTGCGAATTTGCAGTTCGTCCTTTTATTATAAAATATCCGGACGAAATGATGGCGCAAATGTTAGCTTGGTCAAAACACGCACATTGGGGAGTGAGGCGGCTTGCGTCAGAGGGTTGTCGTCCGCGTCTTCCTTGGGCGATGGCTTTGCCGAATTTGAAAAAAAATCCTGCGCCAATTATTCCGATTTTGGAAAATCTTAAAAACGACCCGTCAAGATTTGTGCGGTTGAGCGTTGCCAATAATTTGAATGATATTGCAAAAGATAATCCCGAAACAGTGATTGGTTTGGTGAAAAAATGGCAAGGCGAGTCGAAAGAGGTAGATTGGATTATTAAACACGGTTGTCGAACACTCTTAAAACAAGGCAATCCGGAAGCGATGGAGTTATTCGGCTTTGGTTCTGTTGTGAAAAATATCAGCATTGAGAATTTTCAAATTTCAACACCCAAAGTTAAAGTTGGAAATTCGTTGGAGTTTAGCTTTAACCTGTTGAATAATAACGATAAAAAAACCAACATACGACTTGAATATGGAATTTATTACCAAAAAGCGAATGGAACTCTGGCGAAGAAAGTTCATAAAATCAGCGAAAAAGAGTACGCTGCACATTCTACAACACAAATTACCCGAAAACACTCTTTTCGTGTGGTAACAACAAGGAAACTCCACCTCGGACTTCACCAAGTTGTCGTAATAATCAACGGAAATGAATTTGAAAAATATAATTTCGAACTGATTGAATGATGACAGAAAAAGAAAAAATGTTGGCAGAGTAGCATTACCCGACCGATCCCTCCAGCGACACCTGCAACAACTTTTGCGCCTCCACCGCAAATTCCATCGGAAGTTTATTTAAGACCTCTTTCGCATACCCATTTACAATCAACCCGATAGCATCTTCATTGCCGATACCGCGTTGATTGCAGTAGAATATTTGGTCTTCACTGATTTTGGAAGTGGTAGCCTCGTGTTCAACAATAGCAGTATCATTGCTTATTTCCATATAAGGAAATGTGTGCGCACCGCATTTATCGCCAAGCAGAAGACTGTCGCACTGGGAGAAATTTCTCGCTTTTTCCGCTTTTGGAGATATTTTAACCAATCCGCGATAGCTATTTTGGCTGTATCCTGCCGATATTCCTTTAGAGATGATATGACTTCGAGTATTTTTTCCGATATGAATCATTTTCGTCCCCGTGTCGGCTTGTTGGTAATTGTTGGTTACGGCAACGGAGTAAAATTCGCCTGCCGAATTATCGCCCAACAGAATGCAACTCGGATATTTCCACGTAATTGCCGAACCCGTTTCCACCTGCGTCCACGATACTTTGGAGTTATCTCCTTTGCAAAGCGCCCTTTTGGTGACGAAATTATAAATACCCCCGCGACCTTCCTTATCGCCCGGATACCAATTTTGCACGGTCGAATATTTTACTTCGGCGCGGTCGTGCGTGATGAGTTCCACGATAGCGGCGTGTAGTTGGTTTTCATCGCGCATCGGAGCGGTACAACCTTCAAGATAGGAAACGTAACTATCGTCGTCAGCAACAATCAATGTCCGCTCAAACTGCCCCGTATTTTTTGCGTTGATACGAAAATAGGTGGACAATTCCATCGGACAACGCACGCCTTTCGGAATATAAACAAAAGAGCCGTCACTAAACACCGCCGAATTGAGCGCAGCAAAATAGTTGTCGGTATGAGGCACCACCGTTCCCAAATATTTTCGCACAAGGTCGGGATAATCCTTCACCGCCTCGCTGAATGAGCAAAAAATAATACCAAGTTCAGCCAACTTCTCCCGTGAAGTCGTTTTCACGGAAATACTGTCCATAACCGCATCTACGGCAATGCCCGAAAGCTGTTTCCGTTCCTCGAGCGGAATACCAAGTTTATCAAATGTTTTCAACACTTCGGGATCCACCTCGTCGAGACTTTTGGGATTCGGTTTGCTTTTCGGAGCAGCGTAATAATAAATATCTTGGTAGTCTATTTCGGGAATGGAAAGATGCGCCCACGTCGGCATTTTCATCGTTAACCAATGACGATAGGCTTTCAGGCGATACTCGAGCAGCCACTCAGGTTCTTGCTTTTTGGCGGAAATCAGGCGCACGGTATCTTCGTTCAACCCCTTGGGAATGACCTCTGTTTCAATGTTGGTGAAAAATCCGTACTTGTATTCGCCCTCGTTAAACTCGTTTATGATGTTATTGTCGTCTGACATAAGTGTTCCTGTTAAATTAATCCGTAACGATTATTTTTGTTGCAAATCTACACAAAAACTACCTAATTTTCACAGAGGATTCGTTTTTTAGAAAAAATACTTTTTGTACAATTGAAGAAAAAAATATACATTTGTCAAAATTACAAACTCTAATATGAATAAACCTCAGTTAGATATAGATAAAATCTTTAAACATTGGATGGAAACTTCGGACGATGATTTCAATACAATGCTTGTTTTGTTTGGTTCAAAATCTTATCATTGGGCACTTTTTATGGGACATATTACCATTGAAAAGTTATTGAAAGCCTATTTTGTAAAAAATAAACAAAACCACGCGCCCTTTACACACAATCTTTACCGGTTGGCAGAACTTAGCGAATTAGAAATCAACGAGGAACAAGCAGAATGGCTTTTTAAAATCACAACTTTCAATATCAATGCTCGGTACGATGATTACAAAAAAGAATTTTATTCGATGTGTACTGTAGATTTTACAAAAGAATGGATTGAAAAAATAAAAGAATTACAACAATGGATAAAACAGAAGCTTTAAATATTGCGCAAAGATATACAAATGTACTGAAAAATACTTTTGATTTAAAAAAAGTCATTCTTTTCGGTTCGTATGCTAAAGGCAATCCGCGTGAGGATAGCGACATTGATATTGCCGTAGTATTTTCAGGCTATGCCAATCGTTTAGACCAGCAAGTGGAATTAATGAAACTTACACGAAAAATAGACACTCGCATAGAACCGCACCCTTTTCGTGAAGAAGAGTTTAAAATGTCTAATCCGTTTGTTAACGAAATTATGACCTATGGCACAGAAATCGTATCTTGATTAAAACAAAAGACATATTTTATTTTCCTATATTTGCAAAAATATCCAATTCAGAATTAAGATGAACATTTTATTATTAGGCTCCGGAGGACGGGAACACGCATTGGCGTGGAAAATCGCACAAAGTAAAAAAGTAAATAAATTATTTATTGCACCCGGAAACGGCGGTACGGCTTCGGTGGGCGAAAATGTTCCCATTGCGGCAGATAATTTTGAAGCAATAAAAAACTTCGTTCTTGACAATCAAATCAATATGGTAGTAGTCGGACCGGAAGATCCGTTGGTAAAGGGTATCTACGATTTTTTCAAAAAAGACGAAGCATTGAAATCCATTCCCGTAATCGGACCGTCTATGACAGGCGCACGACTGGAAGGCAGCAAGGATTTTGCCAAAGCCTTTATGGTACGCCACGACATTCCGACGGCGCGATACCAAAGTTTCACCAGAGATACGCTTGATCAAGGATATTGTTTCTTGGATGAGTTAAAAGCTCCTTATGTACTGAAAGCCGACGGATTGGCAGCAGGAAAAGGTGTTCTAATTATCAACGACTTAAAAGAAGCAAAAGCCGAGTTGAAAAATATGTTGGAAGGGAAATTCGGAAATGCGAGCGCGACGGTCGTAATCGAAGAGTTTCTTTCCGGAATCGAATGTTCCGTGTTCGTGCTTACGGACGGGAAATCATACAAAATTCTTCCGGTGGCGAAGGATTATAAACGCATCGGCGAGGGCGATACCGGACTGAATACCGGCGGTATGGGAGCCGTTTCTCCAGTCCCTTTTGCCGATGAGGAGTTTATGAAAAAAGTGGAAGAACGCATTATAATCCCAACCATCGAAGGCTTAATGAAAGAAAACATCAGCTATAAAGGGTTTATCTTCCTTGGCTTGATAAAGGTTAGAAATCACCCGGAGGTAATTGAGTACAACGTGCGTTTGGGCGACCCGGAAGCAGAAGTCATAATGCTCCGGCTTAAATCCGACTTAGTCGACTTGCTCGAAGGTGTTGCAAACGGCACATTGTCCGAAAAAACAATTGAAATAGACGACCGCTCGGCGGTTGCCGTGATGCTTGTTTCGGGTGGTTATCCCGGAGCGTATAAAAACGGAAAAGAAATTACCGGATTGAATGAGGTAGAAGGCAGCATCGTTTTTCACGCCGGAACAAAAATTGAGGATGGTAGACTGCTGACCAACGGCGGTCGCGTAATGGCAATCAGCTCGTATGGCGAAACCAAAAACGAAGCCCTCTTCCGTTCTTTTGAAAACGCCAAGCGAATTTATTTCGACAAAAAATATTTCCGTTCGGATATTGGGTTTGATTTATAAAAAATGCAAGACAGACGATTAATAGACATTATAGCACCGAATGCAAGGAATATTTCTCTTTGCATTCTTTTTTCGCTTCTTTTTTGGTACGATCTGTTTTTACCGCAAACGACGGCGATGGTTACGGAAAAAATTTCGATTCCCGTGCAATCGCCGTTATCACTTTTAATCGAAGAGTTTCTTCCTTCTGATAGTTTCTTGGGTAAAATAATCGGATTGGGGCTTTATTTATTACTTTGTTTTGGGATTTTGAGGTTGAATGAGGTCTTTTCTTTCATACGTGTTCGTACCATACTTCCATCTCTTTTTTGCCTTATAACCGGAGGTTTATTGTTCAGTCCGCATCATTTTTCACCGGGTGTAGTTGTTGCGCTGCTGGTACTGTTATCCGTTTTTTTTTCATTCAAATTACTGACGGAAGAGAATCCGAAACACGCTTTTAACGTTGCATTGCTGTTGTTTACGGCGGCGCTCTTTTCCTTTTCCTGCGTTTGGCTGTTGTTGGTGTTTTGGCTGTTTGCTTACTCGAGCAACATTCTTTCACTCAGGGTATTTCTTGCCTCGCTGTTGGGTGCGTTAGTGCCGGTACTTTATGCCATTATCGGATTTAGAGGCAGCGAATTGCTTTTATTAGAATACGTGCAAGGCAGTTTTGATCTGCTTGCCGTTGACTTTCATTTTTCATTGCCCGAAATTTTGTATCTGATATTCGTAGGTCTTTTACTTTTATTGGCTCTCGTTGATTTTATGCTTACTCACTCGCAGGAAAACATCAAACCCCGGAAAGAGTTTTTTTACCTTGTCACGCTCTTTATCTCAACGTTGTTCTTGATTATTCTGTCTGTTCCCGATTCGGGGATGCTGCTTTGGCTGACGATTGTTTTTGGTAGCTTTTTGTTGGGACGATACTTTTCATTAAAAAACAACCGCTTTACCCAAGTATTACTGTCCGTTTATTTCGGAAGTTCCCTTTTATTACTTTTCTTTTCATAAATCTAAATCGTAAATTACATTATGGAAGAATTTGCAGCAGAATTTGCAACGTATGGTTACATCGGACTTTTCCTCGCCTCTTTTTTGGCAGCAACAATATTACCTTTCCCTTCGGAAGGGGTTTTGAGTATTTTGTTGATTTCCGGACTTGACCCCGTAATTTGTTTGGTTGCCGCCACCATTGGAAACACATTAGGCGGAATGACCTGCTATTGGATCGGACTATTAGGTAAAGTGGAATGGATGGAAAAATACCTGAAAATCAAATATGAAAAAGTAGAAAAGATGCAACGTTGGATGCAGAATAAAGGTTCTGTATTGGCTTTATTCACGTTCCTGCCGGTCATAGGCGATGTGATTGCCGTTGCCCTCGGATTTATGAGGAGTAATGTTTGGTATGTACTGCTTTTTATGTTTATCGGGAAAGCTGTGCGTTATATGATTTGGATGCAGGTGCATTTTGCGATTTTTGGGTAGTTCCACGTTTTTTAGTAGATTATACTTTCTTTTGTAACGAAAAAAGTATACTTTTGGCAAAATTTAATTTAAACAACGTCGGGATGTCCGAAAACACTACGTCTGAAAATCTTGCAAGTCAAAAAGACAAAATTGATATTGATGCCATTCTTGCCGACAAGGCTCCGGGGCTGAAAAAAAAACTGCCTCAATTTGTGGTGCGTTATTTGAAAAAAGTTGCTCATCAAGATGATTTGAATAGCTTTTTCAGAAAATACGGACACTTACGCGGAGCCGATTTTGCCAAAGCGATTTTGACCGATTTTAATATTACCATCAACGTTGAGGGAGAAGAAAATCTGCCGAAAGACGGGCGAGTTATCTTTGCCTCCAACCACCCGCTCGGTGGGGCTGACGGGGTAGCAATACTCAATTTCCTGAGCGAACACTACAAAGACGCGAAAGCGCCGGTCAACGATATGTTGATGCATGTCGAGAATTTGGCGGACTTTTTTATCCCTATCAACAAACACGGTGCACTGGCAAAAGATTCGACCATGCTGATTAACGACACGTATGAATCGGAAAAGCCCGTCCTGTTTTTTCCTGCCGGAATGGTGTCGCGCAAACAAAAAAGCGGCATACGGGATTTGGAATGGAAAAAAACTTTTATCGCAAAAGCGATACAATATAAAAGAGATATTGTACCTTTGCACTTTGTGGGGTATAATTCTTCTTTCTTTTATAACCTCGGTTATATTCGTACTAAATTGGGCATCAAGGTCAATATCGAGATGCTTTATTTGGTAGATGAATTGTACAAACAACGCAATAAAACGTGTACAATCAAAATCGGAAAACCTGTTTCGTGGACAACATTTGACAAAACGAAATCGCAGCGCGAATGGGCTGATTGGATGAAAGAAAAAGTATATAGTTTATAATTTTTTTTAGAAAATTGAAATAACGAAAAAGCTGAATGGAGGCGATTATCGAACCGATAAGTATTGAACTGTTGGAAGCCGAACTGACTTCCGAGAGATTCTTACGAAAAACAAATAAAAGCGACAATGAGATCTATGTCGTAACTCAACATAACTCTCCAAATGTAATGCTGGAGATAGGCAGACTAAGAGAGATTTCTTTCCGTGCTTCCGGTGGGGGAACGGGGTTGTCGGTTGACATTGATGAGTACGATGTTATGGAAAAACCATATCATCAATTAATTGTGTGGAATCCGGTAGAGAAAGAAATCATCGGCGGATACCGTTACATACACGGATCGGAGGTTACTTTTGACCAAAATAATATTCCGCGACTGACCTCTTCGCATCTTTTTACATATTCTGATGAATTCATCAACGAATATTTGCCTTATACCATTGAATTGGGGCGTTCTTTTGTGCGTCCGGAATATCAATCTACCCGGATGGGTGCTAAAAGCCTGTTTGCCTTGGATAATCTTTGGGACGGATTGGGTGCGTTAATCGTTATGCTGCCTCAATCGAAATATTTCTTCGGAAAAGCAACGATGTATCCTTCTTACGGCGAGGAGGAACAAAACTTTATATTCTATTTCTTAGACCGGTATTTTCCCGACAAAGACCATTTGCTTGTTCCGCGCAGACCATTGGAAATGTCTTTTGACCGGACGGAAATGGATAAAATATTCCACGGGGCGAATTACAAGGAAAATTACCAAATCTTGAAAGAGGAAATCCGGACAAGAGGGAAAAACATTCCGCCGTTAATTAACGCCTATATGGCGCTTTCGCCCACGATGCGCACCTTCGGGACAGCTATCAACGATGAATTTGGCTATGTGATAGAAACCGGATTGATGATTACGGTGGAGGAAATTTTTGAAGAAAAGAGAGTCCGCCACGTGTATTCTTATATCGAAGAATGTATCACAAAAGACAAATTATATTCGGGATACGGGAAGATTTGTTAATACAAAAAAAAGACGGGGACGTGCCCCGTCTCTACTAATCCAAATACAAATAATCATAATGCACTAACGGACGATGACCTTTTTGTCCGATTAACTGACGAGCGGTTTCGCTGTCGTATTGCGTTTTTCCAACACCAATTTGTGCGCCATTATTGTCCATTATTTTTACAATATCATCTTCTTCAAAATTGCCTTTAATTTCGGTAACGCCTACAAAAAGAACGGATGTGGCATTCTCTCCGGTCAAAGCCTCGCTTGCGCCGGCGTTGACGTGAACTTCTCCTTTGGCAAAACCTTCGCTGTGAGCTAACCATTTTTTGACACTTGACGTTTCTTCGCTCGAAGGAACAAAACGAGTACAAATGGATTGTTCTCTTTTGGTCAATAAGTCGATAAGAATATTGTTTTTCTTGCCGTTGGCGATGATGACCTCTACACCTTCATCGGCAACTTTTCCGGCGATGTTGGTTTTGGTCTGCATACCACCGCGCCCGAAAGAAGATTTGGAGGTTTGGATATATTCCGACAAATCGCGTTTACCCGGCAGTACTTCGCGAATCACTTCCACGCCCGGATCGTTTGGATTTCCGTTGTAGATACCGTCAATGTTGCTGAGGATAATCAATGCCTCAGCGTCCATCATCGTGGCGACCAATCCCGAAAGTTCGTCGTTGTCGGTAAACATCAATTCGGTTACGGAAATCGTGTCGTTTTCGTTTACAATCGGAATCACGCCGTGATCGAGCATTACCTGCATACAGTTACGCTGGTTCAAGTAATGACCGCGCGTGCCGAGACTTTCTTTGGTGGTAAGCACCTGCCCGCAAATGATGTTGTAATCGCGGAAAAGCATATAGTAGCGATTAATCAACTTGACCTGTCCGACAGCCGAAAAAAGCTGACGAGCAGAAACCGAATCCAGCTTATCTGCCAACACACGGTTTCGTCCTGCTGCCACAGCTCCGGAAGAGACCACAATGATTTCAACCCCCTGTTTATGCAGTTCGGCAATTTGATCAACCAATTCGGACATCCGGGTAAAATCAAGCGAACCGTCTTTTTTTGTCAAAACGTTGCTACCGATTTTAATGGTTATTCTTTTGAATTTGGGTTCCATAAACTTAGAATTTTCTCCTCCTCAACAGAGATGAGTGTATTTTATTATTTGTTTAATTCAGTCAGTAATCGGGATATGTAAAATTACTGGTTATTTTTGAAACAAGGATAAAAACAACGTAATTTTTATTTCTTTAAATCAACTTTTTCCCAGCTTCTTCCAAAACTACCTTTTCCTTAACGAAAATAAAAATTCCAACCCGCCACCAACGCGGCATTTGGCGGTAATTTTTCCGTGATGCGCCTGCACGGCATTTTTTACGATCGCTAAACCAAGACCGGTCCCCCCGATTTTACGCGAGCGACCCTCATCTACGCGGTAAAAACGCTCAAACAAGCGGTTCAAGTGCGACTCGGACACCCCTGCTCCCGTGTCGTAAAATGAAAAATAGTAAAACTCCTCATCTTCCCGGTAACAACTGATGTGTGCGGAAATATTCTCTCCGGCGTAGGTGATTGTGTTGTCTATCAAATTTCGGAAAATGGAATAAATCAGCGATTGGGTTCCTTCAATTTGTATGTTTTCCTTCACCTGCAATTGCAGCGAGATGTTTTTTTCTTCCAACTGCAACGAAATGTCGTCCACCACATTATGAATAATTATGCCCACATTCAACCGCTCTTTCGTAAAAAGACGACTCGAATCGTCCATTTTATTCAACAACGAAATGTCTTGCAACAACTGCGTCAACCGTTGCGCCTGTGTGTAAGAGCGTTCGATGAAAAAACGCCGCTTTTCTTCCGTTATATCCGGATTATCAATCAACGTTTCCATATATCCTTGAATGCTGCTGACCGGCGTTTTCAGTTCGTGAGAAATATTTTGCGTCAGTTGCCGCTTCAACTCGTTCTCACGTTCCCGCTGTGTTACATCAACAATCGAAATCTCAAAGCTCTTGTCGTGAAAAATGACGCATTGTACGGCAAACGTTTTTCCGTTTTTCTGCAATAACCGTTTTTCGGGTTCCGGAAATTCGGCTATTTCGCGCTTCAAATTGGTTGAAATATAGTGTACTACCGATTGAAATTCAGGCACATCGAAAACCTCATCCGAGGAGTTTAACCGCTTGTCGGATATAATATTTATGTACCGGATAAAATGGCTGTTTGCCAAAATTTCCTTTTTTTCCGGCGAAAAGATAGCCAAACCTTCTTGCGAAGTTTGCAAGTGTAAAATCAACTTTTCTTTCTCCTGCGCCAAGGCTTCGTTTGCTTTTCGCAATTTTTGGTAGGTCAGAATTGTATATTTGCTGATGTCTCCCAATTCATCATCGGGGAAACAAATATTGGTATCTATCGGTTCGTTATTTTCCGCTTTTATGGCAAAATCCCTCAATTGCGTCACCATCTTTCCTATCGAGTTGGAAATATGCAACATAACAATTCCAACGGCAACAAATATCAACAGCATAAAATAGAGAAATGTTGTATCCGTCTTCAGCATACTGATCACGTTCATATCATAAGGCAATGCTGTGCGGACAAAACCGGTGTCGTACTTCTCGGCAAAATAGTAATATTCCCTGTTGGTAGAACCGGACAAACGAATGTCATAACCCGAACCAAACCGGATAGCGGATTGGATTTCCGGACGTTTAAGGTGCAAATCCATCGTGGAAACATCCTTGACATTGTTGTCATAGATAACTTTTCCCGAAAGGTCGATAATTGTGATACGAATATCTTTTTGTGGAAAAAGTCGAACAAACTGATCCAAATAATTTAAATTTCCCTGATTTTCCTTTATGTAATTGTATACTAATTCATTCTTATTTTTCAAAAGAACGTTCAGTGTCTGTATGCGAAAAGATTTTTCCCGATTGTATTGAAAAATCATTACAATCAAGCTGAACACGAAAAAGAGGGAAAAGAAATAGAAAAAAAGCCGTTTATTAAAGGATAAAGAACGACCTTTTCGGGAGGATTTAAAAAAAGAACTATTTGTTTTTTGCTGAAACTTCATTTGTCAATAACAATTATTGATTTTCATACGAAATAACGTGAATGGTAGTCGTTTGTAGAGACGTAATGTATTGCGTCTCTACCGGGAACCTACGTCAAACCCTTACATTTCAAAACAATATCCATAACCCAATCGTGTTACAATATTTTTGCTGTAAGGTTCTATTTTTTTGCGCAAGCGGGTAATGTTCACATCAACGGTGCGGTCTAAAACATACACTTCATCTTTCCACACTCGTTTGAGAATATCCTCGCGCGAAAAAACCTGCCCCGAATGACTTAATAGTAATACAAGAATTTCAAATTCTTTTTTTGTCAGGTCAATCTCTTTGCCTTCTACTTTTGTTTTTTTCTGTTGCAGATTCACTTCCAACGATTCAAAAGCGAGGTTTTCGTCCTCCTCTTTTTCCTTTTGCGATGCCCGTCTGAGAACGGCTTTTACACGCGCCACCACTTGTTTAATGGAAAAGGGTTTTGAAATATAGTCGTCGGCGCCTAATGTAAACCCGGTAAGCGTATCGTTTTCAGTTGTTTTTGCGGTCAAAAATATGATAGGAATATCTTTTGTTTTTGTATTTTTACGAATAAGGCTTGCCATTTTAAATCCGGACATCTCGCCCATCATCACATCTAACAGGAGCAAATCGTATTCCGCCAACTCTTTTTTCATAGCCTCTTCCGCCGAATATGCTATCTCCACTTCATATCCTTCGTTTTCGAGGTTGAATTGCAGGATCTCGCAAATATCGGGTTCATCATCCACGATTAAAATACGGTATTCTTTATTTTCCATAACATATATTTTGTTTATGTTACAAACGTAATTTTTCGACGCTACAAGGGTATGTAATGAAAATTACGTTTTTGTTACAAAAAGTGTTTTTATGTTGTTAGCTACACATTAATCTTTTTATCATTCTCAATTTCAGCGTGATTCTGTAGCCGCAAAATTACATTGTGTTTTCTTTTCAATTTTTTTAAATCGGTCTGCGAAACAATCGTTTGCGCAAAAGGTTCTGCCTGTACCGGCAACGATGCTAAAAGATAACAAGTATTTGTTTTTGAAAATATGCCTTTTTGAAAATAATATGTTCGCGTTTTATATAATTGCCTTATTGCCTCTGCGAGTTTCTTGTTATTGTTTTTATATGTGTTATCACTATACTTCAACTCAGCAAAAAATATCCACGAATCGGTTGTACTTGTTTCGGGAAAAACAACACATTCGCATTGAGAGGCAATATTGCCATCAGGTTTTGTAAAACTTGTATGGTCGAATATTATAAAACCATTCTGCAAACCAACATCATTTTGCAAAGTAAAACAATCAATGTCCGTAGGAGGAATATCTTGAAAAATTTTAACGCCTCGCCTTTTTGCCAATGGTAATGTTTTTGTTTTTTGCGTATAATCAGCCAAATATAAAGATTTGTCGGAATAAGCACAAGTTGCAATATGAGCGGGATATTCTCTTGTTATATTTGTCTTTATCATTATTCGTAATAATTTAAAAACGCATAAAAATCGTCCATCACTTCTTTCATATTTCTATCGAAATAATTTGAATTAATCAAACCATCTTCATCTTGAATGCACTTTAATATTCCATTATGAATTTCGTAAATAGAAACTTTTTCGGGATTAATCAATGCCGATTTACATTTTATTTTTTGTTTATCTTTTTCGCTTATTTTGTCGTTAACTAAGCCTCCTAACATGCAGTTATTCAGCGAGTAAAGAATATAAGGACTATGCGTAGTAATTGTTAATGAATGTTCTCGCTCACTATTTACACATTTTTCCAATAAATAATAAATCAAATCGCGTTGTGTTTCAGGAAAAAGGTTTTGCTCGGGTTCTTCAATGATGAATTGAGAATGTTGATAATTTGAACTTTTAAAATACTTTTCAACAACGGATTCTAGTATTTTTTCTTGTCTTTCTTCAGTAAATTCCGTAATTAATAATTCCTGTATTTCTTTTTGTTCTGAAAATCCTTCTAAGAGTTCATTCATTCTTTTATCAAGCAATGGCTTTGCTGTTTTTTTCATTTTTTCTCTTTCGAAAGGAGAAAAAACAATTTCTTTTTGATACAAAATTTCAGTTAAATAATTGAACAATAGATAGAGAGGTATCATTGATTGAATACCACTTGACGCATTTCTTAAAATAATTTCTTTTCCTTTATCTAAAACAATTACATCTTTATCTTCCTCTTCAATATGATAGAAAGAAATGTTTAACATTGGAACACTTAAACAATTATTTTTTGAGTAAGATTTTTTCGCTTCGTACCAATAATAAAGAAAATCCATAATGTTATTATTCGTTTCTTTATACCTTCCTAAATTAGGGATTGATGCCACGAAATTTCGTTCTGCGGGAATATAAATATGCTTGCTATTGTCAAATTCAACATTTTCTTTTACAATAATTTCTCCATTTGGTTTTTCTTTTTTAGAAAATTCAATATTGCAATAATCCCCCTCGTATTTAAAATAAGATTCCGGAGGGAAATAAGTATCTCCTAAATTATGAAATGTTTTGAATCGTTCTAAAAAGTTTTCGCGAAAAAAACCATCTAACATTCGCCTTTTCTCCACCCAAGTACAATAACTAATTATCTTGGCAATCGTACTCTTCCCACTACTCTGCGGACCCATAAATACATTGATTTTATTGAGTTCAAAATGTGCCTCTTTAATGGGACCTACGTTTTTGATTATAATTGTTGCCATGTCATTTTGCTTTATTATCTTGTCAATATTATTTAAAACAACGCCCTACAACCAATCATTCAAATTAGCATAAAGCATAAGCGTGAGTAAAAACATCATTCCAATTATTTGTGCCTTTTCCATCACGCGCTGACTTGGTTTGCGTCGCGTGATGACTTCGTAGAGAAGGAACATTACGTGCCCGCCATCGAGTGCCGGAATAGGAAGGATATTTATAAATGCCAAAACAATGGAAAGAAGCGCTGTTGATGTCCAAAACGTTTGTGCATCAAAAGGATACGAGAAAAATCGCGCCATTGTCCGAAAACCGCCCATATTCTCAAAACCCTCTTTTGTGAAAACATACTTCATATCACTCACATTGCCGGTCAATCTTTTTATTCCTTTTTGAATTCCGGCAGGAATAGACTCGATAAAACTGTATCTTATTTTCTGTACGGGGAATAAATCTTTTGGGGTTTTAAAAGGGACTCCCACTTTACCGGCGCTGTCGGGAATGACCGTGATTTTCTCTTCTTGTCCAAGGCGAATAACAGTCAAAAGTACCGGTTTTTCTTTGTGTGCGGCAAAGGCGGAAATACAATCAAACAAGAATGCAGCCGAATCATTGACTGCCACAACACTGTCGCCCGGCATCAATCCGGCTCGTTCGGCAGGCGAATTTGGCAAAACCGATTTGACCACAAAAGGAATACGAAAGTCTGCAAATCCTTTTTTATCCTGAAGTAATCGAGTTACCAAATCGTCAGGAATAGATACGGAAGCGGTATCTCCGCTCCTTAGTACTTTTACCTCTTTTGATTCAATTATTCGGCGAAAAGTATCTTCGTCAAACCGTTCCAATAGAACGCCGTCTGCCGAGAGCAAAATATCACCGTCTTCAAATCCTATATCTTTAGCCGTTTGACTAAATTCCATTCCGGTAGTTACATCTTGCATCCGAACATATTCTTCTCCCCAATGGAAAAGAATACCTACGTAGATAGCGATTGCCAACAAGAAATTAAATACCACGCCCGCCACCATAATTATCAGTCGTTTCCACGCCGGTTGTGAACGAAATTCCCATGGTTGCGGCGGTTTAGCCATTTGCTCCTTGTCCATTGACTCGTCAATCATTCCTGCAATTTTCACGTATCCGCCAAGCGGCAGCCAACCTAAACCATACTCCGTATCGCTGTTTTTGGGTTTAAATTTGAAAAGTGAAAACCACGGATTGAAAAACAGGTAGAATTTTTCTATCCTGACTTTGAATATTTTGGCAAATATGAAATGCCCAAATTCGTGCACAAGCACCAAAATGGAAAGACTTGCAATTAATTGTAATACGATACTGATTATATTCATAAGATAAAAAATTTAATTATTTGTAACTCTGTAAGAGTTTTCCGTGCATAATCCCCAGATTTATCTGGGGAAAAAAAGAAAGTCCTCCTCGCTCTCCCCCAGATAAATCTGGGGGTTATGCACAGGAAACTCCTAATGGAGTTCTAATTCTTACACAAAGACAACGCTATTTCTCTTGCCTCTTTGTCAGTCATTACATATTCCTCATACACCGGTTTGGCGATGTAGGAGACCATTTGCATTGTTTTTTCGATGATGTCCGACATTTGCAGAAATCCGATTTTTTCCTGTAAAAACGCAGCGACTACCACTTCATTGGCGGCATTTAAAATGCACGGCATATTTCCGCCTTTTATCATTGCTTCGTATGCAAACGCCAAATTACGGAAAACATCCACATCCGGTTTTTCAAAGGTAAACGATTGACATTGGCAAAAATCCAATCGCGGATAACTGTTTCGTATCCGTTCGGGATAGGCAAATGCGTATTGAATCGGCAGCTTCATATCAGGCAGACCAAGTTGCGCCTTTATCGAACCGTCTTCAAACTGTACCATCGAATGAATCAGTGATTGCGGATGAATAACCACCTCTATCTGTTCCGGACGAACGCCAAAAAGCCACTTTGCCTCAATTACTTCAAATCCTTTGTTCATCAATGAGGCAGAGTCGATGGTTATTTTCGCGCCCATTTCCCAATTGGGGTGTTTTAGCGCATTGGCAGGGGTTACGTTTTCCAAAAAACGGCGGTCTTTTCCTCTAAAAGGACCTCCGGAAGCAGTTAAAATGATTTTTTCTACCGGACTAATCTCTCCTGCTAAACATTGGAAAACGGCTGAATGTTCGGAATCAACCGGTAAAATCGCGCTTTTATGCCGTTCGGACAATTCACAAATCAAATCGCCGGCAACGACAAGCGTCTCCTTATTTGCCAGCGCAATGGTTTTTCCTGCCTTCAAGGCGTGAATCGTGGGTAACAACCCTGCATAACCCACCATTGCCGTGAGAACAATATCGACCGGCTGCATCTCAGCCACCTCCGCAATGGAATTTATTCCGGCAAAAACCTTAACCGGCAAATCTTTTAGTGATTCTTTTACATACTCGTATTTCGTTTCGTTGGCGATTACCACCATTTCCGGTTGGAATTTTCGAGCTTGAGCTATGAGTAAATCAGCATTGTGATTGGCAGTTAGCGCATAAACCTCAAAACGGTCGGGCTGCTCCGCGATAACCTCCAAGGCTTGTGTCCCGATTGAACCAGTTGAACCTAATATAGCGATTTGTTTTTTGTATTTCATCTATTGGAAATTAGATAAAAGGATGAAAACCTTTGTTCTTTTATTAAAACATAATATAACTTTCGGGATTCAAGGGTTGTCCTTTTCTCCACAATTCAAAAATCAGTCGAGGTTCGGTTGTGTTGTTGAGCGTTGCTAAAATCTCTCCTACACGTACTTCAGCTCCAATCCTTTTCAAAAAAGGTTGTTTTATTTTATACACAGAAATCAAGTCGTTGACGTGCTGAATGTGCATCACAAAATGATCGTCGTTGGCGCTGAATCCCGAAAATAGCACTACGCCGTCTAACGTGGCATACACGCTTGAATTAGCTTCCATATTCATCGAAATTCCCCAAAACCTATTCTTTTCGTCAAATTTATCACTGATAATCCCCCTTGCCGGACGGTGCATCAGGTAATTCATATCCGTATGCTTGTCGTCGTCTCCGGTCATGATACTGTACTTTTCGGCTTCTTCAAAATCGGCACAGAAAGCAGCCTCTTTTTGGCTTTTTTCCAAATCAATTTTCGCATTCTCTTGTGCCAACAACGAATTGACCGTAGCTGCGGAGTCTACAAATACGTTTCCCGTCATCACGTTCCGCAACATAGTAACATACTGTACCTGCTCCCTCATTGCCGCCTCAAGTGAATCAACTTGAACGGCATCCAACATTACTTGTTTCCGAAGATTAAGATTCTCGGTATAACCGGGCAGAAAACTGCGCAAAGGAGTTTTGATAATCAGAAAAGCAATCAGAAAAAAATAGAGTATTGCAACAAAAAAAGAAGCCAGGAACACGTTCAATTTGGAAAGCCGGAAACGCCAAACTTCTTCCAACGTATTCTCATTCAGTACCGATAACTTGTATTTGAATCGTATTTTCTGATAAAAGGAATTTTCTATCTTGCTCATTTTATATGTTTTGACAATACAAATGTAAGGATATTAATACAAAAATCCGAACATCCACAAAGGTTTTTATTCGCAAATCCACATTCAATATCATAGACTATCACAACGACTGTGCCGGTATTCCCATCATATTTATCTTTTTTACGGCAAAGTTATTATAAAAAATATTAGCCTGTTTACTTTTTCTTTGTATATGAATTATTTTATTTATAACTTGCCAACCTTTGACAGAATCAAATAAATCATTCTAAATCACACAGTTCAGACAAATGAATACGATAAAATACCCCCAACCCCAAGATTGGGAACATCTCCTAACCCGCCCTGCATTCGACAACAGCAAGCTGTTTGAAACCGTGCAAACCGTTTTAAACGACATCAAAACGCGCGGCGAAGAGGCTGTAAAAGAATACGGATTAAAATTCGACAAAGTAGAATTATCAAACTTGCAAGTTTCCGAAGATGAAATTATCGAGGCAGAAAAGCTGGTTTCGTCAGCCTTGAAATCAGCTATATTATTGGCAAAAAACAACATTGAGAAATTCCACGCAACACAAAAACAGGAGTTGCCGAAAGTAGAAACGATGCCGGGCGTAACCTGTTGGCAAAAGGCGGTGGCGATTGATAAAGTGGGGTTGTATATTCCGGGTGGAACTGCGCCGTTGTTTTCTTCGGTGCTGATGCTGGCAATTCCGGCACAAATTGCCGGTTGCAAGGAAATTGTGCTTTGCTCGCCGCCCAATCGCGAGGGGAAAATTCATCCTGCCGTGTTGTATGCAGCGCAAGTTTCGGGCGTTACAAAAATCTATAAAATCGGCGGAATTCAGGCGATTGGCGCAATGGCTTACGGTACGGAAAGCGTTCCGAAGGTATATAAAATATTCGGTCCGGGCAATCAATATGTTACTGCCGCCAAGCAGTTGGTTTCGCTACGCGATGTGGCGATTGATATGCCTGCCGGTCCATCGGAAGTGGAAGTGCTGGCTGACGAAACGGCAAATCCTGCGTTTGTGGCCGCCGACTTGCTTTCACAAGCGGAGCACGGGATTGACAGTCAATCCATTTTAATTACCACAAGCGAGGAATTGGCGCAAAAAACGGTTGAAGAAGTTGCCAAGCAGGTAGAGCAGCTTCCGCGTGCTGATTTAGCAAAAAAAGCATTGGAACACAGCAAAATAATCATCGTCAAAGATATGGACGAAGCCATTGCAATGACCAACGAATATGCGCCCGAACATTTAATCATTTCCACGAAAAATTACTGCGATATTGCTGAAAAAATCTCCAATGCCGGTTCTATTTTCCTCGGACACCTCACGCCCGAAAGCGCGGGCGATTACGCTTCGGGGACAAACCATACATTGCCCACAAACGGATATGCAAAAGCGTATAGCGGGGTAAATCTGGATAGTTTTATGAAAAAAATCACTTTTCAAGAATTGACAAAAGAAGGATTGGAAAATATCGGTGACGCTATTGAAATTATGGCTGAAAATGAATTGCTTACGGCACATAAAAATGCGGTGCGGTTGAGAAGGTTGTGATTTGTAATTTAGAACGCTAATAGCCTATTTCAAAATAATCTTCTTCATCAACACTGCTCCGTCAGCATAAATCCGAACGAAATAAATACCATCTGCCAAACCGGAAATATTTAATTCTTCCGTTGGATTATTATTTATTAAAGCGCAAATTCCCGATTGATTGTATATTTCTATTTTTTCAATTGGATATCGGAACGATACACCGTATTTCCCGATGTGTTTCAAATTATGCCCAATCATATTCACGGTATTATTACGTTGGATGTACCCGTTGTAGGGGCGACCCTTGCGGTCGCTCAATCCACGAACGCCCAACAAACCGGTTTGATTGATGGAGCGACCGCGAATGTAATCAATAGGGCGACCGCAAGGGTCGCCTCTACGGTGGTTGCGGGAAACGATGTGAATGTTCCCGTCCTATGCCCAACACATACCCAAAAATCACCTATTATCAACGTCCCAACCATTGATAACATTATTGAAACATACAAATCGTTGGTTTTTAAGAAAACAAAAGAGCGCAAATGGTTTAATATCATTGCGCTCATTGCAGTTAATTTTTGTTTCAAAGACCTTTAAATCTTCTCAATAATCTCCATTCCTTTTTTAATCGCCGCTTCATTCATCGGAATCAAATGATGATGTCTTTCGGGAAGGGATTTTTTTAGCCCTAACAATACATTTTCAATTTCAACCACGGGACGAATTTTCAACAATCCTCCGAGGATAATCATATTGAATGATTTCGGCGCGTTCATTGCAACAGCGGTATTCATTGCGTCAATGCGGTAGATGTTGATGTCTTTCCTGGTTGGTTTTTTTGTGATGCCATACGGGTCGAAAATCAGCGTACCGCCCGGCTTTACGGTTTTTTCAAATTTATCCAACGACTGTTGATTGAGGATAATTGCCGTGTCATACGCATTTAAAATAGGCGAACTGATACGTTCGTCGCTAATAATGACGGTTACGTTAGCCGTACCACCTCGTTGTTCGGGACCATACGAAGGCATCCAAGAAACTTCTTTGTCTTGCATTAACCCGGAGTATGCGAGAATTTTCCCCATCGACAAAACTCCCTGCCCGCCAAATCCTGCTATAATTAATTCTTCTTTCATCTTCATTCTACGTTTTTCATTCTACATTTTTAAGGTCTCCAAGCGGATAAGCAGGGAACATATTTTTTTCCATCCATTCGTTGGATTGAACAGCGTTTAATTTCCATCCGGAACTGCACGCAGAAACAATTTCTACCACCGAAGTTCCTTTCTCTTCCATCGAATTTTCAAAGGCTTTGCGAATGGCTTTTTTTGCTTTACGGACAGCCGCAGCGGTATGTACGCTTTGACGAGTTACATATCTTGTACCTTCCAACTCTTTCAAAATATTAGTGATTTTCAACGGATAGCCATTCAATTTCACATCGCGTCCATACGGGCAGGTGGAGGTTTTCATTCCTTCCAAGGTGGTCGGAGCCATTTGTCCGCCGGTCATTCCGTAGATACCATTGTTGATGAAAATGATTGTCATATTTTCACCACGGTTGCAAGCGTGGATGGTTTCAGCTGTTCCGATGGCAGCAAGGTCTCCGTCTCCTTGGTAGGTAAAAACCAAGCGGTCGGGGCGAAGACGCTTAATAGCCGTTGCTACAGCCGGAGCGCGTCCGTGTGCTGCTTCTTGCCAATCAATATCCAAGTAATTGTATGCAAATACGGCGCAACCTACGGGAGCAACCCCGATGGTTTTGTCCTGCATATCCATCTCTTCGATTACTTCGGCAATCAATTTATGAACCACGCCATGGCTACAACCCGGACAGTAGTGCATTGGAAGATCATTCATTATTTCCGGTTTCTTGTACACAAGATTTTCCGGTTTGATTATATCTTTTGTTGTCATTTTTAATTTCGGATTTCAAATTTCAGATTATCATTTTCTTGACTGCTTCCACAATCTCGTCCGGAGTAAATATGACTCCGCCCAAGCGACCGTAATGTTCCACTTTTACTTTTCCGTTCACGGCAAGTCTAATGTCTTCTACCATTTGTCCGGCGTTCAATTCGACAGAAAGCATCGCTTTTACTTTGTCGGCATATTGCTTGATGACTTTTGTAGGGAATGGCCAAAGTGTGATCGGGCGTAAAAGTCCCAACTTAATGCCTTGCGCACGAGCCAATTCTACCGATTTTTGACAAATACGGGCGGAAGAACCGAACGCGATCAGCAAATACTCCGCATCTGCGCACTCAATCTCTTCGTAGCGCACTTCGTTCTCTTCGATTAATTTATATTTCTCTTGGAAACGGCGGTTATTTTGTTCCATGATGTTGGCATCCAATTCCAAGGATGTGATAACGTTGCGCTTTCTGCTTGTCGGTTTTCCAACAGCAGCCCAAGGGCATTTTTGAGCAATTTCTTCTTCGGTCATTCTTGGTTGGAAAGGAGGAAGAACCACTTTTTCCATCATCTGACCAATGATACCGTCCGACAAAACCATCACCGGATTGTTGTATTTGAACGCCAAATCAAAACCAAGCACCACAAAATCAGCCATTTCCTGAACCGATGCGGGAGCTAATGCAATCAGGCGATAATCGCCGTGTCCGCCGCCTTTTACCGTTTGGAAATAGTCTGCCTGACTTGGTTGGATGGTTCCCAATCCCGGTCCGCCGCGCACGATATTTACAATCAAAGACGGCAATTCACACCCTGCGAGGTATGAAATTCCTTCCTGTTTCAAGCTGATACCCGGACTGGAAGAGGAGGTCATTACTTTCTTTCCGGTCCCGGCGCCACCGTAAACCATATTGATGGCAGCCACTTCGCTTTCGGCTTGCAACACCACCATTCCGGTTGTTTTCCACGGTTCTTCTACCGTCAACGTCTCCAATATCTCGGATTGAGGAGTAATCGGATAGCCGAAATAAGCATCGCACCCACAACGAATGGCGGCGTGCGAAACGGCTTCGTTACCTTTCATTAATTTTACTTCTTCACTCATTATCTTTTTTATTTTAGTAAACAAGTAGCAAGTAAACGAGTAAACAAGAAAAATAACCGCTCTCTCGTTTACTTACTACTCACTACTTATTACTCATTTACTTTAGTTCTATAAACAGTGATACATCCGTCCGGACAAACGACGGCACAATTAGCACATCCCGTACACGCGCTTTCATTGACCATATAAGCATAGTTATATCCCTTTGCATTCACGTGTTTGGACATTGCTAAAACGTCGGAAGGACAAGCTACGACACACAATTCGCATCCTTTGCACCTTTCGTTGTTTACTACAACAGCTCCTATTACTTTCGCCATTTTCTAAATATTTATATTCGTTTATTTTTCGCCTACGAAGGTACTGTTTTTTAGGGACAAAAAAAATCTTTTTGAGTTTTTTAGAGAATCTTTTTTAAACTTTTTCTTTTTTTTGAATTGTTTTAAAAGCAAAATGTAACTATTGGGGCGAAATAAACTACTAATTCAAAATGTATGAGTAAATGCGCAAGCACGAAGTACATTTTTTCTCTGTTTCAAACAAGCATTTTTTTATTCCAAAGCGACTCATTTTCCCAGTCGACAGGAAATCCCATTGCCCGAATATCAACTGTCGGATATTCCGTCAACAATGATTTTAGTTTCTCCTTAAACCGATTATTCGGCGAAACTGTGAATAGCAAATATTTTATAATGCAGATACGGAAGTAAATGCGTTTACCGTCTATTTTCGAACCGTCTATCCACGGAAAAATAGGCGTATGTATATTCGCAGGAATAACAAGATGGTCTTTGTTCCAAATACGGTTGTGATGACAGCAAACATTTCTCAAAATAGCCAAAACTAAAATCCAAGAAGAAAATACCGGTACAGAAAGTCCAAACTGATTAGCTACTATTTTCTTTATCTTTATACTTTTTATGTTGTTGAAAATACCACACAAAACACCGAGCGGAATAATTTCCGAAATCATCCACACAGGCGGAAACGGTTCAATGTATTTGCTTTTAAAGTGTTCGACAAATTCCTCTTTTGAGCGGTCAAGTTCCGATTCAATAAGAGATAACGATTTTGAAAAAACGTTGAGATTATGGAAATGGCGACTTTCGGTCATCCAAAACACATCGTTCAAAGCATCGGAAACCAAATTATTCATCGCACTACGAATAGCAACTTCTATTTTTTCTATTTCATTGAAAAGTAATATCCTTAATTTTCTGTCGAAACGGTATATATCAAGTGCCATTTCAAAAGTTGCTCCACTTTTATATTGATGTGCTGTTTTCGGATTTTTCAAAAGCGGATAGAGGTAAGCACTAAATCTAAAATAACTGATATTCGTAAGATAACTAACTGCTTTTTTTATCTAAAATGATTAACCCTCTGTTTTTCAACAGTAAAATTAAGTTTTTGGGTTGAGTAGTGATTTTTGCGTAAGATGTTTTCATAATGTATAAAAATAAAAAGACCCGCGCATTTGAGCATTGTTAAGAGGCTTTGCGGGTACTCACATTGCAAATGTACAACAAAATATTTAATCTATAAAATATTTTTGACTAAAAATTCTGTTGGAGTAATAATGTCTTTTTCTTTTGGATATTCTTGCAGGTATCATTGATGTATTGGCGGTAAGCGGTCGTCTTTGATTCAAAATGTCGTTTAATGCGGTGTATGGAATACCCATTTGCTTTGCCAAATAACTTTGAGAAAGTTTGCAGTATTCAATTTCTTCTTTCAGTAATTCGCCCGGATGAGTTGGGCAAAATCCATATCCTAAATTACCCATCAATTGTTTTATTTATAATGATTTGACAATTCTAAAATATTGCATATCGTTACAATCGTTTCCGATTCTACTTCGCTTGTTGTGAACTCGATACGGTATTGGTCGTTTACTCGTATGGAAGAAATCCCCTTTTTGTTGCCTTGTAATACCCCATAACGAAGTAAATTAATTTGAAACAAATCTTCAATACTTGCGGCATTTTCGAGTGTTTCGATACGCAACTTGTATCGCTTTATTATTTCCGGCTGAAAACGGTATTTTTTATCCGTTGTCTTGCCTTTATAATATTTGCAAAGCAGAGCTTTGTTTTTGTGATACACTCACCCAAACTAAAGAAAACTATATGTTTTCCAACAGCTTAAAACCTTCGTCTTCATATAAAGGGAACTTCGAGTCGGCGGAAATGACCGTTAATCCTTCGGCAATACCTTGCGAGATGATTGTCCGGTCGAATTGGTCTTTGTGTTCTTTGATACCAATCACCGGAGTTGAAAGTTTTTCGAGTACTTCTATGTGTTTTGGCTTGATGTCGAGAAATTGGATTTGTTTATCTTCTACTTCTTTTATTATCTTGGAGATACTATCATTTTCTCTCAATTTTCCCTCTTGTATCAAAAAAATAATCTCGCGCAAACTCACAACGCTCACATAATAAGGATTTTGAAAATACTCAATATCTTCTCTTATGACCTTATTCAAACTTGATTTATTTTGTAAAAACCAAATTAAAATGTGCGTATCAAGTAAATAACCTTTTTTATTCATCTTATCCCACATTGGTTGTTAAAGTTAAACCGAATACTTCCTCGTCTGTTCCATTAGAAAGAAATTTCCCTTTAAACATTCCACATAAACCTCTCGGCTTAATCTGATGCCGCACATCTACATCTTCTGTTGCTTTTTTTACTCTTTTTTTTGTTTTTACTGTTGTTTCCATCGCGTAAATTTTTTAATAATTTGTATACAAAGATACAATAAACACTGGGAAAAACAACTTTTTATTAAGCAAAAAACGGCAAACCATTTGCAGGCTTGCCGTTCGTTAAACACACCGGTTACAAACCGGCGTGAGCAAGGAAAGAGCGAAAAAGTAAAAGGGTGAAAATCTGTGTAATTTTCACCCTTTTACTTTCTTGGGTATGAGTATGACTGAACAACAGAACTTTACAAACGCTATTCATTTGTCTGCCCGAATCCCTATTTTTTAATTTCTAATTTCGAACCAAATCCTACTTCAAAATTACTATTGATCATAACCTCTCCCGGTGCATCAATTTTTAATTCTGCATTATTGGAGACCGTTACACTCTGAACATTAATATTACCACAATTTGCAAAAGTGGTGTTAGTAGTCACGGTTTGATTAGTGAAATTAGTGTTTGCTTGACATGGGATACCATTTAAAACAGTTGTTGTCGGACTAATGCCGTTAGGGTCAAGCCAATCTTTTAGCCTGACACTACTGATATTCCCATTCCAAGAAACATCAAAACGTCCACAATAGAAAATAGCATCGGCGGTGGGAGTAGGGCAAACAATCCTCCCTCCATGCATTTGACCTATGACACGTTTGTTTTGATTTAATAACGGAGCGCCAGAAGAGCCTTTTTCTGTTGTACCATCAATAGAGGCAACCCGCCAATGAGTATTCTCAGGACTTGTTGAAATAATATTTCCATTGTCATCTGTCCATGGAAGTTGATTGGGATAATTATTTATAGCTTTGTTTGTTATAGATATTTTTTTCGGTGACGATCGAGGATGATGAATACAGACTCCGCTCGTGGCAGTAGCCGTTGTTCTATCCCAACCTAAGAAATAGATTGTTATATTGCGATTTGTTGCCGGATGTTCAATTAAATTCAATAACATAAAATCTGTTTCCTCTCTTCCTGCTAAAAATTTAGCTCCTGTTGTAGATTTACTGGCGACAGTATTTGCCGTACCGCCACATGTCGGAGCTTCGTAATTCCAATGAAAAACCCACTGAGCAGGGATGTTGAAAGTAGTGAAACAATGATCGGCAGTTAGAAATACCGGACGGTTATCATTGGCAGTGGTATTAAGAAGAGCTCCTGTGCACGTAGAGTTCCCCATTACCATAAAAGCGACCGCATTTTTTTCTTGTAGATAACCACTACCTGCCGGACAAATAATATCCTTGTGACAAGACAGCAAATCAGGATGATTTCCCCTGCTTTGATCTTCACCTCTCATAGTGCTATAAAGATGCCGGTATCCGCTGATAACATGGGATATTGAAATAATCCCATTATCACTGATTCCTGCTGGTTCGTAATACTCCAACATAATACTGTTTGTATATAAAAGTCCCGTACCGAAGCCCGGGTTATTCTCCTTATCTCCTTTATTGTTTTGCGAAGTAAACGCACCTATATGCTGTGTCATATCCTCAGAATAGATAAAAAACTTAGCACCGTCGGGCAACCAAAATTTATCATATAACAAATTCAAGGAACGAGCATCGGGGCTATATATCCTGAATCTCCACAAACGACCGCCATCTGAGGTCGCTTCCCAACTACCCGAATTAGACAAAGAAAAATTAACCTCATGTGAGATTCCAAAACGGTAAGGAGCAGCAATAAAATCGCCTTCACTCTTCAAATCTTCCTTACGAATGGCTTCCATATCAAGAGAGGGCATGGTTACCATTGGTATGGATTGTCTCGTTGTTTCATCATAGCCTTTTTCCCAGCTATATGGGAGTTCTTCCGTACTAAGCTGTGCTTTTACGGTATAAAAGAAAAAACCTAAAAATATGTACACTAATGTTATTCGTTTCATAATCACTGTTTTTATTCAATTTCAAATTCATCACATAAATAATAAGTCCCAATATGACACCCAATATCACACCTTGAATCATAAAGATCAACATCTTTAATTATCCTGTATCTTCCTTTTTTAGAGTTATTATACTCTTCAATCAAAGGATATAAATTCATCGGTCCAGAGGTAATTGTCTCACCTGCTTTCCGGTAACATCCAATAGCTATCCAATTAATATCCCATTGAATTGGCGTCCAATTATTTTCATTAAAATATTCCAAATAAAAGGGGGCGCCATATCCAATCCTTTCCTTTGTGTAGTTTTCAATTGTCAAATAAACCGAAGAATTAATTGAAATTTTTTTCGGCGATATCTGCATAGATATAAACTCGTCATCGCTTATTTGAAATCTTTTTTTACATTCAACAGCTTTTCCACACACAACAGTTTTACAATTAACAGCTTTTTCAATCGTTTCTCCACATTCAAATGATTGTTCTATTTCACTATCCTTTTCCAATGGCAGTTCCATTTCATTGCTCTTTTTTAATGGTTGTTTTGTTTCACTTTTCGTTTCGTTTCCCTTACAAGCCATTATTACACAACAGACAAACCCTAAAAATAAGCATATTAATATTATTCGTTTCATAATCAATTTTTTATTCAATTTCAAATTCATCACATAAATTATAATTCCCCAATCTTTTAATTATCCGATATCTCCCTTTTTTGCCTTCATTATAATTTTCAATCAAAGGATATAAATTCATCGGTTCCAGAGTAATGGTTTCACCGGCAGACAGAACAAATCCAACATCTAACGAAACAGCATCCCATTGAATTACTACCCAATCGCTTTCATTAAAATATTCCAAAGAAAAAGGATTGCTATAAAACATGTCGCCTTTTGAGTGGTTTTCCATTGTCAAATAAGCCTGTGAATTAATTGAAATTTTTTTCGGCAATACCTGCATAGATATAAATTCGTTTTCGCTTATTTTGAATGTTTTTTTACATTCAACCGCACTTCTACGTTCACCTGTTTTTTCAATTGTTTCTCCACTTTCAAAAGATTGTTCTGCTTCATTGTTTTGTTCCTGTGATTGTTCTGTTTCACTATCCTTTTCCAATGGCAGTTCCGTCTCATTGCTTTTTTTCAATGGTGGTTGCACTTCACTTTTCGTTTTGTTTTCTTTGCAAGCCATCCCGATTAAACACATTGCTAATAGGAAAAAACATAATTTTTTCATGACTCAATCCTCCTATCTCGTCAGAATCATCTGTTTTGTATCCACCGGATTACCGTCGCAAATCAGCGTATAAAAATAAATCCCGGCTTGCAGAGCGGATGCTTGCAGGGTAGTGACACCTTTGCCTCGTTCAGAGATAGAAATATTTTTTTGTTGAAAACCGTTTATATCATAAATATAAATATTGGCGCTATTTACGGTTTCAGGAATATAATAACCGATTTCAGTCATTTGATTAAATGGATTAGGCGTATTCTGCAATAATAGCGGGATAGACTCTATTCCATTTTCTTGAAAAGCTTTTTCATCAATAGATTTGATATTTATTAATTTTACCAATTGTTTGTTCTGTTCTTTTAGTTCCTCTATTTGTGTTTGTTGCTCTTTCATCGCTTCAACAATTACCGGAATTAGTCCTATATAGTCAACTGCTAAAAAACCCATATCATCTTCTTCTACCAAATCAGGAAATATTTTTTGTAAATCTTGAGCAATAAATCCTATTCTGGTCTCAATTTGTGGAGTGATATTTGTGTTTTCGGAGTTAACTTGCCCTATTCTCTTTTCTTCGGCTATAGGAATATCATTTTCCATTTCAGAAGAATAACTATTGTCTTTGATAAGTTTTTCATGCAGTTTTTCTATTTTAGGCGTAAAATCAAAATCATAGTTTACACCATTGAGTAATAATAGCCTTTTTAATGGTGTTTGAATTTGAACAACATTACTTTTAAAACGGGCATCTGAATTAAGAAGAACGCCTTTTGAATACACCTTTGTTGCAATATAAAAAGCATCTGCTGTTTCAGAAAAGCAATAAGCGAGAAGATCCATTGGATTACTTCCTCTTGTTAATACAAAACCTTTCTTTCCATGCAACCAAAGTTGATCGGAATCTACATTATCTGAATACTCTCCAATGAAAACATTTCTCCCGGTGGTAGAAGAACCAAAATTTCCAAACGAAAGTTTTGCACCAGATCCTCCTCCTCCGGGACCATATAAAGACAGAGTGATTAAATTATTGGGATCATGACCAGAAGGGACAGATCCTGCCCATGTTTTTCCCAAAGAATTAACTTTAAGTTGCGCCATCCCACTCGCTAAAAAAGCACAACACACAAATGTAAAAAGAATTTTTTTTGTCATAACGATTCATTTTTTAATTAAACAATATATTATTTCTCTATAATCTCCAAAAAATAAAAAAATTAACAATTTTAAAAATAGGCATAAAAAAAGCGTGGGGAATTGTTTTTGTTTATCAATTTCAAGGTACGACCAAGTAACCCACGCAGAAATAAACAGTTGCCCCACGCAAGACATATATACATAGCATATATGCGCAAGCGAGAACGTTTGTACTGCTTATCCATCTGCTTAAATGGTCGTCTTTTGAAATTAGGATAAAGCTAAAACGCTTCTAATTATGTCTGTCCGGACAAAAATCACCCAGACGAGGCAAATATAGAAAGAATTTTATTACAAACGCCCAAAGGGGCAACTGTTTTTTTGACAAAATTAAGAAAAAATGTGCGAAAACCTTGTTTGGTTGAGATAAGTTACCGAATCTGTCTCAGGTTAATCAAATGTCACCCCAACGCGTAAATCCCACCCGGCAAACACCGAATAGCGTTTTTTAACTCCAAATCAAAAAGAAGTACGGAAATTTTATTAACCGGCAATTGCAACTCACGAGCGATCAGGTCGATGTGCATCTGTTCCTCTTTTCCCAAAAGAGAGATGATGGTTTGTTCTTCGGGCGATAAATCTTCAAAAAGGCGTGTTTGAACGGGTTGTTTTTTATTTGCCGGATTTTCCCAATTCATCAGCAGTTCAATGTCTTCTGCGTTTTCGACCATCGTCGCTTTGTTTTTTTTAATCAGGTTATTGCAACCGGCGGAACAGACATCATTTACTCGTCCGGGTATGGCGCACACATCCCGGTGGTACGAATCGGCAAACTCGGCAGTGAGCAACGCGCCGCCTTTTGCACCCGACTCAACCACCAGCACTACGTCGCACATTCCGGCAATAATGCGGTTTCTTGCCACAAAATTATTTCGATCAAGTACCGTTCCGGAGAGATATTCCGTGACTAAACCGCCTTGCGTCAACATTTTATCGGCAACCGGTTTGTGTGTAGCCGGATAGAGTTGGTCTAATCCGTGACTGACTACGCCAATGGTTTGAAGGTTCGTTTCAAGCGATTTTTTATGCGCACAAATGTCTACGCCATAAGCCAACCCGCTGACAACAACCAAATCCGGATGTTTTTGAGCAAGCGCGGAAATGATGTTTTCGCAATGCGTTTTTCCATACGCGGTCATTTTGCGCGTTCCCACAATGCCCAAGTATTTTTGCCGGTTAAAATCAACGTTTCCTTTTTGATATAGGATTATCGGACTATCATAACATTCCCGTAAACGAAAAGGATAAGTTTCTTCGGTATAAAAATGAGCGGTTACATTGTTTTTGTGCATAAATTCGATTTCCCGTTCCGCCCTGTCGAGAATACCCGGAGCTTTTATTTGCGCCGAGAGTGTTTTCCCGATGCCGGGAATATGTTCCAACAGCTGTTTTTTTGTATTGAAGATGGCATCTTCGCCTCCCAATGCCGCAATCAATTTCTTGGCGGTAGTCGCGCCCACACCTTTAATAAGGGTTAAACCTATTTGGTATTTTAATTTCGATTCATTCATTTTTATAGTAAACAAGTGGACGAGTAAACGAGTAAACAATTATCTTTGCAAAGTTAAGTAAAAATCTATTATAATTGTATTTATGGAAACAACTAGATTAAATAAAATAAACCGGTTGCTGCAAAAAGAGCTGGGCGATATGTTTTTGAAGTTCACACAAACGATGGGCGGAACGTTGGTATCGGTTACTGCAGTTAAGATTTCTCCGGATTTGAGCGTGGCAAAAGCCTATCTCAGTATTTTTCCGGCTGACAAGAAGGATGAGGTATTGGCTCTGATTAAAAACAGCAGTAAAAGTATTCGCTTTGAATTGGCACAACGCACTCGCTACCAATTGCGGAGAGTTCCCGAAATGTCGTTTTTCTTGGACGACTCGCTGGATTATATTGAGAATATCGACCGGTTGTTAGATTTGAAATAGCACGAAAGGGCGAAGGCGCGAAAGTACGATTTTTTTTTCGCACCTTCGCCCTTTCGTGCATTAAAAAAATCCGAATGAACTTACCGTTTTTCATAGCGCTGAGGTATCTTTTTTCAAAAAAGACGCACAATATCATCAACATCATATCTATGATATGTGCCGGGGGGATTTGCGTCGCCACGCTTTCGCTGGTCTGCACACTTTCCGTGTACAATGGGTTTCAGCAGTTGATTACCAAACTGTTCAATTCGTTCGACCCCGACCTTAAAATCACGCTTGTCGAAGGCAAAACGTTTGATGTGAATACGCCTGAAATCAAGCAATTGAAAACGCTTGATTTTATCGCCGTCGCCGCTATCGTGTTGGAAGAAAATGCGTTGGTCAGAAACAAGGAAAAACAAGCTCCCGTCACGGTAAAAGGCGTAAGTCCCGAATACTTGTATCTGATTCATCCCGATTCGGTTTTACATAGCGGATATTTTGCGTTGGCACAAGAGGATGAAAATTACGCGGTTATCGGAGCTGCGCTGGCAAGTCAGATAGATGCAGGAATTTACTTTGTCAATCCAATTTCGTTGTATGCACCGAAATACAATGCCAAGATCAATCTTTCCAATCCGGAAAAAGCGTTTAACGAACGACATTTGTATATATCCGGCATTTACGCCACCAGCCAACAGGAAATTGACAGCAAATACGTTTTTGTCGACATAGATTTTGCAAGGGAACTGTTTGATTACGGAGAGGTGGCGACCGCTATTGAGTTGAACCTGAAAAGAGGGGTCAACATTAACCAAGCCAAAGCAGAATTACGCCGTATCCTGGGCGACAAATACCAGGTATTAGACAAAAGAGAGCAACACGAGGAGTTTTACCGGATGATGAAAATCGAAAAATGGATTACCTTCTTAATCCTCTCTTTCATCCTGTTGATAGCGATTTTCAATGTAATCGGTTCGCTTACGATGCTGATTATCGAAAAGAAAAACGACATACAAACACTGCGCAACCTTGGAGCAAATTCTCGTTTAATACGGATGATTTTCTTGTTGGAGGGTTGGCTGATTACTGTTTTCGGCGCGTTGTTGGGTTTGATTATCGGGTTGATTTTATGCTTGATACAGCAATTTTTCGGAGTCGTAAAACTGAACGCCGGCGAAATGCCTGAAGCCTTTATCGTAGATGCCTATCCGGTTTACGTGCAGTGGACGGATATTTTTCTGATTTTGTTTACGGTATTGTTTATCGGGTTTGTGGTGGTTTGGTTTCCGACGAGGCAGTTGAAGTCTGGACTTTGATTTTTGTGATTATTTTGATTTAATATAGATATTTATGCGAATCAGGAATTGAAAATATTCCTGTATTTTAGTCCGAAGGACTTGATTTTCATAACCGCAAGCAAGCGTAGCGTAGCCTACGGACAAGGAATAGCTGAAATACTGCCTGAAAGGCAGAACAAAACAATGCAAGTAAGTACTGCCTTTCCGGCAGAAGTGATAGGCTTGTCGTTTCCGTAGGCTACGCTACGCTTGCCTACGGTTATGAAAATTTGGCTTTTCAAGCCTTTTTCAACTCCTGATTCGCATTATTTACAATTATGTAGAGAATGAGGACGGTTTACTCTATTACGAAGAAACAACCTCCGACACACAAACAAGACACTCTTTGAGTTTTGGAGTAGGGCTTATTTTTTTTATTCTGTTGAAATGTTAAACGTTCGATATTGCCCCTTTTGTGACGTCGAACGTTTATTTTTTTGAATCACTTTCCCGCCAATTCACCAAATAAAGCCTATCCGTTGCCCTTGTAAACGCCGTATATAACCAACGAAGATATTCCTTATTCACCATTTCCGTCGTCAAATAACCTTGGTCAATAAAAACATTTTTCCATTGTCCGCCTTGCGCTTTATGTCCGGTAACAGCATATCCGAATTTTACTTGTAACGCATTTAGATACGGGTCTTCCCGCATTTTCATCATCCGGGTACGTTTATTTCCTATATCCGCATAATCCTCCTGTATAGCCTGATACAAGCGGTTATTTTCCTCGTAAGTCAAAGAAGGCGAGTCGCTTTGGAGCGTATCCAACAAAATTTTAACGTCCATTTCGATTTCGTAATCCGGAAAAAAAAGCGTTACATCGGCAAAACGAAATCCGTACAACTCTTGTTTTTTTTGCACCCGCCTTACTTCCACAATGTCTCCATTAGCAATAAAATCAAGCTCTTTCGACATTTTCGCCCAAAAATAATTGTTTTTCACCACCATTAAAAGGTCTCCGCTACTCAATTCTTCTTCGCGATACAACACACGATTTCGGATACCATTATTGAAAACATTCGCCCGCTTGTTGGAACGCGAAATGATGATGGTCTCCCCCACTCCATCCCTTCCGTAAGCGGAAGAAATAGTTTCAATCAAATCCTCTCCCGAAACTTTTTTCATATCGGGAAAATCAACAGTAACTTTCGGGAAAGCTCCGGAAAAACCCTCCTCCAACAAATTTCTTAAATAAGTGGCATTATGCAAAATACCCGATTTTTCAGCTTGCCTCACCACTTCCGTCAGCGTAAATTGTTCTACCGGAAAGCCGTAACATTCCAATTGTGACTTATCCAACGCCGGACTTAGCACCTGCCCCACAGGCGGCAACTGAGCCGTGTCGCCAATCAAAATCAACCGGCAACCGTCGCCCCCATACACGTATTCCATCAAGTCGTCCAGCAATCGTCCCGAACCAAAATGAGTTTCCGACTCGGAATTGGAAATCATCGAAGCCTCATCCACAATAAATAAAGTATGCTTGTGCAGATTGACGTTCAAATTGAACATTCCGTAAAGTTCACCTCCCACTTGCTGCCGGTAGATTTTTTTATGAATGGTAAAAGCGTTTTTTCCGGAATAAGAAGAGAGCACTTTCGCCGCGCGTCCGGTAGGAGCCATCAACATTACCGGTTGTTGCAATTCGTTCATCGCTTTTATCAATGCACTGATTATCGAAGTTTTTCCGGTTCCGGCAAAACCTTTCAATAAAAAAACGTACTCTGCTTTTGAAACGATAAAATTAGACAGCAATTCGACCAACTCACCTTGTTGCAAAGTCAATTCGTGCGGAAAATATTCCTTTATTTTAGCCGAAAGAAACCGATTAATCATTTTTTTTAGAATAAATACGTTTGTTGTTAGTTGTTTAATCCTTTTTTTTCTACATTTGCAAAATCAAACGGATTAAAATAAAAACACAAAAATATAATTATTAGTTGATATGAGAATTTTATTTAAAGCATTATTGGGAGTTGCCATTGTTTTTATGTTCTATCTTTGTTATAGCAGTATTATGACCCCCATCCGGTTTGAAGCAGAAAAAGCCGTGAGAGATGACGCTGTCAAGAGAAGACTGATTGACATCCGTAAAGCGCAAATCGAGTTCAACAACTTGAACCAACGGTACACCGGAAGTTTCGACACCTTGATTTACTTCGTAAGAACAGCTCAAATTCCAATCGTTTTGAAAAAAGGAGAATTGACCGATGCTCAATTGGAAAAAGGACTGACCGAAGCAAGAGCTCTTACGCTCACACCGGAAGAGGCTCATCAATACGGCATCAATGATTTTGAGTTATTCCGCGCATCTTTTATTCGTGACACCTCTTTTGTAAGCGTGTTGGAATCCTTATTCGGGAAAGGTTTTCCGATTGACTCTATCCAATACGTTCCTTTCACCGACAGAGCTAAATTTGAAATGGAAGCAACAATGCTCGAATCGAAGGGCGGTATCAAAATCCCGTTGTTCGAGGCGAGAGTACGTTTCGATGTTTACTTGCAAGGATTGGACGAGCAAGAAATCCACAATTTGATTGATGCAAGAAGAAGCCAAGAGAAATTTGCAGGTTTGAAAGTAGGAGATGTAAGTTCGCCTAACAATAACGCAGGTAATTGGGAATAAAAACCGGGGAAATTATGGAGGTTACAGACCGTTCATTTGAACTCTCGCAGACTATAAATTACACATTATCCATCCGATTTATTTCGGGTGGATTTTGTTTTATTGTTTTCAACCGGCACAGCAAAAAGGTGCTGCACTTCGCCGAAATCACGGATAAAACCAAAGACTCGAAATCGCTTCTCCGTGAAAATTTGACAACCAATTCGATTCTGCAACGCCCTTTCGAGAAAATTTTATGCGTGTGGGATACACCTTTATACACGCTTCTTCCCAATGCTGTTTTCAGCGAAGAAAACACCGCCCGGTTTTGGAAGTTAAATTTCGGTGAAAATAACACACAAGAACTTACCTTTTTTTCGGACAAATTAAAACTGCCGGAGATTGTAAATATATATGCTGTTCCGACAGAATACGTCGCGTTTCTTCGGGAATTTTTTCCGTCCATACAATTTATTAACCAACAAAGCGTACAGATAATCAACTCTTTGTTTGAAAATAAAAAAGGGAATAACACACAAGTTTGTATCCAAATTCACCAAGATTTTTTTGATGCCTTAGTACTTCAAAAGGGGAAAATCAGGTTAGCAAATTCTTATCGCTTTCAAAGTAAGGACGAATTTCTCTATTTTTCACTCAATATTTTCGAGCAACTCCAATTGGATACCGACACCACCGAAATAATTCTGTCGGGCGAAACAAGTGAAAAAGACGAAAAAATCACCGCGCTCCGAAAATACATCCGAACGGTAAATCTCAAAAAAATAACTACGGACATATCAGGGTTGAATCTCAAAAAAATCCCGAATCTCGAACGACATATTAATCTGTTCAATCTGCCATTATGCGTATCGTAAGCGGGGAATTCAAGGGCAGGAGGTTTTCTCCTCCAAAAAATCTGAAAGCAAGACCCACCACGGACATTGCCAAAGAGGGACTGTTTAACATCCTCAACAATATGATTGATTTTGAAGGAATCAGCGTATTGGATATGTTTTCCGGCACAGGCAGCATCAGCTTTGAATTTGCATCAAGGGGCTGCCGCAACATAACATCGTTGGAGATAAATTCCGCGAATTACGCTTTTATACAAAAAATCATCAAAGAATTAGAAATGGGCGATGTGATACATTCGTTCAAATATGACTCTTTCAAATTTATAGAAAGTACAAAAACGAAATTCGACCTTATTTTTGCCGACCCGCCTTACGACCATAAGGAGTTGGAAAACGTCCCCGATTTGATTTTTGAAAAAGAGTTATTAAATCCCGACGGTTTATTGATACTGGAACACCCCAAAGAGAAAGATTTCAAAAATCATCCGTATTTTTTTGAAAACCGGAAATATGGGCACGTAAATTTTTCGTTTTTCCGGAAAGTTGTTTAATTTTATGCTTATCAGCAATATTGCCCCTAATGAAAAATAGTAAACACGAAGCACACAAAGAAAATAAAAAAAGTAGACACAACTTTGTGTTCTTTGTCTCTTTGTGTTTATAAAATTCATTGACTTTGACATTTGGACCTGAGTTCGGGATAAGTGAGATTCCTCACTCCTCTTCGTTACGTTCGGAATGACCTGTGTTTCAACATATACGGAGCAGGAGAGAGCGGCGGAAAAACCGCCGCTCTCTCCTGCCTTACCTCTCCCGATAAGTCAGAAAGTCATTCCGAACGCAACGAAGTGGAGTGAGGAATCTGTTTGTAATTGAAATTCAATAAAATAAGAAGAACATTATCCCGAACTCAGGTTTTTGGGGTAATATTGCTGATAAACATTTTAATTTTTTTCTTTTGCGACACAAATTTTAACCCTTTCTAACTATGAAATCTCAAAAAAAAAATATAGATTTGTAGAATATTGTAGTAACTAATTTAAGAACCACTAAAAATATCCACAAAATGAAAAAGATTATTTATACGTTAGCATTATCTCTATTTGCTGCTGCAGCGATTTTTGCTCAGGGCGTTACTTACGATAGCAATGCGTTACGCGCAGGAGATGTTCGTAATTTGAAACAAATAGAATATCAAGACCCAGGCAAAGGCGGGGCCGGTTTGGTATGGGATTTCTCTCAATCGAAAGAGTTGAAAAAAGATATGGTACTCCGTCAGACAGAAAACAGAGCTATCACAAGCAACAAAAATTTGAATTTAATTTGCGATGAAGGCGGCGTAAAAAACACCATCTTTGAAATCAGCAAAACACAAAAAAGGTATTGGGGATTGGAAAACTCGTCTGTAAAAATCCGTTTTAACGAGCCAATCATTGACCTTAAATTTCCGTTCTACTACGGAGAAAAAGTGGAAGGCGTAATGGATGGGACCTATTCCAACCTTAACAGCGGCAAAGTAAATCCGATTAAAGGAACCTACACCACGCAAGCCGACGCAGTAGGAACATTGATGTTGCCCGATGGGAATGTGTATCAAAATGTACTCCGCGTAAAAGTAGAGAAACTGTATACGCAAACCTTCCAAACCGGAAACGGCAATGACGAAGAGTATCAAGTAAGCAGCATCCGCTATCAGTATTTCGCCAAAGGCGTTCGTTATCCGGTATTGATTATTTTGGAAACAGACGTTAAGACCGAGTGCAAATGCGCTTGTGGAGGCAAAACAAGAGAGGCTTATTATGAGACGCCTGCACTTCAATTCGGAGAAACAGGAAAAGAAATCATCAGCGAAAAAGGAAATACACTTATCGAAAATTTCGAGTACAACGTATCTCCAAATCCGTTTGAAAACGACCTTCGCGTAGCTTTCTCTTTGCGTAAAAACGCAAAAGTGGAGATTGACCTCATTGACATATCAGGTCAAACCGTTAAGCAAATCGTAAACGGAAAACTCGAAAAAAGCGATTACGTTTACAACGCCAACACGTCTGAACTCGCAGCCGGAAGCTACATCATCCGCTTGAAAATTGACAAAGAAGTTTATTCAAACAAGTTGGTTAAAAAATAAAAAGTCATAAACAATAGATAAAAAGGAGGTCGCTAATTTTTGTGACCTCTTTTTTGTATATTTGCACTTTAAATAAGAAGATATTATGAAATTTGAAGAATTAGGATTTGAAGAATCGCTCATGGACGGCTTACAGTCCATGAATTTTAAAGAAATGACCCCGGTACAAGAAAAAGCCATGCCGGTTATCATGGAAGGTCGCGACATCATTGCTTGTGCGCAAACCGGAACAGGAAAAACAGCCGCCTATCTATTACCGTTGCTGAACAAGATGATTAAAGAGCCTCACGATTCTAATTCGGTAAACGCCATTATTATGTCGCCTACGCGCGAGTTGGCACAACAGATTGACCAACAGTTAGAAGGGTTTTCCTATTTCCTTCCCGTCTCATCCGTTGCCGTCTATGGCGGAAATGATGCCATGGCGTGGGACCAACAAAAAAAAGCGATGCAACTCGGAGCCGATTTTGTGGTGGCAACTCCGGGACGATTAATCTCACATATCAGTATGGAAAACGTCGATTTTTCCAAAGTGAGCTATTTTATTCTTGATGAAGCCGACCGTATGTTGGATATGGGTTTTTATGACGACATTATACAGATTGTCAAGAAACTACCCAAAGAGAGACAAACAATACTCTTTTCGGCAACGATGCCCGAAAAAATAAAAAAATTGGCGCAAAATATTCTGCAAGACCCTGTTTTTGTGAATATTGCCGTTTCCAAACCGGCTGAAAAAATTATGCAAGCCGCTTATGTTTGCCACGAAACGCAGAAAATCGGGATTATCCAAACCCTTTTTGACGAGAAAAAACACGATAAAGTAATTATTTTCTCGTCGTCCAAACTGAAAGTAAAAGAGGTTTACAAAACGCTCAAACGACTTGGCTTATCGGTAGGAGAAATGCACTCCGATTTAGGGCAAAGCGAAAGGGATTCCGTCATGCTTGATTTCAAAAACGGAAAAATAAACATCCTCGTAGCCACCGACATCGTTTCGCGCGGTATTGATATTGAAAATGTAGACATTGTGATTAACTACGACGTACCACACGATGCCGAGGATTATATCCACCGGATTGGTCGCACCGCCCGCGCCCAAAAAGAGGGAACCGGACTTACCTTTATTTCTGAACGCGAACAAGGAAAATTTGCACGTATCGAAGAGTTTTTGGAAAAAACCATTTCCAAACTTCCTGTTCCCGAACACTTGGGCGAAACCCCTACATACAACCCGAAAGCACATTCCGAAAATCGTTTTTTCTCAAAAAGAAGACCGGGAAAAGGTTTTGGTTCTGGGAAAAGACAGGATAATCGGAAGAGGAAAGCGCCTTTTAAGAAATCGGATAAGCAATAAAATGATGAAAGTAACCATTTTATAGCAATTTTTCACATCATATATGTCACATCCTCACAATTAACCATAGAGGGATATTCGGGAAATGCAGAAAAAAATATGAGTTTTTCATTTTGGCAGTAAAATCCTGCTTTTGATGTAGTTTTTGCGGCAATTTATTGGAAAATCATCTGTTTCTATACCATATTTTCGATAAATGATTTTATGTATAAACCAATTAAATTACAATTACCCCGATTTCGCCATATTTGTGTGAAAATCGGGTATAATGGACAAAAATTAGGCTGTTTTAGACACGATTTGTTCAAGTGGACAAAAATTAGGCTGTTTTTTTGCCCGTCTGTTTTTTGAATAAAATGTTGTTGTAAATTTGTATTATCAAATTGAAACAGAAACAAGCTCTGCTGGGGAGCAACTTGTCAGGGATAAATTTGATTGGACGACAAAAAAGTCAAAGAAAGGATTGTCTTAATGCGGCAATCCTTTTAACTTTTTAGCGTACCACTTATGCCTTAAAAAACCCATCTATAAACTTGATTTTGTGCGCTCTTGATAATCCATTGTGATTGCGTAATTTATTCTTTAAATTAGCAAACTGCCCCTCCAAAGCGTTTGTTGTATTTGGCATCATAAGTTCTCTATATTGCTCAAAAACAAACAAATACGAAAAATGTCTTTTCAAACTTAAATAAGCACTACGCAAGCGTTTATGAGTATAGAACGATTTCCCTGTTGAAGGAGATTTGCTGCGCTCATTCAAGTAGTCGAACCACTGTAAATGCCACGCATTTAGGTTGTTTGCAAATTCTTCTTTCATTTGTTTGGTCAGTTGTAATGTGAGCTTTTTCAACTCTATTGCTGCTTGTGTTTTGGGTTTTCGAGTTAAATAACGTTGCACGATTTGTATTTGATGAAATTGACACATCTGTATTGGAATATCGTCAAATAATTTGAACAACCCCTGTCTTCCATCGCACACAATGGCTTGAATATAAATGCCTCTACGTCTGATTTCTTCTATTCCGAAAAGGTATAAAGCATTGGTTTCATAACGCACATATTGTTTGTATAATACAACACCATCAAGACTGTTCCTAAATGCCATAACGCCAAAACCACGTTTCCAATAAGTCGTATCCATTTCCACTACGGCAACGCTCGAAAACTCTTTTCGCTTGGAAATTTGAACTTTATCAAGATTGCGTTGAATGGTTTTACTCGAACAATTAAAATGTTCTGCTAATTGCGCATACGTTTGTTTTCCATCGGAATACAAAGACCATAATTCATCTTTGTCAATACTTTTGTTGCCAGAAATTGACGACCGCAAATATGGCATTTGTACAATTGTTTGCCTTGAGAAAAAACATTTTTCTTAGTGATTTTACTACCACAGAAAAAGCATATTTTTTACTCATTTCTTTTTAATGACGTAAATATACTATAAATCAATTTGTTACATAGGATTGAAGCCTAATTTTTGTCCACATCGCCTAAAATCGGGGTAATTTTCAGGAAATGATAGCACGTAACAATATTACTATCAATATGTTATTCATTTACTGAATATCCCAAATAATTTAAACAAAAAAACAGCAAAATCTTTCGTGGATTTTGCTGTTTTCTCGTTAATAAATCTCTTTGTGCCAAAATTCCGATAAGGCACTATAAATAAATTCCCACTTTCAACCCAAAAGCCGATCTTTGATTTGATAGGTCAAGGTCGCCCGGTGGTACTAAAAATTTCAGATTAAATTCCGGACCGGCATACAAAACGGTTCTTTTCCCGACTTTAAATCCAACATTAATTCCTCCTTTAAATCCGACATAAAGACCTTGGTCTAATTCTCCTCCCACTTCCATACCTGTCACTCCTGTAAGGTATGGAATAAAACGCATTGACGAAACACGAATAGGCACATGTGTTCCTAATCCAAACTCTAAATTAATGTAAGGCACACGTTCATCTTCTTCGTCATCGTAATATGACGGTTCTAAAAAAACTCCATAACCTGCCCCCAAGTGAGTATACAAATATTTCGCAAGGCGTTGCTCCCACGCGAAAAAGTAGAATTGATCATATCCATCAACTTGAGGAAAGTCGACTTGCAGTGAAAGATTTGTCCTAAATTCAGCCACCTTTCTCTCCGGTTTCTCTTTTTTCATTATGTCTGCCATTGGCAAAAGAGAAAAACTACCGATTTTCCATGTATTTTGTTCTTTAATCCACAGACAAATATATTCTTTTCCGTTTGCAGTAAAAATGGCTTGTATTTCAGAATCGTTTATTATTCTAATTTCAGGTTGTTCCAAAACTACCTTTTCTTTTTTGATTTTGGCAATAATGGCATCGGCTATGAGCAAACGAAATGCTTTAATAGGTTCTCCTTCTTGAAACGCGTCTATTATCAACTCTTTGGAACCGGCAGACATTTTGGCAATCATTGCATCAACCGAAGGGGCTGTCATTTGTGTTACCCAATCAAAAGAGATATGTTGGGCAATCAATTTCACATCCGGCTCTTTAAATAACGTTTCAGCGATTTCTTTTACCGGATTTCTATTTTCACGAACGAGCGACTCCTCTATAAACTGAACAATTGCTTTTGCAGGAATGGAAAATCCCGCATTTTCTCTGCCCCTTGCTTTCCAAGTATTGATACCGATCACTTCGTATCCCGTCTCTTTTTTGATGAGCAACGGACCGCCCGAACTACCGGGGTCAATCTGTGCCGTATGTTGAAAAACGAACGTTACGGAAGGGTCGGCAAGGAGTTCGTCACGCACGCTTTGGTTGGAAATAATACCCTTGCCCAACTGCCAAACAGGTTTATTGCCCAGACCCGGATAACCGGCAGACCATACATCTTGACCATCACTAATAGGCTGCGTATAAAACGTTAAACTTTTTTCTATTTTTGCATCCGAAGGCAAAGCGACTAACGCTATATCCAACTTAGGCGAAACAGCCACCACCGGACAATTTTGAAAAACCAAGCTATCATTATTTTCGGTAAAAAATGTAATATTGGCTGCCGGCGCATCTCTTACTACATGTTTGTTTGTCAAAATATAAGCCTCGCCCGAAGGGGTAATATGTACAAAACCGGAACCGAATCCTTTCCCAAGTTCCATCGCTTTCAATACTCTTGACGATATGATGTAGCCGTTTTTTATCAATGCACTACTCATTTTCCCGAAAAATGCAATCTGTTCATCGGTATAACTTGGACGAACAACCGCTACCGAATTTCTTAAATTATCTTGCGCGAACAATGATAATCCACAAAATAGGACTAATAAAGTCCCGATAAAAACTTTTTTCATATCAATTATTTTAAAGATACCCACACATTATATTCTCTTACAATATCGTAGATTTCTCCCTCTTTAAATTCTTTATCAAGGATTCTTTTGGCTAATTCAGGATAGTCAGAAAAATATTCCGCAGCTTTTTTATAGAATTGATTTGCAACGGCTGGCACATTTTTTCCTGCACCCATAAATGTAGGTAATTCCTCCTTTGGGCGTTTGCAGAGAACTCCATGTTCCAGATTTCTTAACAAAGTAACTTCGCCTTTAGAATCATCTCCTTTAATTACTACGCCGCACCATTGTGGGGATTTTCCAAGATGAAGTGGCAATCCTTTAAATTTTGTATATACGACTTCTCCATAAGAATTATCCTCAGCATTTATATATGTAATTTTCTTAATGGATTTGCTTGCCATTCTTTCAGTTTTCGACTTCTGCCCGAATTTATAAGAAATTAATCTTTCATTAATATTTAGGCTGTTTTCTACCAAACACTCTATTTGCTTGCCATCTTTGGTGTGAATAATTCCCGGAGAAAATTTTTGAGCATACATTCCTAATGTACTGATACAAAATAGGACTAATAAAAATAAACGTTTCATAATATGTGGATAAATTAATATATTAAATAAATCTCGGCGAAAGTACGAAAATTTAATCCTTTTTCAAAAATCCCTCAACGAAAAAATAATATTGTGTAGGTTATATCTTACCGTCTTTGAAAAATACCATAACCCCAATTTTGATTTATGGCGAATTCGCCATAAAAGTCAAGCAGGATTACACCAACATCAAAAACTCCTTTTCAAAATTCGGTGTAAACACCCCTTTCCCTATTTGTTCCTCTATTTCGGCGATAGACCAAAAACGTCCATCATCCAATTCCGACTTATCGGGAGTAATTTCTCCATCATACATGGTGCGATACGTGTAAACCAACTCGCGTTCCACTGGCGATTCCCATACATAGCGATAACAAAATTCAGGCGAAAAATCAGTAACTCCCAATTCCTCCTCCGCCTCGCGCACAAGGGCTTGCTCTGCTCCCTCGCCAAAATCAATATGTCCGCCAACGGCAGTATCCCATTTTCCCGGTTGAATATCTTTTTTCTCTGACCTTTTTTGCAAAAACAACTCGCCTTTGCTGTTGAAAATATGCAAGTGTACGACAGGGTGCAACAAAAAAGAGCCGCCGTGACACTCTTTTCGGGTAGCTCTTCCTGTTATATTTCCGGTTTCATCCACCAATGGAAACCATTCTTCTTTTTCCATAAAACAATTTGTTAGACACAAACTTACTCCACTTTCGCCCATTTATTAAAATGAACTTTTGTTTCATCAAATTTCTCTTTCGGCTCGAAATCACCGTTCGGATAACCGATAGGAATGACCGCCAAAGGCAAGACGTGCGCAGGCAGTCCTACAGCATTCGCTACTGCCGACATCCGGTCTTCGTAAGGATGAGCAGCCGTCCACACCGCGCCAAGCCCCAATGCCTCGACAGCCAGCAAAATATTTTGCGTGACGGCAGAACAATCATACACCCACAAATGAGAGCGGGTAGTATCGCCGCAAACGACAATCGCCAACGTCGCTGTTTCCAACATTTTGGCGTATGGTAGCTGCGCTGCCAACATATCCATTGTCTCGCGATCGTTGATTACGACAATCTCCCACGGTCGCAAGTCCCTTCCGGAAGGGGCTGCCATACCGGCACGCACGATTTTTTGTATATTCTCTTCACTGACAGGTTTGTCCGGCACAAAATTCCGAACACTTTTTCTACTATGAATCACGGACAAAGCAGCTTCTTTTTTTGCGAAACTCCCTTCTTTTTCCGTTTGCTGCAAGCGATAAAACACAACTGCAATAACTACCAACAGCAGCAAACACGCTAAACGAAAAAACACATTACTATTCATACAATTATAAATTACAGACATTTATCGCAAAAATAGTTTTTTATTGATACAAACTATTCTTATTTAACAATTAATCTCTCTCTTATGGTTAAAAAAGCAAAAACGAGGAATTCTTGTTATCCAAATTTCGTCCCTTCGTCCTTTCGTCCTTTCGTCCTTTTTCCTATCTTTGTGCGATTGATTAATTACCGGCAATCGGATATGGAAGATTTTGATATAAGAGACACATCGGTCAACACGCAGGAGAAGGAATTTGAAAATGCACTCCGTCCGTTGTCATTTGATGATTTTGCCGGACAGGCAAAGATTATTGAGAACCTGCGCATATTTGTCACAGCGGCTAAAATGCGGGGCGAACCTCTCGACCACGCTCTTTTTCACGGTCCTCCCGGATTGGGAAAGACAACGCTTTCCAATATCATTGCCAACGAGTTAGGAGTTGGATTTAAAGTAACTTCCGGACCGGTGCTTGATAAACCCGGCGACCTTGCCGGATTGCTTACCAATCTGGAGAGGAACGATGTTATATTCATTGATGAAATACACCGTTTAAGTCCGGTGGTAGAGGAGTATCTCTATTCGGCAATGGAGGATTACCGTATTGATATTATGCTTGATAAGGGTCCGAATGCACGTTCCATACAGATAGATATTAATCCGTTTACGTTGGTCGGAGCAACTACCCGTAGTGGATTGCTGACAAGCCCGTTGCGCGCCCGGTTTGGGATTAATTGCCATTTGGAGTATTACGATATTGGCGTATTAACGAATATTGTCAAACGCTCGGCTTCGCTACTCAATATGCCGTGCGAGGTCAAAGCAGCCGAGGAAGTTGCCGGAAGAAGTCGCGGAACGCCGCGTATTGCCAATGCGCTGTTGCGCCGCGTTCGGGATTTTGCACAAGTAAAAGGCAATGGAAAAATAGATGTGGAAATTGCCCGTTATGCCCTTGAAGCGTTGAATATTGACCGTTATGGGTTGGATGAAGTTGATAACAAGATATTAAACTTGATGATTGATAAATTCAACGGAGGTCCGGTCGGCTTGACCACCATCGCCACCGCTCTTGGCGAAGATGCGGGAACAATCGAAGAGGTGTATGAGCCGTTTTTGATAAAAGAGGGATTTTTGAAACGAACCCCTCGCGGACGGGAAGTAACCGACCTTGCTTACAGACATTTGGGTAAATTGCGGTTTAATCAACAGGGGACGTTGTTTGATTAACGGATACTGTTCCTTGTAGAGACGGGGCGCGCCCCGTCTCTACATTGGTTCACTAAATAATTTCTAACTAAATTAATAATGAAAAAAATATTTTTCCCACTTTTTTGCTTACTGATAAGTTCGCTTTACGGACAAGAAAAAATCTTGTCTTTGAGCGAGTGCATTCAAGTCGGATTAGAAAAAAACTACGCTTTGCGCATTGTCCGCAATCAGGAGGAAATCAGCAACAACAACCACACGTTGGGGAATGCCGGATTTCTGCCCTCATTGGATTTGCAGGGTGGATACAATGCTTCCCTTATGGACACGAAAAGCAAAAGCGCTGACGGTACTATCACCTCCACAAATGGGGTCAACAACGATGGAATGAATGCCGGTTTAGCATTGAGTTGGACGGTTTTTGACGGATTGAGAATGCAAGCGGCATACACAAGATTAAAAGAGTTGCAACAAATGGGCGAACTGCAAACCCGTCTTTCGATTGAAGAATTGATTGCACGAATTGCATCCGGATACAACAATCACATCTATCAACTGTTACGACTGAAAAACATAAAAGCATCCGTTGATTTGTCGATGGAAAGGGTTCGGATTGTAGAGGCGCGTTATCAAATCGGTGCGGCATCGCTGTTGGATTTGAATCAAGCAAGGGTCGATTTGAACACGGACGTTTCCAATCAAATTTCACAGCAAGAAGTAATCAGTTATTCGTTTGTAAATTTGAATAGATTGTTGGCAAATGAAGCGGTTGAAACTTCATTTTCGTTGGCTGATAGTGTGATCAATTTCAATTCGTTGACAGATTTCGAGTCGCTTCGTTCCAATACCTTGCAATCAAATACCGATATATTGCTTGCCGCCAAAAACATAAGAATTTCCGAAGCCGATGAAAAGGCGATTCGTTCCCGTTATTTTCCTTATTTGAAATTAAATGCCGGTTACGGATACGGATTAAATCGCTACGAAACGGGTTCAACAAGGGAATTTCAATCATTGGGTTTTAACTACGGGGCTACGGTCGGCATCAGTCTGTTTCAGGGATTTAACACCAAAAGAGAGCTGAGAAATGTTCGAATCGAAATCGAAAACAAAGAATTGCAGCAGCAAGACATTCGGTTAAATCTGCTTGCTACGCTGTCAAATTTTTACCTCTCTTATCAAAACAACCAAGAGTTACGCGCCATCGCCATACAAAATCAAGCAGTTGCCCGCGCTTATTATGAAGCCGCCATCGACAAATATAAGTTAGGCTCCCTTTCCGGATTGGAATTGCGCGAGGCGCAACAAAGTTTGTTGAATGCAGAAGAACGTCTAATTTTGGCGGAATATAATATCAAACTTTGCGAAATCTCTCTGAGGCAACTTAGCGGGGATATTCTTTCTTATCTTTCAAATAATGAATAATCCACGTCTCTACGGTGCGGAAATGTTTATAATTATCTTTAATCCATTTTTTAAATGAAACAGATATTCTTTATCATAAGTACTATTTTCTTGCTTTCATCCTGCATTCAAGATGAATTACCGAACGCAGAGGCAGATATTTTGGAATGTACCATTTCCGATATGCCGGCAAATATGTTGAACGAAATTGTTGTGGAAAACGATGCCGTGAAAATTTGGGTAAAACCCGATGCTCACATTGAAATCCTCACACCTCAATTTGTCATTACTGACGGCGCAACCATTTCGCCTCCAAGCGGAACACCGTATAATTTTAAAGAGGCGACCGAACATTTCTACACCGTTACTTCACAAGACGGTAAATGGCGAAAAAAATACAAGGTCGCAATTTTGTCGTATATTTTGACGCAAACGGAGTTTCATTTTGAGCATTACGAAAAAGCCATTGAAACGGCTAATTTTCAGCAGTTTTATGAACTAATCGGCGAAGACAAGCAGTATGTTTGGGGTTCGGGCAACAGAGGTTTTGCCATTGTGAACGGTTCGGTTGCTGCCGAAAATTATCCGACCTCCTCATACGCCAACGGCAAAACAGGGCGTGGAGTGAAATTGACGACTTCATCTACCGGATCTGCCGGCAATCTTGTTGGAATGCCGATTGCTGCCGGAAACTTGTTTATCGGCAGTTTTGATGTCAGCAAGGCAATGATGGCTCCGTTAGAAGCTACGCAGTTTGGTTTTCAATGTAAAATCGGCGAACCGGATAGCCTGAAATTTTGGTACAAATATCAATGCGGTGCAATTTACAAGGACAAAAACGGAAATGTATTACCAAAAGATGATCATCCGAGTATGTATTCCGTTTGGTACGAGCCGGTCAGAAGACCGGACGGAACAATAGAACGCCTGAACGGAACAAACGTAAGAACTGCCGAAAACATCCTTTCCATAGCGCAAGTAAACCCTGCCGATATTATTTATAGCGATAACATTGAAACGGAAGAATACCGCCAACTTTCCGTCCCGTTTATTGGAACAAAAGCAATCAATCCCGAAAAATTACGCAACGGCAGCTATTTCTTAACCATTGTTTTTTCGTCGAGTGCAAAGGGCGATTTGTTTGAAGGCGCGGTGGGTAGCACGCTTTGTATTGATGAGGTTCAATTAATTTGTAAATAAATCGTATGAGAAAAAGCTCAATATTATTTTTCTTCTTCTTTTTTACTACCTTTGTCTTCGTTGCGCAAGAGGAAAACCTCAGTAGCAGAGATTACCGCGTAAAAGCCGGACTTTCAATCGGTGGGACTTCGCCGATACCTTTACCGGCTGAAATACGAAAGATTGAGGGTTTTAATCCGCTGTTGAATTTAATGATTGGTGCAGAAGTGCGGCAAAGTCTTCACAAAAATTGGTCTTTGCTAAGCGGTTTGCAGTTTGAAATCAAAGGAATGGAAACCGGTGCACAGGTGAAAAATTACAACCTTGTGATGGTATCGGACGACGACGGTGAAATTTCGGGAGTATTTACCGGAAGGGTGCGTACACGGGTTAAAAAATCGCACCTCACGCTACCTCTTTTAGCGATGTGGCAACCCGGCGAACAAGCTCGGTGGGGAATCAAAGCCGGTCTTTACGGCTCGCTTTTACTCAATGGCGAATTTAGCGGTTCGGCTTACGACGGCTACTTGCGCGAGGGCGATCCAACCGGTCAACGAATAGATATTACGACTGCTTCCTACGACTTTTCGGAAGAGTTACAGCGTTGGAATTGGGGCGCACAACTTGGTGCGGAGTGGCGACCGTTTCCGCATTTTTTGACAAGCATTGACCTTTCGTGGGGTGTCAATTCGATTTTCAAAAGAGATTTCGACGTGATTACTTACAAAATGATTCCGATTTACGGCATGCTAAGTTTCGGCTATATTTTTTGATAAACAGAATAAATAGTACATTATTAACCAAATTTATAAATTTAAAAAATTAAAAGATGAAAACATTCAAATTAATGATGCTTTTTATGGCAGTGGCAACTATGTCGTTATTTACGAATTGCAGTAAAGACAATGATGACAATGGTGGAGACGATAACAATAAACCAACAGTCACTGATGTTTCCGGTACTTATATTGGGACAATATCGGCTATGGGTGAGAGTAGTGACGTTACTTCCGTATTGGAAAAAACAGACGATAACTATTCGCTGTCACTTACTAATTTGAATATCGCTGCAATGGGTATGGTAATTGAAATTGGGGATGTAACCATTCCAAATGTAACTGTTTCCGGAGGAAAGTTATCAGGTGGAGATAAAATATCAAAGGAAATTCCTTTACCACCGGCTTTGGTAGCGATGTCGGGAATGGAAACAGCCATTGTTGATGTAACATTAACATCAGGAGAAGTTGTTGGAAATAATTTGAAATTTGAATTGAATGTTTATGTGATTGTTATGGAAATGAATGTTCCCGTTAATTTTGACGGAAATTCCGATAAAGATGATGATAACGATGACAACAAAGATAAAGACAGCGATGGTGATAAAGATGGAGATGGAGATAAAGATGACGATGACAACAAAGAGCCAATAGTAATTACTGACGTTACCGGTTCTTATATCGGCACAATGTCAGCTATGGGAGAGAGTAATAACGCTGCTGCCGAATTGACAAAAAACAATGATAGTTATTTGTTGTCATTTACGAATTTGAATATCAAAGCAATGGGGATGGTACTTGAAGTTGGAGATGTAACCATTCCAAATGTAACTGTTTCCGAAGGAAAATTGTCAGGTGGAGATAAAATAACAATGGAAGTGGTTTTACCTCCTACTTTAGCAATGATGACGCAAATGCAAAAAGCAAACGTTGATGTATCATTAACATCAGGAGCAGTTGTCGGAAATAATTTGAAATTTGAATTATCTGTTTACATAGTTGTCATGGATATGAATGTTCCTGTTAATTTTGACGGAAACAAATAATTGACTGTGAAATTTTCCTAACGAGGATGTCTCAAAAGTCCGTCATCCCGCGCTTGACGCGGGATCTCCTAAAAAAGCAATGCTGATTATTAGGAGATTGCGGGTCAAGCCCGCAATGACGAAGCACGTTTTTTGACTTTTGAGACATCCTCATTATACAAATTCCCCCATTAAAAAACCACAAGCCCCCGCCAAAATAATCAACAGTACCGGATTTACCTTATAAAAATAAGAGGCAATAAAAGTAGCCGCGCAAATAATGATGCTCAAATTATTTTGCCCGATCCCTACATCCGGAAAATTCTCCACATTCATCAACAACAGAGCAGCCGTAAAAATTAACCCCACAATTGCCGGACGCAATCCGGAAAAAACATACTGTACATACCGGTTTTCAATATTCGCAAAAAGAAACCGGATAGCAAAAAGCATCAGTATTACTGACGGCAGACAAAGCGCCAATGTAGCCACAGTCGCCCCCAATATACCGGCAGTATTAAATCCTACATACGTGGCAGTATTAATGGAAATCGGACCGGGCGTTACTTGCGAAATGGCAAGAATATCGGCAAATTCCTGCATCGTCATCCAGTTAAAATGATCTACAACTTCAAACTGAATCAACGAAATCATCGCATAACCGCCGCCAAAACCGAAAAGTCCGATTTTGAAAAAAACATATATCAACTCTAAGTAAACCATAACAAACTACTTTCTTGAAATCCGATAAAATGAGTATGAACCAATCAAAAGTCCCCCCACGGCAGATGTTACAAGGACGTAAATAGGCGAAACGCCACACCACCAAACAAGAAAAACCGCTGCAACGGGAATAATCACCGTCTTCCAAGTAATTTTCGCCGACTTAACCATTTGCAGTGCCGGAGCAAGAATCAACGCGACCACACACGGGCGTATTCCTTTGAATATTCGCTCTACAATCGTATTTTCCCTGATCTCCACAAAAAACATTGCCACCAAGCAAATAATGACAAAAGAAGGAATCACAGCTCCCAACGCGGCGCATATCGCCCCTTTCATTCCCTTGATTCGATAGCCGGTATACAAAGCGGTGTTCACGGCAAAAACGCCCGGAATGGTTTGTACCACCACAATCATATTCCAAAATTCATCTTTCTGCATCCATTTTTTCTTTTGTACCACCGACCGTTCTACCAACGTTAGCATCGCATATCCGCCGCCAATGGTGAATGCGCCGATTTCAAAGAATGTTTTGAATAATTGAAAATAAATATTCATATTTCTCCATTTATTTTTTTAGAACGGACAAAGATAAGTCAGTCGCACGAATAATTTATCAATTTTCTTGCAGTTATCTCTTGTTTTCTTTTTCTTAACTTATAACTTTGCAGCTCATCTTTAATTTATAATTTATAAACGTATGAAATTTTTAGACGAATTTAAAGCATTTGCGATGCGCGGAAACGTGCTTGATATGGCTGTCGGGGTTATCATCGGGGGTGCATTTGGGAAGATTGTATCTTCGTTGGTAGGGGATATTATTATGCCGCCACTCGGTTTTCTTTTAAAAGGGGTTGACTTTAAAGACCTAAGTTGGGAGATGAAATCAGCTGTTCCCGGAACTGCCGGCAGCGTTGCCGAACCTGCCGTTACATTGAATTATGGGCTTTTTTTGCAAAGCACTTTCGATTTCTTGATTACCGCCTTTGCCATTTTTATGTTTATCAAGTTAATCAACAAGATTGCCAGGAAAAAAGAAGAAGCGCCTACCGCTCCTGCCCCGCCGCCGGAACCAACTAAGGAGGAAGTTCTTCTTTCCGAAATCAGAGATTTGTTGAAAGGGAAGAACAATTAACAAAAAAAACCGGTTGTTTCCAACCGGTTTTTTTATATATAAAAAATTGAAATTATCCAACGCGAGCTTTCAAAGCGTCAAGTTCAGCTTGCATTTCTTTTGGCAAGTGAGAACCAAACATTGCGTAGTATTCTTCAATCATCGCAACTTCTTCTTTCCACTCACCTTTGTCAACTGTAAGAACAGCTTTCATTTCTTCTGCTGTTACCTTCAATCCTTCTGTGTTGATTGCACCCGGTGCAGGAACTTTACCGATAATTGTATCTACGGCTTCGCCTTTCCCGTCGCAACGGTCGAAGATGTAAGCCAACACGCGGCTGTTTTCGCCGAATCCAGGCCACAACCATTTTCCGTCTTGTTTGCGGAACCAGTTAGTCATGAAGAATTTAGGCAATTTGTCTGCAGACGTTTTCTTGCCCATTGCTACCCAATGTCCGAAATAATCGCCCATGTTGTATCCGCCGAACGGCAACATCGCAAACGGGTCGCGACGAACACCGGCTTTCAAGCCGATAGCAGCAGCCGTAACTTCAGAACCAATGGTAGTACCCATAAATACGCCATTATTCCAGCTTGCTGCCTCTGTACACAAAGGCACAGTAGTCGGACGACGACCGCCGAACAAGATAGCCGAAATCGGAACACCTGCAGGATTTTCCCACTCAGAATCAATACAAGGACATTGTGATGCAGGAACTGTAAAGCGAGCGTTAGCGTGTGCTACAGGTTCGCCTGATGCAGGATTGTAAACATTGCCTTTCCAGTCAATTGTGCCGGCTGGACAATCCCAACCAATACCTTCCCACCACACATCTCCGTCAGGAGTTAAGCCTACGTTTGTGAAGATTGTATTTTTTGCAATAGATAACATTGCATTCGGGTTAGTATCCATAGAAGTCATTGGAGCAACACCAAAGAAACCTGCTTCCGGGTTGATTGCATATAAACGACCGTCTTTGCCATATTTCATCCAAGCGATGTCATCACCTACTGTCTCCACTTTCCAGCCCGGAATAGTAGGAATAAGCATTGCCAAGTTTGTTTTTCCGCAAGCTGATGGGAATGCAGCTGCCATATATTTTTTCTCGCCTTTTGGATTAGTAATACCCAAAATCAACATGTGTTCAGCCATCCAGCCTTGGTCTAAGCCCATTTTCATTGCGATACGAAGCGCAAAACATTTTTTGCCCAACAACGCGTTACCTCCGTAACCTGAACCATACGACCAAATTTCGTAAGTATCAGGGAAGTGAACGATATATTTTTCTTCGATTGGAGCGCAAGGCCAAGATTTGTCAACTTCGCCCGGACCCAATGGTTTTCCTACTGAGTGGATACATGGAATAAATGTTCCGTTTTCGCCAAGAGCGTCCAAAACGGCTTTACCCATACGCGTCATAATACGCATATTGATACATACGTAAGCAGAGTCAGAAAGTTCAACGCCAATGTGAGCGATGTCCGAACCGATAGGACCCATTGAGAAAGGTACTACGTACATTGTACGACCTTTCATACAGCCTTTATATTTTGCCAACAAAGTAGCGCGCATTTTTTCAGGATCTTCCCAGTTGTTGGTAGGACCGGCTTCTTCTTGTGTTTTTGAGCAAATGTAAGTACGGTTTTCTACACGTGCTACGTCGCTCGGGTCTGAACGGAAATAATAACATCCGGGACGTTTTGTCTCGTTCAATTTCACTGCAAGACCAGCGTTTACAAAGCCGTCTAAGAATTTTTGGTTCTCTTCTGCAGAACCATCACACCAATGCACCGCATCCGGTTGCATAATTTCTGCCCACTGGTTTACCCAGTTAATCAATTTTTGATTTTTTGTCATCATAAAAAAATTGTTTTTAATATAGATATGTATTTATCTCCTAAGAACGAGGGTTGATTATAAGGCTATTCCGTTGAATACGCCGTTTAATTTCAAACCACGCGAATATAGGAATTAATTATGGAATTATAAAATATTAGAGAAAAATAATGATTTTTTTAACACAAAAAGGAAGGAATGTCAAAATAATACAAAAAAAACGACTTTACAAGACTAATGTAAGCGAAAATGATGATTTGATAATCATTTGATTAGTTTATCTTTTAAAGTCTGACAAGTTTTAAAGTCAGTTTGTCAATATTTAGGCAATAACTCAATCGTTGCATTCGGGAAATATCTACTGCAATATTCCGTAATAAAACGCAAAGAATCTGCCTCAATTAACTCATCGGAGGAGGGATATTGATTATATATAATGGAGTGTAATTCCATATCTCTGTTTTTCAATGCCTCCAAACTAAGCAAGGTGTGATTCAAACTACCCAATCTTCCGGAAGTTACCAATATGACCGGATATTTTTGTTCGGCAACGTAATCTATAGTAAGCAATTCTCTTGAAATCGGGACCATCAAACCGCCTGCCCCTTCGAGCAAAACTACATCGTAGCGTGTTTCAAGTTGTTCGGTACAGATTGTGATATGCGAAATATCGATCGTTTTTCCGTCTATTTCTGCAGCAAGGTGGGGCGAACACGGATGGGTAAAAATATAGGGACAGGTCAAACCTTGTTTATCTTCTTCGCAGAAAGGTACGCCTGCCATTTGACGGTGCGCCTCAATGTCTTCGGATGTGTCGGCGCAACCTGTTTGGATCATTTTTTGCGTGATTACTCGGACTCCTTCCGCAAGCATCTTTTTATAAAGGTAGGCAGTAGCGATGCTTTTACCTATGTTTGTGTCGATTCCGGAAATAAATAAAACCATTTTAAATGAAGAATTAAGAGTGAAAAATGAAGAATTATTTTAATCTGACGATAAAATAGAGCGGGTGATAGGTTAATGTCACTTGCTCGCCAATAGAAAAGAGGTTTCGATATGCTGCGTCAAACCAGCTCATTTTAGTCGGTGTCCATATCTTTTTTTCGTGCTTAAACGCATTTACGCCGGTCTGTTTCAGGTGTTTTAGCACTTCCTTCGGGGAATCTAATAGAATTTCCATCAGGCTCTCTTCTGTTTTAAGTATCTCAAAATGAACGGAAAGCATTTCAATCCACTCCTTTTGAGAAAAATAGACAAGTCCATTTCCGGTCAATGCTTTTACTTCTTTCACATTTTCTTGTCCGAAGGTGCTGAATGCAAACAATCCGTCGGGAAGCAAGTGTTTTTTTATTTTTTCTAAAAAAGCGGGAACGTCATCAAACCATTGAAAAACTGAGGAAGATGCGATTAAATCATACGTTCCGGAAAAATCCGCTTTTTCGGCATCTTCAGCGTAAAAGCGGTAATCATATTGTTCTTTTAAATCAGAAAAAAACGGTGCGAAAGCATCCGAAATATCATTTAAACGGACTTTTTCAAAATCGAAACGAGATAATAAAATACGTGTCAATAATCCTGTTCCGCAACCAATTTCCAACAATGATTTGCATTGATAATTCGTTAAAATCGAATTGAATATTAATTCGCTCAATCGAGACGCAATCTCCCGCTGAGCCAACGCATTGGCATCGTAGGTCGCTTGAGCTTTTGAAAAACGGTTGAGGATTAGTTGTTTCATTTTTAAAAGATTTTTTTATTGCAATTCATCCATCAACGTTTGTTGAAAATGAATTTTAACCCTTGTTTTTCGTAGTTGAAAAATTCCTTATCGGAAGATATAAGCGGAATTCTGTCTGAAATCGCCTGCGATATAATCAAATGGTCGTTTAAATCTTTGTGGTTTTCAGATATTTGTAGGTCTAAATAAGTTTGATTATTTTCTTTTGTAAAATAGATAGTCTGAATACCAAGCTCTTCAATTTTTTCAATCAAATCTTTTTCATTTTTATAAGCATATTTATAATGCAACTTCCCTATCCGAAACAATAAAATCATTTCTTGTACTGCAACAGAACTCACAAACAAACTGTTAACATAATCTTCTAATATTGATTTTATATCGTGATGAATATTTTCAAATTCATTATGCAATATAAAAATCAATACGTTTGTATCTAAATAATAACGCATACATTTATCTTAAAACAGCCCGCATATCTATAATTGTCAGAAACGATTGCCCGCTTCTCAACCATTCTCCTACTTTTGAAAGCCTTTTAACTTCTTGCTTTTCAACTGAACTTTGATTTTCTTTTTCTTGCTTTTTAGTCGTCATTGCCATAATCGGTTTTGTTAAGAATTTATACCACAAACACTACTGCGAAAATAATATATTTTCTCTGAAAAAGCACTATCATAATGCGCCATTTCCACCATTTTAACATTCAAAAAAATCTCCCAAGCTCGTTTTTGATTGTTGGGCGGAAAAATCCGATCGGATAATCCGATAATCACTTCCGTGAAAATATTTTTGTCGGACGGCAACGAATTTTGTTCCTGTACCATCCGGATATTTTGCAATGCCTCTTGCAGTTCTGGAACAGGAAAAGAAAAGTTGAATGTCCGAAAATTTTCAAAACTTCTCGTGCTGCAGCACATTCTTCTGTAAAATTTCAACAAATTTTCTTCTGTCAGATTTTTTTCCGTTCCTTCATAAATTGCCGTAGGGATGCCTTTTTCGTCATCGCATGGATAAAGGGTTCCGTTTATTGCAACGGCTCTCACAATCGGCAGACCGGAATCAAGCAGCATCCTATTTGCCACAAATACACCCAACGACCAAGCAATAACTTCAATTTCGCGATACGTTTGAAACATCGTTTCACTCCTCCACTCCAACGTTCGATAATCGAAACAAACACAAACATCCTGCTCCATATCCGAGAACGTAGAAAAAAGCCTCTCATCCGATGCCCATCCGGAAAAAATCAGAATTAATTTGTCCGAAGTTCCTTGTTTAATATAATGGTGTTTCATTTTTACCAAAACCTGTTAAGTTTTTGAAACTTAACAGGTTTTTTCGTTTGTCATTTGCATTCTTTTTTTTTACAATCTCGCCTTAATTGCCTCCGTCTCTTTCTCGAATCCCGGTTTCTCGAGAAGGGCAAACATATTTTTCTTATATGCCTCAACGCCCGGTTGGTCGAAAGGATTTACGCCCAACAAGTAACCGCTGATACCGCAAGCTTTTTCAAAGAAATAGAACAACTGACCAATGTAATATTCGTTCAACGACGGCATTTCGATGTGTAAATTCGGCACTTGTCCATCAACGTGAGCGATTTGAGTACCCAATTCTGCCATTTTATTCACTTCATCTACTCGTTTGCCTGCAAGGAAATTTAATCCGTCCAAATTATCTTTGTCCGAAGGTACTTCCATTTTCAAGTTGGGAGTTGATACAGAGATAACTGTTTCAAAAATAGAACGTTCGCCCTCTTGAATCCATTGTCCCATAGAGTGCAGGTCGGTAGAGAAATCGACCGCAGCAGGGAAAATTCCTTTCAAGTCTTTTCCTTCGCTCTCGCCGTAAAGTTGTTTCCACCACTCTCCGATGTAGTGCAATTTAGGGTTATAGTTAACCAAGATTTCGATTTTCTTTCCTTTTTCGTACAATTCGTTGCGTACGGCGGCGTAAATGGCAGCCGGATTTTCAGCAAATGCTGTTTTCTCACCACAAACCACTTCCATTTTTTGCGCACCGGCAACTAATTGCTTAATGTCGAAACCGGCAACCGCTATCGGCAACAATCCTACCGGGGTCAATACGGAAAAACGTCCGCCTACATTGTCCGGAATTACGAAAGTCCTGTATCCTTCCTGTGTTGCCAAAGTGCGAAGTGCTCCTTTTGCAGCATCGGTAACAGCCACAATGCGTTTTTGCGCCTCAGCTTTTCCTACCTGCTCTTCCAATTGGGTTTTCAAAATACGGAAAGCCAACGCCGTTTCGGTAGTCGTTCCCGATTTGGAAATATTGATAATACCAAATTGTTTTCCTTTCAAATAGGCAGACAATTCAGCCAAATAATCTTCGCCAATGTTGTTTCCGGCGTAAACGATAACCGGATTTTTGCTTGGTTGCAACCACGAAAAGCTGTTTGATAACGCATCAATTACCGAGCGAGCACCCAAATAACTACCTCCGATTCCGGCAACGACCACTACCTCACAACGACTTCTTAAATCGTTGGCAACGGCAATCACTTCGTTCATAAATTCCTCTGTAATAGAAGAAGGCAGGTTCAACCAACCGAGAAAATCATTCCCTTTTCCGGTTCCTTTGTGAAGCATTTCCATACATGCTTTCACTTTTGGTTCATACCCATACACGCTCTCTTTTGATACGAATGAGAACGCTTTTTCGATGTTTAATTTAATATTTTCCATTTTTATTTTGTTAATATACTAGACTAATTTTTCAAACTACAAATATTGCGCAACCGTGTGATTATTCCCGATGTAACGCACTTGATAGATTATTTCTCCATCCATTTGATACACCCTGAAAAACACGTACCATTGTGTATGCTTGTTTTTCTTAAAAACGGCATACTCCATATTTTCTCCGTATTCATCGAAATAGGATGGAGCAGGTCTATGCAAACGAATTGGCAGATTCTCTTTGATGTCATCATACAAGTCATCTACATATTTTTGTGCTGTTTCCTCAAATGCAAAGTATCCTTTTTGCCAAAGAATTTTTACAAGAACTTTTAAATATTCATCTACTTCCGGTAACGCTATTACTTTCATTATTTGCAAACAATTTATGTATAAACTCTCGTGATTTTTCCTTTAATTCATCTATTGAAACAGATCGATAAAAATCCTCATCCGGCTCATAATACACCCTTTTTCTAACAGATGTATTCTGTTCGCTTGTACACATCAAACGAAACGTATTTTTACCTCTTTTGATAAAAACAGCATCATTATTTACAGCCAAGTTATAATACTTGCTCTGATTTGATGCAAATTCTCTGCTACTTACTACCGTCATAATCTTTACATTTTAAAAATTACTTTACGAAGATACAACTTTTTTCCATTTTTTATACTCATCACTAAATAACTCATCACTCACCTCAGGTTCTCCGTCAACACCTTTATCTCTATCGGCGGCGAAATACGCTCATACAATATATTATAAACCGCATCCAATATCGGCATACTGACGTGATATTGACGATTGATTTCCTTGATACATTTGGCGGCGTAATATCCTTCGGCAATCATTTCCATTTCCAATTGGGCAGTTTTAACGGAATATCCTTTTCCGATCATTGTGCCAAAAGTACGGTTGCGGCTGTATTTGGAGTAAGCAGTTACTAATAAATCGCCCAAATAGGCTGATTCATTAATATTTCGTTGTGCGGATTCAACGGTATTCAGAAAACGGTTTACCTCTTGAATGGCGTTGGAAATAAGGACGGCTTGAAAGTTGTCACCATATTTTAATCCGTGGCAAATTCCGGCGGCAATCGAATAGACGTTTTTCAACACAGAGGAATATTCAAGTCCTAACACATCTTCATTGAACGAGATTTTTACGAAATTGCACGCCATCATATTGCCCAGCATTCGTGCATTTTCGCGCGACTGACAACCAACGGTCAGGTATGAAAGACGTTCCAATGCCACTTCTTCGGCGTGGCACGGACCTGCCAACACCATCAAATTTTCATTCGGCACATTGTATATCTGACGGAAATATTCCGAAACAATCAAATTCTCGTCCGGCACAATCCCTTTAATGGCAGAGACTACGAATTTGTCGCTCAGACTGCGTTTCAGTTTGTCCAAATGTCCTTTCAAGAAAGGCGAAGGCGTGGCAAAAATCAGAATGTCCGAGTTTTTTACCGTCTCGTTTATATCATAAGAGAAAGAGATGCGGTTTACATCAAAATGAACACTGCTCAAATAAATCGGGTTGTGTCCGGTTCGTTTGAAGTCGTCAATCTGATCTTCCTTGCGCATATACCAATTAATGAAGCGTTCGGGATTTACCGTGCAAATCTTGGCAAGGGCGGTTGCCCAGCTGCCGCCACCGATGATGGCTATTTTTGGTTCGTTGTCTGTCATAATGATTATTTTATGGCGGCAATCCACACTGCGACTTCCTCTTTTGTCGGATTTGTTAATTCTAATTTGAATTTCTTATTTAACCCGCAAATATCCTGATGAAATTTATTCGGATTAACTTCTTTCAGTGATTCAACCAACAGAAAACCTGCTTTTTGTATTACATCAATCCATTCTGCGGGGATACCTATTTCCAAGTATTTTGAATTCGGATCTTTGGTTTGTGCCTTTTCCGGACGCATTTGCGGGAATAATAACACCTCTTGAATAGCAGGTTGATTGGTCATCAACATCACGAGGCGATCCATACCAATTCCCATTCCGGAAGTCGGCGGCATACCGTATTCCAAGGCGCGGATAAAGTCGTTGTCGATAAACATTGCTTCATCGTCTCCTTTTTCCGAAAGGCGTAGTTGTTCCTCGAAACGCTCGCGTTGGTCAATCGGGTCATTTAGCTCGGAATAGGCATTTGCTAACTCTTTTCCGTTGACCATCAACTCGAAACGCTCAGTCAATTCGGGGTTTGTGCGGTGTCTTTTACACAACGGTGACATTTCAATCGGGTAATCGGTAATAAAGGTCGGTTGAATGTAGGATTTTTCGCATTTTTCGCCAAAAATCTCGTCAATCATTTTGCCTTTTCCCATTGTTTCGTCTGCCTCAACGCCGAGTTTTTTGCAGGTTTCGCGCAGTTGCTCTTCGGTCATTCCGTTAATATCAATGCCGGTGTGTTCTTTGATGGCATCAATCATCGAGATGCGTTTGAACGGACGTTTGAAACTAATCGTATTTTCGCCCACCGGAATTTCGGTTGTTCCGTTTACGGCAAGGCAGATGTTTTCGAGCATTTCTTCCGTAAAATCCATCATCCAGTTGTAATCCTTGTAGGAAACATAAATCTCCATCGCCGTAAATTCCGGATTGTGCGTTCTGTCCATTCCTTCGTTGCGGAAGTTGCGCGAAAATTCATACACGCCCTCGAAACCGCCCACAATCAGGCGTTTCAAATAAAGCTCATTCGCCACACGCAAATAGAAAGGAATATCCAACGCATTATGGTGCGTGATGAATGGACGGGCAGATGCTCCACCCGGAATTGCCTGCAACACAGGCGTATCGACTTCGATGTAACCACGTTGGTTAAAGAAATCGCGCATCGTGTTAAAGACTTTCGTCCGTTTCAGGAAAATATCTTTTATACCGTCGTTTACCACTAAATCAACGTAGCGTTGGCGGTAACGAAGTTCAGGATTATCGAAAGAATCGTAAGCCACACCATCTTTGTATTTTACAATCGGCAGCGGTTTGAGCGACTTACTCAATACGGTCAATTCAGATGCATGAACCGAAATTTCGCCCATTTGCGTACGGAAAACATAGCCTTTGATACCGATGAAATCGCCAATATCCAACAGACGCTTGAACACAGTATTGTACATTTCCTTGTCTTCGCCCGAACAGAGGTCATCGCGCGAAATATAAACTTGGATACGTCCTTCGCTATCCTGCAATTCCACGAAAGAAGCTTTTCCCATAATGCGGCGGCTCATAATACGTCCGGCAATGGTTACGTTTTTTCGTTCTGCTTCGTCCGAAAATTCTTTTTTTATGTTTTGAGAATAATCTGTTACCACATACTCCGCAGCAGGATATGGTTCAATGCCCATCTTGCGCAACTCTTCCAAACTTTCACGTCTCAGGATTTCCTGTTCGCTTAATTCTAATACATTCATCCGAATAAATTCTATTTTATTTTCAATGTTTGCAAAAATACAAAAATAGTTTATACGGGCTACCTCTTTTTTCAAAAATAAAAAACACAATGAGCGCAATGATATTTAACCATTTGCGCTCATTGCGTAAAATCATCGTGTTTCAATCTTATTCATCTTCGCGTTTGCCAAGTTGCTTGTCTAATGCCAACAAACCGGCAGGGCTTTCCGCGATTTTTTTCAATTTTTCTAAAATCTTGCGTGGAGTATCTTCTTCCTCTATTTGTTCATCGACAAACCATTTCAACATACTTTGTGTGGCATAATCTTTCAATTCGATTGCCGTATCCATTAATTTATGAATCTTTCCGGTTACGATTTTTTCGTGCATCAAGGTATCCTCGAAAGCGTCTTTCGGCGAATTCCACTCTTGCCTAACCTCTCCAATCGGCATCAATTTCACTTTTCCATCCATATCGCCGATGAATTTCATAAAGCGGGTAGCGTGTTTAAACTCTTCGGCTGCTTGTATGGCAAACCAAGATGCAATTCCTTCATATCCTTTGTTGCCCATATCATAAGACATTGACAAATACAAATAACCAGACCATAATTCATTATTAACTTGTTGGTTCAATTCTGCTTCCATTCTTGCGTTAATCATAACTTTCAAATTTTAAAGTAAGACATTTAATTTTGTTGTTTGAGACTAAAACACAATGAAGGTAGATTTTGTTCGATTGAGAATTATCTTATTTTTGTTGTCAAACAAATAAAATACATTACTTGTTATTCTTTTAATAATTTATTTAAAATCAATGTCGTTTAGTTAAGGGTGAATTATATTTAATCTTCGCGTCTTTGCGACCTTCGCGACTTTGCGTTTAATACAAAAGAGGCAAGCGCATAAATTTTAACGCGAAGGCGCGAAGGTCGCAAAGACGCAAAGTTTTCTTAACTAAACGACATTGTATTTAAAATTGCAAATTATAAACAATGTATTTGAAAAAGGAAAAGTGCTGAAACTTTCCGGATTAAATATTGCTGACGATGATTAAAGGATAAAACTTATTGTGTAATAATAGGATGGAAAAAACATTTGCGGATAAAGTGATTAATTTCAACCGGAACTTGAATTATACGGGCGAATTACCGGATGATTTCAAGGTTATCAATCCTTATTTGGATAACCCTGAAACAATGATTGTAATGAGCCAATTTTATCATAAGTATTACAATGATTTTGAGCAGCGAAAATTTATGATAGGGATTAATCCCAGCCGGCATGGTGCAGGAGTGACCGGAGTTCCTTTTACCGATACAAAACGGCTGGAAAGCGTTTGCGGAATCAAGATGGAATCTGCGTATACGCACGAGATTTCGTCTGTTTTTATGTATGATATGATAGACGAATACGGCGGTGCAGATGCCTTTTTCCGGGATTTTTATATCAACTCACCGTTTCCGTTGGCAATTATCCGGCAAACAAAAACGGGGCAATGGCTGAATGCCAATTATTACGACGATCCGCAACTATTTAAAATGGTGGAAGATTTTATGATCTCCTCGCTGAAAAATCATATCAGTATGGGATTGGATACTTCCGAAGTTTTTGTGTTAGGAAAGAAGAATGCGGATTATATTGGAAAGTTAAACAAAAAAGCAAAACTGTTTGACCGCCTGACTGTACTTGAGCATCCGAGGTATATACAACAATATAAATCAAAAGAGAAACAGCTGTATATCGACAAGTATATTTTGACATTGAATCATGTGAAATGAGCGATTCTTCACACCATACTATTTAACCATATTCTAGTGTCGTGTCAACGATGAAATGTATATAAAACACAAAGGCACAAAGGACACGAAGAAGAATAAAAATTTTGTGTTCTTCGTGTCTTTGTGTTAAATGTTTTTTCGATACTTGGACAATTTGCTATTGACACGACACTAGAATTCAAGACAATATCACTCAAACTTGATCGACTTCGCCGGGCTAATTTTCGTAATGATATAAGAAGGTCCCGTCAGCATCAGAATGGAAGCTATCAGCGTTCCCGCGTTGATCAGCAAAATGCTTGGAATGGTGAGGTGTATCGGAACAGTATCCACATAATAGGTATTGGGATCGAGATGAATGATGCCGAAACGGTCTTGCACATAACAGATTAACAGCCCGATAAGGTTCCCGATAATCATTCCTTTTCCGACTAAAAAATAGGAGTGATATAAAAATATTTTACGAATACTCCAATTGTCGGCACCCAAGGCTTTCAGTATACCGATCATATTTGTCCGTTCCAAAATCAGAATTAAAAGTCCGGAAATCATCGTAAAACCTGCTACTAACGTCATCAGCCCAAGAATAATCACGACATTGATGTCCAATAGGTCTAACCATCCGAAGATTTGCGGATTGATTTGTCTGATGGTACGTAAAACATAAGAAGAACCGTATTCGTCAAAACGATTGCCGGTAACATCGAACACTTGTCTGTATGCGCTTTCCAAATCGTCGTAATCGTTAATCAATATTTCAATACCGCTGGCTTGATTATCCTCCCAATTATTCAGCCGGCGAATATGCTTGATGTCGCCGATAACGAAAAGTTTGTCATACTCATTAAATCCGGTGGAATAAATACCTTGTACAGTAAATGGGCGAACGCGGACTTTCCCGTCAATGATAAAATAGGTCAAAAAATCATCCCCGACGCGAAGCTGAAGTAAGTTGGATAGCTTTTGCGAAATAATCACGCTCTTTCCCGAAACGGAATCAGTTACCTGAAAAACATCTCCTTCGACCAAATTCGATTGAAAAAACTCCCAATCAAAATCTTTATCAATACCTTTTAGTACAATTCCTTGAAAATTTTCTTCCGTTTTGATGATACCGGGTTGAGTGGCAAATTGTTGTACGTGTTTTACTTCGGGAATGACGGCAATTTTTCTCATCAAAAGAGAATCGGCAATCAACGGTTCCGTTTCATAAGTTTGATTGTTGAACGAAGCGCTTATTTGAATATGCGAACCAAACCCGATGAGTTTGTTTCTGACTTCCTGTTTGAACCCGATAACAATCGCGACCGCCAATATCATCACGGCAAGCCCGGTTGCAATACCGCCTATCGCAATACGCACAGCGGGTCGGGAGACCATTTTGTCTCCTTTTTTACTGAAATGAATGCGTTTGGCGATAAATAGCTCGAAGTTCACTCTTTTTAAATTAAGAATGAAGAGTGAAGAATGAAGAATGAAGACCAGCGACAAAAGCCAATTCTTCATTTTTCATTCTTCATTCTTCATTTAGTTCGTTTTTCCCGGATAAACCTCCAACGCTTTTTTGAGTACAATCAACGCACTTGCAAGGTCTTTTTTGTCTAATACGTATGCGATACGCACTTCGTTTTTGCCGAATTCGGAAGAGGTGTAAAAACCGGAGGCGGGAGCCATCATTACGGTTTGACCTTCGTATTCAAAGTCGGAGAGCAACCAAGCGCAAAATCTATCCGCATCATCAATCGGCAATCTCGCAACGGTGTAAAATGCTCCCATCGGGATCGGAGAATAAACGCCCGGAATGCGGTTCAGTCCGTCAATAAGAAATTTCCGTCTTCCGACGTATTCGTTGTACATTTCCAGCATATACTCTTCCGGCGTATCCATAGAGGCTTCCGCTACGATTTGTCCGAGCAGCGGCGGACTCAATCGAGCCTGACAAAACTTCATCACATTTTTGTACACCTCTTTGTTTTTGGTTACCAACGCGCCAATACGGATACCACATTCGCTGTACCGTTTGGATACGGAATCGAACAGTACTACATTCTCTTCAATTCCTTGCAGATGGAAAGCCGAAATGTAAGGGGCGCCGGTGTAGCAAAATTCGCGATACACTTCGTCCGAGAAAAGGTAAAGGTCGTACTTTTTTACCAAATCGCGGATTTGGTTCATTTCGTCTTGCGTGTAAAGGTAGCCCGTCGGATTGTTCGGGTTACAGATTAAAATTCCCTTGGTACGAGGCGTAATCAGTTCCTCAAATTTTTCAACGGGCGGCAAGGAAAATCCCTCTTCAATAGTCGAAACCACCGGTTTTATGACGGCTCCGGCAGCAATGGCAAAGGCGGTATAGTTGGCATACGCCGGTTCGGGAACGATGATCTCGTCGCCCGGATCCAAACAGACCATAAAAGCAAAATTTACCGCTTCGGAACCTCCGGTAGTAACGATAATCTCTTTTTCCGTAACGTCAATATGAAATTTTTTGTAATATTCAGCTAATTTCAAACGCAGGCTTTTGATGCCATCGCTCGGGCTGTATTCCAAGATTTTACGGTCAATTTTTTTGATTGTCTCCAATGCAATAGCCGGCGTATTAAGATCGGGCTGACCAATGTTCAAGTGATAAACTTTAATTCCCCGTTCTTTTGCTTTGTCCGATAGCGGAACCAACTTCCGAATAGGAGATTCCGGCATTAATTGCCCGCGATGAGAGGTCTGTGGCATCTGTTATAGTATTCTATGTTTCTACTCTGAAATTTAACAGGCAAATTTATTAAGAAGAATTGAGATTGCAAAAAATGAATTGTAAAAAACAACTATATTTTTTACTTTTGCAAAATGTCTGATTCATTGAAGAAAAATACGATTAGTTCCCTCGTTTGGAATATGACCGACAAGGTTGGATTTCAAGTTGTTGCTTTTTTTGTGGGAGTTTTTACCGCGAGAATGCTCTCACCGAGGGATTTCGGCTTAATAGGCGCATTGAGTATATTTGCGCTATTGAGTACTCTTTTGATTGAGAGCGGTTTTTCGTCGGCAATGATAAGACGAAAAAAGAACAGAGGAGCTGAATATTCGGCTGTTTTTTTTGTGAACGTGGCTTTGTCCGTATTTTTTTATGCTATTTTATTTCTGTGCGCTCCTTTGATTGCGGATTATTTTGGAATGCCCGAATTACGTACTCTTTCCCGTCTTCTGTTTTTATCCATTCTTGCCAATTCATTTGGAATCGTTCCAAATATCATTCTTACAATCTCATTATCATTCAAGAAAATAACTATTGCAAATATCAGTTCCATCATTGTTTCTTCTGTTGTTACTGTTTTGTTGGTATTGTTTGGTTTTGGATATTGGGCGTTGGCTTGGCAGTTGGTAATACAACCGGTTATCCGGTCGGGATTATTGTGGATATTCAGTAAATGGACAATTTCAAAACCCGATTTTAAGGTTATTCAAGAAGTTTTTTCTTTCAGCTTTTTTTTGCTGATTACTACTCTGCTAAATGCTGTCGTAAAGAACCTGTATAATGTAATTATCGGAAAAAGATACAGCGCCGAAGATTTGGGATATTATTATCAGGCGAATAAATTTCAACAAATACCAAGTAGCGTTATCTGTTCGGCAATAACGGGCGTTTCATATCCGGTTCTTGCTCAATTAAACGACCAAAAAGAACGACAAATAGCTTATTTTCAAAAAATAATACGAATAACAGCATTCTTGATTTTTCCGATTATGATGATACTGTTTAGTATGCTTGATAACTTGGTTGTGATTGTTTTGACCGAAAAGTGGCTACCGGCAATGCCTTATTTTAAGATATTAACCATTTCAGCTATTATTTATCCACTTCACACATTAAATCTCAACATATTGATAGTTAGAGGCTTTTCGAAGATTTATTTTCGTTTAGAACTATTCAGACATATTTTATGTATTGTTTTTTTGGTGTTATTCTCATCAAGTATAGAGATGATGTTAGCCGGTTACTCGTTAGCAAGTTTTATTTCATATATAGCCGATTCTATTTATGTACAAAATAAAACCGGTTATAAAGTTTTCCAGCAAGCAAAAGATATTTCTCCTTATTTGCTGATTTCCTTGATGATCTATCCAATTGCCAAAGGCGTTGAATGGCTGGAAATGGGATCCTATTTCACTGTTTTCATTCAATTGGCAGCCATTTCTATTTTTTACATCGGAACATTAAAATTATTAGGGTCGCGTATTTTAGATGATGTTTTGCTACTGTTTAAAATCGGACGAAAATGAGTTTTTGATAACAACATCATAAAAAGTTCCTTCGCGTTCAAAATTTTCCGGTGGAAATTTGAATGAAAGTTTATGAATGAAAGAAAAATGCGTTATCTGCTCAAATCTTTCTTTATTGTATTTATCAAACAGTTCAAATTGCAACAAATGCGGGTTTGAGTTAGGAAAAACAGGCACTTTTTTCCACATCAGACGGTTTTCATTGTTAGCATCGACAACGATAGAAAAACACAAATGGAAAATAAAATAGTGTTTCAAAAAGTTTTCGCGCCGCCAATATTCATATAGCATATCGCGTGTTTGGCACAATATCGGGTTGTTTGGTTGTGCTGCGATAAACCAATTTGAGGCTTTCCCGCGAGAAGTCGATAAAAAACTTTTAAATAAAAAAACAGGAGCATTGAAAATATAATCGGGAATTGGCGCGGTAAGAAAGCAACTTGCATCAATCCAAATACCGCCATATTGCGCCAATAGATTTATTCTTAATAAGTCGGAAAATTGGGCGTTGGGTATTCGTTTTTTGCGGTATTTATGCCAAATATATTCAGGAAAATCAACAAATTTTCGAATATTTTCTTCGGTAAGGACAATAATTTCTCTACCGCCAGCATTTTGCTTTACCGATTCGTGACAGCATTTTACAATATGTGGCGCATTTTCCATTCCTTGCAACCAACAAATCCAAATTTTGCCGGGATAAGGATTTTCTGTGTTCTGTGTTCTGTGTTCTGTGTTCCTGTAATATTTTTTCAAATAACGGTACATTTTATCCTCTTCGTCAGCCTCTACGACACTCATACTGCGCAACCAACGCAAACGGAAAATCTGTTTCCGTACCTCGTTAAAACAGAAATACCATCCTTTTTTTTGGAGAATTTCTTTATAAGTGGCAAGTGTTCTCATTATTTGTAGTTCATTATTGCATTATAAACTCGTTCACAATTCTGATTGTCAAAATAGGCAAAAGTATTATCCACCCGATTTCGATACATTGGATTCATAGCAAAATTGTTTTTAATGCTGCTTTCTATTTCATTAATCAGTCGCTCTTCTGTATCAAGCACAACTCCAAAACCATCGCGTTCGTAATCGAAATAACCTTTGATGTAATGTTTTTCCAAAAATTCCTCGCGGTCAAATTGATAATAAATAAGCGGTTTTTTCAAATAAGCAAAATCAAAAGCCACCGATGAATAATCGGTAATCAACATTGCACTTTCCTGCAATAAATCCAAAAGTAGCGAATCATCATTAGTGGCAACAACAATATTTTCCGGCAAATTCGTAAATGACGCACACATTCGTTGGGCTTCGGGATGAAGGCGAACAATAAACCGTACCGAATTTTCCTGCAGAATTTTGTGGAAGCATTTATTGTTTAACAATCCAAATATAGCTTTGAAATAGAGTGTTTTTTCAAAATTTGAAACCAAATGATAATCGTTTTTCTTTTCAATGTTTCGCTCTATCAGATATTTACGCCAAGTAGGCAAAAAAACAATTTGTCGCTTCGTTTGAGTTTCTGTAAAATAATCGTAACGACCAGCTCCCGTTAATGGTACGTTTTTTTCGCTACAACCATAATTCGGATTGGAAATAAGCGATTCTCTTTCAGGTTTTGTGGTTGCCATAAACAGATCAAAAGCTGCTGTTTGCCTGTTCAGCGTTTTGCTCACATCATCTTTCACTACGCCGTGATTTAAAACCGCAAAAACGACTTTTCTCCTGAATAATTTCCGGAACAACAGATAACTCCAAGCTGTCATATAGCCAACATGCGTAGAAATAAAATGCGAGGCAAAAAACAACGCCATTTTATGTTCGTAACTATTATAACAAACCACATTTCCCAAATCTTTCACACGCGTATAATCGTGTTTTGAAAAATCAATTAGGTAGTAAATTTTTTTTTCCGGATATTGGGTTCTGATGTACTTAAAAAGCATATAACCATTATCTTGAGCCTCAATACCTCGCTCGCAAATGAGCCATGCGTCTTTGAATTTGTTTTTGTCTTTATAAAACAAACTCAAAAACTTGTAATATAATATTACAAGAATATTTTGACCGTAACGTGGGATTACTTTAACAATATTTTTCAATGTAATCATAACGTCATTAAATTATTTTTTTTCTAATGATTGCCCTTCGTAAACCTTTATTCCCTTTTGTACACATATAAAAATAACCTTCGGGTTGTTCGTATTCGAGATGATGGTGTCGGATAAATTTTGCGATCTCTTGCTCATCATCCTCTTTATGATAAGTTGCAATGGAGAAATCAATGTCTTGTGTTTCGTTGAATGTATTAGTAGCTCCTTGTAAAGCGACTTGTTCGTATCCTTCAATATCCATTTTTATGAAAAGATTACTTTTATCTTTTCCTTCCAAAAAACGGTCGATAGTAATATTATTTTCATCATTTATATCGCTTACATATTTTTGTATAATCTCGACTTTGTTTTTCCAAGGCGCAAAAGTTGCTTCCAATGCCTCAATCCATTCCGGTTCGCATTCAAACAAATAAACTTTAGCAACTATTTCAACTACATCTAATGAAAACATTGCTTCGGCAGCACCCACGTCAAGTAAAGTTTTCCCCCGTAATTGATTTTTATCTTTCACGTATTGATGCGACGAACACAGATCTTGTTCGGCTATTAAACCCCTATATTGTTTAATAACCCTCTTTTGAGTATAATTTTTATGAAAAAAAAGTTTTTTACCGTAATGATTTACAAAAAACATCCCACGTTTTTTATCAAATTGACAATCAACGGCTTTCCTTTCATATTCCAATCGAAACGGATAAGGCAAATTCATTAATCCATACTTCCCCATAAAAGTATAGCAACGATTTTCTTCCGTATTGGGTAAAAAATAATGGAATAATCTGTAAAATTTCATTTTCATTATTTCCGGAAAATTCCTTTTTATAAAAAGAAGATCTCCGAGAAAGTTATCATAAACCCGATCTCGAACTTCTTGTGAAACATATTTCCTATATAATTTTACCAACATATCGAATTAATTATTGTCAGAAACTTATTAAAAAATCCCTACAAAGTTGCCAATGCAGGGATTTTTTTGATTTAATCCGGCATTTTATTTTCTAAAAAACGCCAAACTATCTTTCTCAAACTCAGAAATATATTTCGCGTGCTTTTCAACTTCTGCTTGTCCGAATTGAACATAAACATTAGCAGACTCACGGAATTGCTCGTCTTTTGATGCGTCAATAATTAACAGATAACCCATAATGATATGTCCAGCCATTTCTACGAGGCGGCGAGCCAAGAAATCCAACGACTCGCTGTCTTTCAATTCGGCAACAGTGTTAACGGCAGCGGCGTATTGCTCGGTCATTACTTTTAATTTGTCGCGCAAGCCGATGTATTCCGGACAAATTTCCACTTGTTCATAACCTTGCATTTGTTTCAAATAGGTGCCGGTGGTTACGTGGCGGATAGCTGCAACGGTTTGTAGTTGCGAAGTTCCTTCGTAAATAGTTAAGATACGCGCATCGCGGAACAAACGTTCGCAAGCATAATCTTTCATAAATCCGGACCCGCCGTGTACTTGGATGCAGTCATACGCATTTTGATTGGCATATTCGCTCGCGAACATTTTCAAAAGCGGCGTGTAAGCATCTGCAAGACGTTGATAATCTTTTCCTTCTGCTTTTTCCTCTTTTTCAAGAGCGCGTTCTTCGGCAATTGACTCATATACTTTGTAAATATCTACGAAACGGGTTGTTTCATATAACAATGCGCGAGAGGCATCCAATTTTGCTTTGATGATAGACAGCATTTCGTAAACAGCCGGAAATTCTATAATCGCTTTTCCGAACTGGCGACGGTCTTTTGCGTAAGCCAATGCTTCTTCGTAAGCCGCATGAGACAATCCAACCGATTGAGCGCCAACACCCAAACGGGCACCGTTCATCAATGACATCACGTATTTAATCAATCCCATTCTACGGTTTCCTACCAATTTCGCTTTCGCGTTGGTAAATACCAATTCGCAGGTTGGGGAGCCTTTGATACCCAATTTATTTTCAATACGGCGCACTTTGATGGAGCTATCTTTTTGGTTGTCGCAAACGAAATAAGATAATCCGCGACCGTCAGAAGTACCTTCTTCCGAGCGAGCCAATACCAACTTGATTTCAGCATCTCCGTTTGTGATAAAACGTTTCACGCCGTTCAAGTACCACCAGCCGTCAGCCTCGTTGTAAGTGGCTTTCAACATTACGGCTTGCAGGTCGGAACCAGCATCCGGCTCAGTCAAATCCATTGAGCAGGTTTCGCCCTTGTTGATACGTGGCAAGTACTCGTCTTTGATCTCTTTGGAGCCAAATTCGTGAATGGTTTCGGCACAATCCTGCAATCCCCAGATGTTTGCGAATCCGGCATCGGCGCGGGAAACGATTTCGGCAGCCATAACGTAAGGCACCATTGAGAAGTTCAATCCGCCGTACTCGCGCGGGAGGGACATTCCGTAAAGACCTGCTTGGGTTAGCGCGTCGTGGTTTTCTTGTGTTCCGCGAGCGTAAACTACGCGGTTATTTACTACGGTCGGACCATCGTGGTCAACCGATTCTGCGTTTGGTGCGATAATGTCGCCACAGATTTCGCCAATGATTTCCAATACTTTGTCGTAATTGTCAATTGCATCTTCAAAATCAAGCGCGGCGTAGTCATATTTATCTTTGTCAGCGTAATTACGCTCTTTCAGATCGACGATTTTCTTCATCAAAGGATGAGAGAATTGAAATTTCAATCCGGCGTTATCTTTATAAAAATTAGCCATAATATTTTGTTTTTTTATTTTTTAAAAGTGTTTATTGTTCCCGGAAAATATTTTTTAAATATTACATTCAACTCTTCGGTCTCATTGGCGCTTATTTTCTTTTTTGGAATAGAATAAGCATTAAGGGAAGATATGTATAAGAAAAAATATTCGGGTGTTTCATCCAACCGTTTAATCGCATTCCATTTCAAAATGGTGTTCAATTCCGACTCATTGATTTTTATTTCTTCATCATTAAATTCCATTTCGAAAGTGCCAAACGCATTAATATTCTCCGGTTTTGAAAGTTCTTTTTCTGCTCGGCGCAACAAAATTTGGGAACGGAGTTTGAAAACATAGATAATTCCGAATATCAGAAATAAAATGGGAAAAACAAACCCCGAGTAACCAGAACCAAAAATAAGAGATATAATGAAAGGTACAGCACAAATTAAAAGTAATATTACATTTGACTTTTTAACTGCTTTACTTTCAAGAATGTAATGCTTATTAAACGCTATCACATCTGCCATATCCACATCGAAGACAACTCTCATTACTTGCTATTTTTCTTGTAATACTTAATCAATTTCGGAACCACTTCTTCCACATTTCCGGTAATAACATAATCGGCAATGGCGTTGATCGGAGCATTAGGGTCATTGTTGATGGCAATGATAACCGAACTTTCCTGCATACCTGCGATGTGTTGGATTTGTCCGGAAATACCGCAAGCGATGTACAATTTCGGACGAACGGTAACACCGGTTTGTCCAATTTGACGTTCGTGTTCGGCAAAACCACCGTCCACAGCTGCACGAGAAGCACCTACTTCTGCACCGATAACGCTTGCCAAATCGTATAGCATTTGGAAGTTTTCCTTCGACCCCATACCGTAACCACCGGCAATAACGATTGGCGCGCCTTTGATGTTTACTTTTGATTTTTCGATATGACGTTCGAGCACTTCTACGACAAAATCGGTATCGTTGACAAATTTCTTCACATCAATTTGTTTGATTTCACCTTTGTAATTGGCATCTAAAATCTCTTTTTTCATCACGCCCTCACGAACGGTTGCCATTTGCGGACGTTGATCGGGATTAATGATGGTTGCTACAATATTTCCCCCGAATGCCGGACGAATTTGATACAGAAGGTCTTTGTACGTTTTTCCCTCTTTTTTATCTTCGTGGTCGCCGATTTCCAATGAAGTACAGTCAGCAGTCAAACCGCTGAACAAGGCGGAAGAAACTCGAGGACCAAGGTCGCGTCCAATGCTGGTTGCTCCCATCAAACCTATTTGCGGTTGTTCTTGTTTGAAAAGATTGACTAAAATAGAGGTGTGGGGCAGTGAGGTATACGGATACAATCTTGCATCGTCGGCAACGTGAAGAACATCCACTCCGTAAGGAAACACTTGGGTTTCAATTCCTTTCAAATTAGCGCCGACCACTACAGCTTCTAACTTACAGTTCAATTTATTTGCGAGAGAACGACCTTTGGTAAGCAATTCCAAACTTACATCTCCGATGATGCCGTCTTCTATTTCGCAGTATACAAATATATTATTCATTTTTTTATCCGATTGTATGGTTAGCCATTAATTCTTGTATCAATTCTTCTATCTCATTGTCGGCAGCCGAAAGTTTTTTACTCTCTTTTGCTTGGAATACTACACTTTCAATCGTTTTAACTTTTGTAGGCGAACCTGACAATCCGCAAAATTGGCGGTCAGCTTGTACATCATCCACGCTCCACTCTTGAAGATTGAGATATGGACGCTGGTTGCACAAGTTGATATAATCGCTATTGACCTCCTGTTTTTCGGTTACGGTTTTAGCATATTTATATTTTTGGATCAATTTGGCGTTTCTTGGACGACAAGGAGCTGCCGAACCGTTCACCGTAATAACCGCAGGAAGAGCTACGCGAACCACTTCGGTTCCTCTTTCCAAGCGACGTTTAATGGTTGCTTTTCCGTTTTCTACCGAAAGAATATCCTCTGCGTAAGTTATTTGCGGAATACCCAATTTTTCTGCTACTTGCGGACCTACTTGCGCCGTATCTCCGTCAATCGCTTGGCGACCGCCGATGATTACGTCAAAATCCTTCATTTTTTTGATTGCCATGTGAATAGCGTAAGAGGTCGCGAGCGTATCTGCTCCTGCAAATGCACGGTCGGTCAAGAGATAGCCATTGTCGGCTCCGCGGTATAATCCTTCACGGATAATTTCCGCTGCTTTGCCCGGTCCCATCGTAAGAATAGTTACTGTTGAACCAGGATTTTTGTCTTTCAAGCGCAACGCTTGTTCCAACGCATTCAAGTCTTCCGGATTGAAAATAGCCGGAAGTGCGGCACGATTCACCGTTCCGTCTGCCTTCATAGCGTCTTTCCCGACATTGTGCGTATCCGGAACTTGTTTTGCCAATACTACAATTTTTAAACTCATATCAGAGATGATTGTGTTAATTTAATTTTCTTGTTTTTCAATCCGGCAAAATTATAAAATATAAGGGAAAAACAATTATTTTTTAGGGTAAAAATGCACAAGAATTTGTTAACTGTGCAGGAATAGATATTAAAGTCATCTTGACTTTTTAATTTGTTTAATTTTTTCAATAAAATCATCATGGATTATAAATCGATGATGAAACAGGTTTACACCTTAATTTTTATAGTTTTGTTGTCTGAAAACAGGGTGGTATTATACAACTAAGGGCATCTACTCTCAAATCCTGAAATAAAAACAAAAGCACAGAAGGTTATAATTCTCTGTGCTTTTGGCGTACAAATGAAAAGTAATCTTATTAATATTGCTATGCCAAATTAGCATATATTACCCACACATTTACTTTTTAAGTATTTTATCCGAATAAATCATTTGACCATTTTGCAATATCCTACATAAATAAATTCCACTTGGAAGATAAGCGATATTGATAGATTCGCCTACATTTGTTTTCTTCCATATTGTGTTTCCTTGCAAGTCAATTAACTCAAATGTCAATGATTGATTTTGTAAGGTTTCGTCTATTACGATTACTTGATTGGTTGCATCAAGGTAAACTTTGTTTTTGTTGAGTCCAGACGGAGACAAAATATTCGTTGAACCTATCTTCCTTCCTTTGCATTCACATTCTAAGACACCAAATTCACCTCCATTTCTAAAACGCATAAAAAGGGTATCATTTTTTATTTCACCTCCTCCTCTAAATGATTCGGGATATTCCCATACAATATTTCCCCATTGATTCGGTATAAACAAACTGTCATTCAATATAAATGCCTTGAAATCAGACTGTGCAAATCCAAGATATTGAATTAATAAATCAGACTCTATTCCTGTCTTTATAACGACATATTTTTCAAGAGGAATCTCGTCTTGCCACGGAGCTAATACTTTACACATTCCTTTTAAACTATACTCGCCTAAAAAACGTTGAATGTCCTGATTTGGAGACCATTTTTTAATTGTTTCAATTTCAAGTTCATAATCTTCTATTGAATTTGGATACCGAAGTTTGGCTGTTCCGGTTATTGCAACTATATCATCTGTAAAATATTCGATATTTTCAACTATTAGACCGCTACTAAGCCTAATAGGCAGAGAATTTAAAGTTAGCATATAATGATTGGAAGCTGTTTCCAAAAAATAATATGAACCCATAGGAACAATGCTGCCGATATATGTATTTTGCCCGTGTGTGTTTAAATAGACAAACACAGAAATGAAAAATAGTAATAAACGTTTCATAAGTAATATTATAATTTAATTATTTTTCTCCACATTCATTCATATTGATCTTAAACGTACCACCCAACTGTGTCTTAAATCCGGAATTGAGGGCAATTTTATTTCCTGCCTCAAAAATAATATTATCCGTATTTTTTACAACAACTGCACCTGATGTTTGTATGCTGTTGAAAGCATTGCTTAAAGAAGGAAGATTATATTTACTTTTTAAGTATTTTATCCGAATAGATTATCCGTCCGTTTTGCAATACCCTGCACAAATAGATTCCACTTGGAAGATAAGCGATACTGATAGATTCGCCTACATTTGCTTTCTTCAATATGATGTTTCCTTGCAAGTCAATTAACTCAAATGTTATCAATTGATTTTGTAAGGTTGCGTCTATTACGATTACTTGATTGGTTGCATCAAGGTAAATTTTGTTTTTATTGGGTTCGGACAAAGTTTTGGTAGATAACGGTTCTCCTTGATATTCATACGCACCTAAGTCTATATTGTTCCCGTAGAGGCGTGGTTTTCCTGCCAAATCTTTTTCTTCATCAAAATTCGACAGTTGACGTACCAAAAGATATATCTCATTATTACCTGCGTCAATACACGGACTACCTGCTTGCAAACGAAAATCGCCGTTAGCAGCATCAACAAAGAGCGGATTCTCGTCTTCGAGAACAACACCTCCTATTTTTATCCCTTCTATCAAACTATATCTGTAAATAGGAGCACTGTTATTATTATTAACATTATTCGAATCATTTCCATTGCCCCAAATAATACTGTTACAGATTTCAGGAAAAGAAGATTCTTTATTATACATTCCTCCACCAGCGCCTGCTATATTTCCGCAAATGCTTACATTGGTAAAGACGGGGGAGGCGTGGGGACCACAATTAAGTACTCCACCACCTTGACCTGCCCTATTTCTACTAATAATTACATTAGTAAGAATAACCGGAGAATTATAATTAGATATTCCGCCGCCTTCGGGTGCTGTATTTTCACTGATGATTACATTGGTAAGAATAGGAGAAGAATCTCCTCCATTACTCATTCCGCCACCATCTTGCCCTATTGCCATATTTTTGCTGATGATTACATTGGTAAGAACAGGAGAACCCCCTCCATTACTCATTCCACCGCCACTGTATTCCGCTCTGTTTCCGCTAATAATTACATTGGTAAGAACAAGCGAAGAAAGACGATTACTATATATTCCGCCGCCAAAGCTTGCAGCATTCCCATTGATGTTTATATTGGTAAGAACAGGAGACGATTTAGTATTAAATATTCCGCCGCCATGACCTCGAGAAATAAATTCACCTTTTACGTGGATGGAACCGTACCCGTTGGCATTTCCTCCAGTAATAGTAAAACCGTCCAAACAGGCAGTACCTACATTGCCTATGGAGATAACCACATGATGGGCGTTTTCTCCCATATTGATAACATCAGCACCATCGTTTCCGTCAAAATCGCCACTTAATATCGAAGTATAATTGCCTGAATCAGATAATTGGCGTTGTTTAAGCATTGTTTCCATACCTTCAAAACTACCGTAGATTTTCACATCTTTTTTCAGTATAAAAGCACGGTCACGGTCGGTGGTCGGGTTATCGGAAAAGTCAGTATCAGCTATTTTGTATTTGGGTTTGTAAGTACCCGCAGCTACCCAAATTTCGTCGTTTGCCTCAGAGATGTCAATCACCGCTTGCAGGTCAGAACAAGCTGTTGTCCACGAGGTAGCATCGGCTGCAGTAGCAGTTCCGTCTGTTGTTACATAACGAACCGTTGCTTGCAGGTTTATTGCTAAGAGGCAAGTACAAATGAGGAATAATGTTTTTTTATTCATAATGGTAAAAATTAATATAGACTATTTCTCTCCACATTCATTCATATTGATTTTAAACGTACCTCCCAACTGTATCTTAAATCCGGAATTGAGGGTAATTTTATTTTCTGCCTCAAAAATAATATTATCCGTATTTTTTACAACAACTGTACCTGATGTTTGTATACTGTTCGAGGCATTGCTTAAAGAAGGAAGATTACTAGTGTTTGAATAAGTAATATTCTCACTATCACAAAATCGGACATCGAAACTCAATGTACCGTTTGCATTTTCTCGTATGTTTTTTATATATATATTTCCGTAATTGTTATCGACATCAAAACAATGAGGATTTGTTGAATTGCTAAAAGTAGTCCGACCTGACGTTTCCGAAAAGTAAGCGTTATAAATATCTCCTTTTGACGAAAATGTTCCATCTGGTCTAAATACATAAACCTCGTCAGATGCACCTCCCGGATCAATCCCATTTGCATTTCCCCAAGGAAAACGAGACTCATTTATTCTGTATATAATCAATCCGCTACCCGGAATACTACTTTCAAATACGCCCGTTTTTTTTCTATACTCAACAACTATATAATACCGCGAAGAATCAAGACTACTGAATGGTATTTTATAGCAATTATTGGTAGATGAAGTTAAAGGTTGTAACGTATATGTTCCCGAAGTTGTGATTGAAGGAATAGATGATATCCAACCACCATATTTATATTTCATATATGCTCCCATATGCTGTGGTGGAACCAATTGTTCGCCCATTAAATCCCAAGGTCTGACAACATCCATATTATCTTGATTAATATGCTCCAAATCAGGAGCTCCAAAAGTATGGTTCATCTCATGACATATTATACTACTGTTGATTATACTACTAGTTTCTAAAAGGACATTATAATTGGAAACCATTTTTCCATAAACATCAACAGATTGTGACCACAGTTGTCCTTTATGCGGCCATAAAATATTGTTATAACCACTATTACTTCCTCGTATTATAAAACAAACATTATCTACATAACCATCATTGTCATAATCTATATTTAAAGAAGACGGTATTTGATTTTTAACAAAGTTTATCGCATTAGATAATAGCGTATGTTCTCTATCCACCCGTGAAATATAACCGGAAGGATTGGATACAGGATCATACGGACAATAATAATTTCTATTATGCGGGTCTTGATATGATAAAATAGTAGTGCCATTGTTAATTGGATAAAAATGAGATACAATATCTAATTGGTTGTAAGAAACTTCTCGGAAATAATTTCTCATAGAAGCATCCGCGCTATCTGTACTATTAAATATGACAGTACGTTGACTTTGTTCGGCTGGAAAAGTATCTTGGTCGGCAAATCTAATGTATATAACAATGTTATTGATTGTCCCCGTAATAGCGCCTCTCGATTGAGTCCCGGAATTGCGAAGAGCTTCTTTTTGTGGCATATCTCGAATAATTTCGTTTACCTTTTCTCGAATTTTTTCTCCTGAAATATTAATATAGGGTTCAATATTGACAGATTTTGGAGAAACCGAACCAATAACATATTGAGAAGCGACCAAATCATCTCCCACAAGAATGGCATAACAGTAATATCCTGTTTTTTTATCCTGTATGATGGTATAACCATCTTTATCATGTACCCAATTATAATACTCATCTCCCGTAGCAAAACATTCTATTGTTGTTCCGTCGGGTTGAGCTATTGTTATGGGAATATTTCTTAAATAAGCACCAAATGAATGAAGATAACAAAAGGCACTTAGTATGATTATAAGTTTTATTCTTTTCATCACACACCTCCTATATAGTTAAAATCATCTGCTTCGTATCCACCGGCTCGCCATCGCAAATCAGCGTGTAGAAATAAATACCTGCTTGCAAAGCAGTAGCTTGTAATACAGTTATACCTTTTCCTCTTTCTGCAATAGAAATATTTCTTTGTTGAAAACCGTTCATATCGTAAATATAGATATTGGCGCTATTTACATTTGCAGGGATAAAGTAACCTATTTCGGTCGCTTGATTAAACGGATTAGGCGTATTTTGTAGCAATAACGGAATGGATTCTATGCCGTTTTCTTCAAATGCTTTTTCGTCAATGGATTTTATACCCATTAATTTTACCAATTGCTTGATTTGTTCGCGTTGCTCTTCTATTTGAGTTTGTTGTCTTTCTATTTGAATTTGTTGTTTTTCGTTTACCAGTCGTTGATCTTTCAAGGCTTCTACTATTACCGGGATTAATCCGATATAGTTAACCGAATGGTAACCGTCAGTATCTTGACTTACCAAATCAGGAAAAATCTCTTTCAGTTCTTGGGCTAAATAACCGTATTCCGGAAATTCGATTATTTCTTCTGTTTTTTGTATCAAAGAATCTTCTTCCAAGCCGGTAGGCAAAAGTCTTTTCTTGTAGGATTTTCCCTCCAACAAATAAAGTCTATCCTTTTCATCAAACAGAGGCTTTATATTACTTTTCAGACGGTCGTCGGAAGTCGGCAATACATTTGTAGCTCTGATAATTCCATTAACATCTAACTTATAAGCGGGAGTGGTTGTGTTTATACCCACATCACCATTCATCACTACTACTTTACCACCGGTAAAATAACCTGAATATCGACTGGCGGCATTTCCTCCGGAAACAATGGAATAAACGCCATATACAGCCGCATTTGCATTTGAAGATGCAGAAAAATGAGCCCCATGAACTATCCCGGCTGTGCCGTTATTCGTATTGATTGAACGTATTCCATATACATCTCCGGAAGAGCCGGATTGTTTGGCATTATTTAAGTAAGCGCCATAAAGCGTTGCCGCGTTAGTGGAACCGGCACTGAATGTATTATTTGCATAAAATCCATACAAGGTTCCCGTTCCACCGGTTTTTATATTTTCTGCATAAAATCCATGTACCGTTCCATGAAAACCCCCTATGTCATTCTTTGCATAGACACCATAGCTTTCGCTTCCGTATGCTGTATTTTTATTATCCAAACGGATTCCATAGAGTGTGCCGCTTGCATAAGCCGGGCTTGTTTGCTCACTTTTAAAATAGGCTCCATACACAGGTTTATTCGAATTGTTGGTTGTATTACCTACGAACGAATGTAACCCGAAAATGGTATCGGTCGCAGCGTATCTACTGTTCAAAAGCAATTTCGCTTTTGCATTAGGTATGGCTCCAATGCCGGTATTGCCCACGTTGTTAACTTCCAATTGCGCAAAACTTACGTGCGCAAGACATAATGTAATAAATAGGAATAAAATTTTTCTCATGGTGTTTAATTTTTTGGGTTAACGAATATTGTAAATATAATATTTCATATTATATTTACCAATCGCACCTAAGTGCTATTATATTTCAAGGGGATTCTGAAACAAGTTCAGAATGACGAAAAATCATAAAATCTATATCAATTTAACAATACCCAAAAATCATTTTTCGTTCAAAATCACCCAAGCCGCAATCGCCTGTCCATGAGGCATATCTAATCCTGATTTTGTAGTGGCTCCGCGATCTTCGCCTAATCGCAAAAAAGCGTTTTTTCCGGGTTGTATATCAAGTCATACAATAGATGTTCGGAAGTAAGGTATTGATATGGGATTCCGGGCGCAACATCAATTACCGTGCCTAATTTTCAAGTAAATTAAAACCTCTGTCTTTTACTAATCACCCGCCATCTCTTTGATCTCTTCCGCGTTTTCATCCGGCAAGGAATCTGCATTCGAAGCGTTTCCGGTTGAAACAGATCTAGTTCCAGAAAGAAAATCGTCGTCCTCTTCTTCCTCCGGCGGAGGCAAGTATTGTTCAAATTCAGAGGCATCTAATTCTTCTATGACCGTTTTCTTATTCCGGGTATAAAATGTGATACTGCCCAGGGATTGTTTTTCAATATCCGAAGGTTGTATTTTAGCATATATTTTTTTCTGATTTTTCTTTTTGTATTTGATTTTTATTTCGCCGGTTGCCAAATATTCGAGATTTAACTCCTTCATAATTGAATCCAAAAGCGGCTGCACCGAAAAGCCCATCAGAACGCCAATGGAGTCAATTACTTCGTTGAAATCCGTTTGCCGGTAGATTGAATTTCCGACCAAATTCATTACATGTTTAGCCACTACCCGACTTGTATCTCCTATGTTATAAAATTTTTTCTTGTGATGAAAACGATGTTCAAAATAGTGCACAAAAAAACGGTGCTCGTAGGTAAATTGAAAATCCTCTCTTTTATAAATGACCGAATTTTTATAATAGCAGTTCGGAACTTTTATTTTCAGCAGTTTCTTTCCATCTTTCCCTTTTTTTGCATTTTTGAGTTCTTCCTTTTCTCGTTTTGCTCGTTCTTTCTCGTCTTCTTCGTCAAATTTCTTTTGCATGTCCACCATTTCGCGGCTTTCAGCGTCAAGCGCAAGATATGCGTCCCATTCTTCATTGAATAGCCTTTCATCCTCTTCCGTCCAATCCTCTCCGTTTTTCTTTTTTTCTTTTATTTTCTTTTTGCGTTCATTTTCCTTCTCTTTTTCGCGTTTTTTTTCCTCTTGAAGCCTCTTCTTCTCGTCTTTTTTGCGCTCTTTATCGGTTCGCGTATCTATGTCGTCATCGCTGTATAGAACCTCTTCTTCTTCGTTTTCGTCTTCAACAACTCCCTTTTTTTTCTTTTTTGAATCTTCTTTCGCCTGTTTCTTTCGCTCTGCTTCTTGTTGTTTTTCGTCTCTTTTCCGCTCTTTGTCGGTTCTCCGGTCTATATCGTCATCGCTATATAGTACCTCTTCTTCCTCTCCTTTTTCTTCAGCAACCGCCCCTTTTTTCTTTTTCGGCTCTTCTTTTTCCTGCTGTTTTCGTTTTTTTTCGTCCTCTTTCTCGCGTTTTATACGTTCTTTCTCTTCTTCTTTTTCCTGCCGTTCACGCTCTTTTTGCGCCTCTTTTTCGCGCTTTTCTTGTTCTCTTTGTTCTTCTTTTTCACGTTTTACGCGCTCTCTGTCCGATGCCGTAACTAAATCGTCATCGCTATACAATACCTCTTGTTCTTTGGCTTTTTCCTCTTTTTTTTCTGCATTCTTTGCATTTTCCGCATTTATTCTCGCCTCTTCGGCAGCTTCTTTCTCTAATTGCTTGCGTACTCTTTCCTCTTCTTTTTCGCGATTTTCACGCTCTTTCTGCTCTTGTTTTATCTGCTGTTCGCGCTTTTTTTGTTCCTCTCTTTCAAGCCTTTCACGTTCTTTTTGAGCTTCTTTTTCCTGTTTTTCTCGCTCTTTTTGTTCTTCCTTCTCACGTTTTTCGCGCTCTTTGTCGGCAGCTGTAACTAAATCATTATCGTTATGAGACGCTTCTTTCGCCTCTTTTGCTTTTGCTTTCTCATTTGCAGCGTTTATCTTCGCCTCTTCGGCTGCCTCTTTTTCCAACAGTTTACGCACCCTTTCCTCCTCTTTCTCGCGGGATTTGCGGTTTTTCTCATCCTCTTTTTCACGCTTTTTTTGCTCTTTCGGATCTTCATCTGCCGACACCTCGCTCGTCACACCCCCCTCGTTCTCGTTTGCATACAAATCGGAAACGGAAAAGCATGTAAAAAACAATATAAACAACCAATATTTCAACCTATTAAGATTCAAAATTTCGTCAGATAGAAGTTTTGTATTTTTTTAATTCGTCTCGTAATTTTTTACTTTTGTTGTTCGTCACGGTATCCATCAATTTCCAAAAACGGACGCTATGGTTCATCTCTTTCGTGTGGCAGAGTTCGTGCAGGAGGACATAGTCAATCAAATCGCCGGGAAGCGTCATCAAATAATAAGAAAGACTTATGTTTCCACCGGATGAGCAGCTTCCCCAACGTGTTTTACTTGACCGGACACTTACTTCCGAATACGCAAATCCGTGTTTCTCGGCAAGAAGCATCAACCGTTTGGGTAAAATCCGTTTCGCCTCCATCCGCATTGCCCGTTCAATGCCTATACGAATAACTGCTTGCGAATTTTCCGACCGAACATCCAACTGTTGCGGACACAACACTGTGAGCAGATTGGGCGTAAGTTTGAAATGAAACGAAGAAAGCGGGCTTTTTGTGATTTTCAACTCAAACGTAACGGTTCGAAAAGTGGTATTTTCATCGAAAATCATCACTTGCTCTTTCTTCAAATGCGTGAGAATCCAACTGCGCTTGGATTGCAGGAAACGAATCCCCTCCTCCGCTTGCTGTTTTTGAGGAATAGTTAAAATCACATTCCCCTCCTTCAGCTTGATTCCTATACGGTTAGCTTTCCCGCTCCGTCGTATCCGAACACGCCCAACAATTTCATCATCATAAAAAACGTTTTCCAACTGCCTTTATTTTTCTCGAACTTACAAAGTTAGCAAAAATAAAATGATTTTTTCTTGTAATTTTTCCTTCTTTTATTTGTAGATTCAAAAAAAGCATCTATCTTTGCACTCGCAATCACAAAATGGTGCCATAGCTCAGTTGGTAGAGCAAAGGACTGAAAATCCTTGTGTCCCCGGTTCGATTCCTGGTGGCACCACTGAAGACTAAGCAGTTACAACAAAAAGTAACTGCTTTTTTTATTGTAAAATGGCTTTATTTAGCGACAAAGTTAAACCAAGAGTTAAACCGGAAATCACAATGAAAACAATGAACAATATACTGTATTACAAGCGATTAAACACAATACTGGCACACTTTTTCCTTTATGTTAAAAATGCATATCATATACTCTTTTACTTCATCAGCAAATGTATTTAAAAATCATTTTATAGTATTGTATTTCAGTAACACACATTCTCCTAAAAGAATATTTTCCCCTACCAAAAGTCCTGCAACTTTATAGTTTTTTCTTGAAACGTCACATTTTAAGCTCAATTATTTCCAACTCTCCAAAAAGATTCATTTTGAAAACAAGGAAAATAACATTACTTTTGAACAATTAAAAAATAAAAACATGGATCTGGTATAGCAAAATATGAACAAAATACTATTAATCTCAGCCAACAGATACACCAATCCATACCCGGTTTATCCGATAGGCGTTTCTTATCTGAAAACATACATACAGAAAAATCTTCCTCATTATCAAGTTAATGTATTTGACTTTAATATAGGAAATTATGCCTCATTAATTGAAGCATTAAAAGAACACCAACCCAACTACATCGGTATTTCCTTGCGAAACATCGACGGAGCCAACTCTTTTGACCGGAGCAGTTTTATTTCGGGATACAAGGAGATTGTCGAAACAGTCCGTGCAAACAGTCAAGCTCCTGTCATTATCGGCGGAGCCGGTTTTTCCATTTATCCGCAGCCCGTTTTTGACGAGTTGCGTCCCGATTTCGGAATCACAGGCGAAGGGGAACAGGCTTGGGTGAATCTTATCTCCTGCCTTGATGAAAGAAAAGACCATACCCAAATTGAAGGACTTGTTTTTTACAACAAATCGAACGAATTTATCCAAAATCCGCATCTCAATTACCTGAAAAACTTAGAATTACAGTTTGAAGACAGCATCATTGACTTTTATTGGGAAAAGAGTGGAATGCTCAATATTCAAACCAAACGCGGTTGTTGTTATCATTGCATCTATTGTTCTTATCCGGTTATTGAAGGACGAAAAATCCGGACGTTAAATGCCGATTTAATTGTAGAAAATCTATTCCGGTTAAATAAAGAAAAAGGGATTAATTATGTCTTTTTTACCGATTCTGTATTCAACTTGGACAGGGAGTATAATATGGAATTGGCAGAAAAAATTATCCGCAGCGGACTGAGAATCAAATGGGGAGCTTACTTCTCGCCAAGCAATTTGACCGACGAAGAGATGGCGTTGTACAAGCAATCGGGATTAACGCATATCGAATTTGGCACGGAAGCGTTGAGCGATACGCAATTGAAAAATTATGGCAAACACTTTACTTTTGCGGATGTAAAAGCCGCCTCCGATTTGGCATTGAAACACAATGTATTTTATGCCCACTTCTTGATTCTTGGCGGATATGGAGAAACCGACGAAACAATTTGTCAGACAATGGAAAATTCCAAGCTGTTGAATCATACCGTTTTCTTCCCTTTTGTGGGAATGCGCATCTATCCGAATACTCAATTGCAACAAATCGCCATAGCAGAAGGAGTTATTTCTCCGTCTGATTTGTTATTGCAGCCAACTTACTATATTTCAAAGGATTTCGACCCTTCTACACTGAAAGAAAAGGCTGCGGCTACCGGCAAAGCGTGGTCATTCCCCGACGACTCAAAAAGTGATGAAATGGAAATTTTCCGGTTGAAACGGAAAAAGAAAGGGTTGATGTGGGAGTATTTGAGGAAACCTTGATAAATAAATGAATTTTATCAAAAAAAACACCAAAAACATTTGGTGGATACATAGAAAACTCCGTATATTTGCACCGCATTTGAGGAAACGAGGTGTAGCGCAGTCCGGTTAGCGCATCTGGTTTGGGACCAGAGGGTCGGGGGTTCGAATCCCTCTACCTCGACAAAAAGCAGAAAATTAATGAGTTAAAGTTGATTTTCTGCTTTTTTATTTGTATAATTTGTATAAAAATTGAAAGTCATGAATCTTACAAAAAATTATCAAGAAGTCAGACGCGATGCACGCACGGAGACAGCCGTTTCTCAGTTTATGACAAAGGTATATGGCTGGATGAGTTTTGCGATGTTCCTGACCGCGTTAATGGCGTGGACGATTGCTAATTCGGAGACGGCTCTTTCAGTTGTTTTTGGAAACAGGATTGTGTTTTTCGGATTAATCATAGGACAATTAGCCTTGGTATGGACTGTTTCCGCCGCTCTAAATCGTCTTTCTTTGGGAATGATTTCATTTCTTTTTGTCCTGTATTCGTTATTGAATGGGGTAACGCTCGCTATGATATTTTTAGTGTACACGGCAGAATCCATTGCCTCTACTTTTGTGGTTACCGGATTGACTTTCGGGGTTGTCAGTGTCTACGGATTTACCACCAAAAAAGACTTATCCGGAATGGGAAGTATCTTGTTTATGGCGTTAATCGGGTTGGTTATTGCTTCCGTTGTGAATATCTTTTGGGCTAACTCTACGCTTTATTGGATTGTAACGTATGCCGGTGTGCTGATTTTTATCGGATTGACCGCGTATGACACGCAAAAATTGAAAAATATGAGTTATCAAATTTCCGACGAACAAACTGCCGGAAAATTGGCGATTAGGGGAGCCTTATCGCTTTATTTGGATTTTATCAATTTGTTCCTTTTCCTTCTTCGCATCTTAGGCAGTCGAAAGTAACAATAAAGTAAACAAGCAATAAGTAAATGAGTAAACAAGAACCTAAACGGTAGCTTTCTCGTTTACTTATTACTTACTCATCAACTGATTAATTATGAATTATCAATTTTTCTGCAACAAGAAATGTGAATACTTCCCGTGTCATAAAACCGACAATCCGGAAGAGTTTAACTGTATGTTTTGCTATTGTCCGCTCTATATGCTAGGGAAGGATTGCGGTGGTAATTTTACCTATTTATCCAATGGAGTTAAGGATTGCTCAGCCTGTATTTTGCCTCATATCAAGGGGCGAGGATACGAACACGTACAAGAAAAGATGCGGGAGGTTATGGGAGCAATGCGAGAACACCGATGTCGGGCGACAATTTGAAAATGAAAATGGATTATTTACAACAATAGAAAATTAAGAATCTTATAAAATTACAATATATATGAATAAATTAAGAATGCTATTCGCTTTAACCGTATTTCTAATTATTACGGTAAGTTGTGAAAAAAGCAATAACAACAATGAAAAAAGCATCAGAGATAAATTTTTAGTGGATAAAATTTACGACCGTGATGATAATTTGTTGGCGGAGTATATTTATGATGCTAATAATAGATTAATAAAAGGAATGGTAAAGTCTCCTCTAAATGAGATGGACGAATTGGTACTTGAGTATGAGAACGGACGTGTATCAAAAATAACACGCTATTATGGTCATTGTCAAGACTCATTTTTTGATTGTAAGCCTTCAGAGACTCATTTTTTCTATAATTCACAAGGACAATTGATTAGAAGAGAATCACGCATAAAAGGATTCGAACCTTTGGGTGAAGATTACCTCTACGAAAATGGACGTGTTGCAAGTATATCTATGGAAGAATCTTATTATCTTGTTGATACCCTTTTTTATGACGAATCAATGAATGTAACTAAGCGTATTCGTGTTCTTTCAGACTTGATATTTGTGGATACTATTGGGAATCCGATTCTTGGAGGAGGGGGGGATCTAATGACTACTTATTATTTCAAATATGACGATAGACCAAAACCGAATTTCGGACTTGATTATCTTTTTGCTTATGGTCTGCTTCCTATCTCGGATGCCGGATACTTGGAAAGAAATCTTTCTAAAAATAATATAACTGAATCTATATTAGAAAGTGGAGGATACACCGAGAGAAGTACTTGTACTTATACCTATAATGAAAACGGATTGCCTTCAACTATTGAAGTCAAACACGAAAGGACTGATATAAAATCGGAATTTTTGAGAATAACGTATAGACAAATTGAATGACCCCGTTCCTGCAATTAGTCGCCGAAGATTTATTCCGGAAATATGGCTCGGAATTATCGGATATTACCGTTGTTTTTCCGAACAACCGGGCGCGTCTGTTTTTCAATGAACAGTTGGCAAATATTGCGAAAGTCCCGATTTGGTCACCCAATTATGTAACCATTCAAGAATTATTCCGGCAACATTCGACGTTGAAAATTCCCGACACGTTGAAATTGGTAAGCGATTTGTTTTCAGTGTATAACGAGGAAGTTCCCCGTCAAGAGACATTTGATGAGTTTTATTTTTGGGGCGAAATTTTGCTGGGTGATTTTGACGATGTCGATAAAAACAGGGTGGATGCCCTGAAACTTTTTACGAACATCCGGGAACAAGCCGCATTTATCGACACTTTCGAGCATCTGACGGAAGAACAAAAGGAATCTCTAAGAATGTTTTTCCGGAATTTTTCGCCTGATATGCGCACCGAATTGAAAGAACGCTTTATGCAACTGTGGGATGCGTTGATTTTTGTGTATCAAGGCTTTCGGGACAAACTGTTGAACCAAGGATTGGCTTACGAAGGAATGCTGAACCGGATAGTGATAGAAGAACTAAAAGCGCAAGGCACAGATAAATTTCAATCCTCAAAATACGTTTTTATCGGATTTAATGTTCTCAATAAATGCGAAAAAGAGTTGTTTTTACTCCTGCAAAAAGCGGGAAAAACGCACTTTTATTGGGATTATGATACGTTCTATTTAGACAAAAAACACCACGAGGCAGGAACGTTTTTACGCGAAAATCTAATCCTTTTTCCCAACGAACTTTCAAAAACGCATTTCAGCCGGTTCAATGTTGGCGAAAAACGCCGAATTACTTTCATCAGTGCATCGACCGAAAATGCGCAGGCTAAATTTCTGAACGATTATCTCTGTAAAACGAAAGAGGCAGGCGAACAAGACAAAGACATTGCAGTTGTTTTGTGCAATGAATCGTTGCTGCTGCCGGTGCTGCACTCTGTTCCCGACCGGATAGAAGATATAAATGTAACAATGGGATTCCCGTTGACGCAGACTCCTGCTTACAGTTTGGTGAAAAATTTGTTGGAAATGCAAACCGGTTCCGAAGGAAAAAAACACGGTTCCCGGTTTCGATATGACCGTATTGTTCCGGTACTTAAACACCCTTACATCCGGATAACCATTCCGGAAACAGCCGGTTTAACCGATGATTTAACAAGCAAAAACCGTTTTTACCCCACCTCGGAAGAGTTGCACAAGACGGAAAGCCTTCGCCTGTTGTTTACTTCCGTAGAGACACCGACAGAATTGACTGCTTGGCTGTTGCAAATGATTCGTTTTGTTGCCTCTTTTCACAAGGAAGATACGAAAAACGGGAAAAGCGCCAATGAAAAAAAACTTATTTACGATGATTTGTATAAAGAAGCTCTGTTTCGCATTTACACGCAAATCAACCGACTGCACATTCTCTTGGAAAGTGATAATATCCAACTCAGTTTTGCGACTCTAACCAAATTACTGAAAAATATGCTTTCCTCGATCACAATTCCATTCAGTGGCGAACCGGTAAAAGGAATGCAAATAATGGGACTTTTGGAAACGCGCAATTTGGATTTTAAAAATATCGTGCTACTTTCGGCAAACGAAGGAATTTTGCCAAATTCGGGAAAAGAAAGCTCATTTATCCCCCATAATTTGCGAAAAGGTTACGGAATGACCACGATTGAGCATAAAAATTCGCTTTACGCCTACTATTTCTACCGTTTTCTGCAACGCGCCGAAAACATCACTTTGATGTACAACACCGCCACCGAAGGAATGAATCGTGGCGAGATGAGTCGTTTTATGCTGCAACTGCTTGCCGAAACCGATTTTGACATCCAAATGCAAGACATCCGCTCCAACATTCGCGTAGTGGAACCGCAGGCAATAGAGGTCAAAAAAAACGAAGAAATCATCTCTTTTCTGATTTCAAAATACGACACGCGGAAAAATGAAAAGGCGTATTTCTCGCCGAGCGCATTGAATTGTTTAATCAACTGTTCGTTAAGATTTTACTTCAAATACGTACTGCAATTAAAAGTGAAAGAAGAGTTGACCGAAGATGTGGAGGCATCTATGTTCGGAACCATTTTTCACGCATCGGCAGAAATTTTGTATCGTGATAAAATCGGAAAAATTGTTCAAGCGGAAGAGTTGACCTCGTTATCCAAAAATCGAAAAAAACTTGAAGAGATCGTTGATTTTGTTTTTAAAACAAAATATTTCAAATTGGACGCAAACGCCAAGATGCCCGAATACACGGGCGAGCAACTCATTAACCGGAAAGTGGTGGTTGATTTCCTGCATAAATTACTGCAATTAGACGCTCAATACGCTCCGTTTACCATGCTGAAATCTGAAAAAGATGTATTGGAAGAAATGGAATTGGAAACTTCATCGGGAAAAATAAACCTGAAAATAGGCGGAATTGTCGATAGAATTGACCAAAAAGAGGACGTTCTTCGCATCGTGGATTACAAAACAGGCGGCACGCCTTACCGACCATCGGGAGTTTCCGCTCTATTTGAACAAAAAAAAGACCGTGCCGATTATATTTTTCAAGCATTTCTATACGCCGTCATCCAAAACCGGGAATTGGCGGGAAAACAAACCGTAAAACCCGCGCTGTTTTATATCCACAAAGCGGGAAAAGAGTATTCGCCAGACATCTATTTTACGGAAGACCGAAAGAGCGTCGCGATTGATTCGATTTCTCCTTATGAAGAAGAATTTAGAGCGTATTTGAACGAATTAATCAGTGGTTTGTTTGATAAAAATGTCTCTTTTACACAAACGCCGATAAGGGAAACGTGTTTGTATTGTGATTATCGGGATATTTGCCGGAGGAGAGGATAAAAAAATAATATTTAATTGCGAAACGGATGACGTACGCACCCTGTAGAGACGTGGCCTGCCGCGTCTCTGACATAGGGACATTCATTAAATAACGTGAGTTCGATATAAGAAAACAGTAAAAAATCAGCATGGAAAATTAAAAATAGCTATATTTATAGTACTGAATTACAAACAAATAGCTAATTTTTACATCATACTAACAGTCAACGAAGTTATTGAAATTTTCTATTTAATTGATGAATTTTCAAAAGAATTTGACGCAACCTTCAAAAAACACCTTTTGAAAGCAAATGACGACAAAAAGCATAGAAACAAGCCTAATCGACTGTCCAATAGTGAGATTCTGACGATATTGATAGCCTTTCACCTGAACGGAATGCGTAATTTGAAACATTTTTATGTGTTTTATGTCAGCAAACACATGAATGAAGAGTTCCCGACCTTGGTTTCTTATAGCCGATTTGTGGAACTTCAACAAAAAGTAGCCTTGCCATTGGTTTTGTTTTTAAAAACTTGCCGTATGGGAAAATGTACCAGTATCAGCTTCATAGATTCTACGGCATTGAAAGTCTGTCATATTAAAAGAGAACACTCCAACAAAGTGTTCGATGGTATTGCAATCAAAGGTAAGAGTACATTGGGTTGTTTTTTTGGTTTTAAGTTGCATATTATTATTAATGACAAAGGCGAAATACTCAGTTTTGTTATTACACAAGCCAATGTAGATGATCGCAAACCGCTTTCTATGGAAAGTTTCATTCACAACATATCTGGAAAATTGTATGCTGACAGAGGATATATTTCTCAAAAACTGGCTGAAATACTATTTGTAGATGGTATCCATTTTGTCGCTAAAATGAGAAACAATATGAAAGGTGGAGAACTTCCTCTGCAAGACCGAGTTATGTTACGAAAGAGAGCTGTTATTGAGTCTGTCAATGATGAACTCAAAAATATCTGTCAAATAGAACATACCAGACACAGATCTTTTGCTAACTTTATTACCAATCTCATTGCCGGACTTTTAGCTTATAGTTTCTTGGGTAAGAAGCTATATGCTAAAAGTCCGGCAATATTAGTTTACAGTGTCATAAAATATATTTTGCAATTAAAAATTTATGAAAATTACAAAAATATCTATAAAATAGCACTTAGGAACGATTGATAAAAGCAATCTAAAAAAATACTTTTGCTAAAATATTTTTTAGATACTGTTTAACGTTTTAAGTGTTTCCATTTTTAGAGGTAATATATTTATGGTCAATTTTACCCCGAAAAAGTATAA